>ENA-OYZE01000273-OYZE01000273.1-human-gut-metagenome-genome-assembly--contig:-NODE-273-length-20771-cov-7.576559_pt1 | contig 20771 bp, 22 predicted proteins | sample MGYA00243259_ERZ653469 | MGnify/ENA primary metagenome ERZ653469 (study PRJEB26926, sample SAMN06164913) | human gut metagenome | biome: ENVO:00009003; feature: ENVO:2100002; material: ENVO:00002003...
GTGTGCTTGTCTGGCGGAGCGAAGCGACGCCACTTGTCTATGACAAGCACACGCCATGGTGCCAAATTGTGAATAGAAAATAATTTATTATATTCAATGTTTGGTTTAATTTACTTCATAAAGACATATTTCTCATTAAATCTATCAGAAGCGATTTGCAAGCGTTTATCAGTAACGGTTTCACAAATATCACTTTCTTTATTGCTTACTAAGATAAATTTGCGACTTCCACCGTCTTCCGCGTTTAATTCAAAGCAAGCGTGCCCAGTCGTACCGCTTCCGGCAAAAAAATCAAGTATAAGCGAGTCCCCCGATGTGGTTGCGCGAATCAACTCCTTCATAAGTTTTAGCGGTTTTGGCGTAGAGAAATATTCTCTTTTTCCAAACAGGCTTTTTATTTCATCTTTTGCCGATGACGTTGTTCCAAAACAGTCAAACACTTCCGGGACATCACTTTCTTTTTCCTTTAACATTCCGTTTTCTATGTATGGCTGCATTAATTTCCTCAGTACCGCATTGCTTGATTTTCGGCAAACAATTATATATTCATAATCGGTTTGAATTTTATTGGGATTGAGCACAACACGATTGGTATCAAAGAATTCGTGCTTCTTTTTCCATTGATAAACTTTTACCAATCCTATTCCGAAAATTGATATGCACAACTCTTTCAAACGATCTCGTTCGCCATCGTCTATATTAACGACAAGAAACCCCTTGTCGGATAGTAGAGTATAAGCCAATTTAAGACGCACACGCATGAACTCAATATAGTCCGGATAATCTCCGTCTTGATAGCCTATGTAATCGATATGTGAGTTATATGGCGGATCGATCAAGATAGAATCAATTTTATCGTGATAATAAGGTTGCATGCTTTTAAGCGTAAATACATTATCCGACTCAAACAGATAATTGCTTAGTCCTTTTCGATATTCAATACTCGGATTGCAATTGGAAAAAGCGTTATTGTCTATTATTGCGTCTGCTCTAACCGAAACGCAATGTAGATTCTTACAGTAAGCAAAGGCCCATTCTCCTATATAAGTAATCAGGTCAGAACAATAAACGTGTTCTAACGATACACAGTTCGTAAAGCAGGACTTGTTTATAAGGTTGACGTTATGTAAATTAATTTCCGTCATATCCTTACAGCCTGAAAAAGCTCCTCGCTCCAATGTAATTACGCTGTCGGGAATATTTACCACACCGATTGCCTTCCATGCCGGATAACAGATTATTTTTGAGCAATCCTTGTTATATAAAATTCCGTCAACCACCTTAAAATGAGAGGATTTGCTTTCAAAGTGAATATTTGAACATTCTACGAAAGGATTGTAACCTATATCCTCCAAGCTTTCGGGGAACACGATAGTCTCTATCCCTTTACAATTCCAAAAAGAATTACGATTGATAGACTTAACCCCATTTAATATTTTTAAGCGTTTGGACTTTATCTTATTTAATGTGCCGATAACAGCTGTCCTAAACCCATTATAGATTACGTCGTCTTGAATATAATAGGCTTTCGAATGATTTATAAGCGTAAGCTTAGAACATCCGGAAAAAGGGTTATTTTCCATCTTTTGTAAGGATTTCGGTAATGTGATTTTTTCAAATCTATTGCAAAGATAAAAAGCATGCTTTCCGATAATTTTTACTCCTTCGGGGATAACATATTCCGTTTCATCACCTTGAATGGAGCAATAAATTAAAGTTTGTTTATCTGCTGTAAAAAGAACACCATTCTCTAGAATGAAATTAGGGGAATCGTTTTGAATCGTGATTAAAGGGCAACCTGCAAACGGATTGTTTCCCATAGAAATTACGCTTGCGGGAATGTTGATTTTGCGTAAATTTTTACAGTAATAGAAGGTATCACCGCCCATGTTTTTTAATGTAGGAGGCAAGATAACTTCTTCTATGTACTGGTTGTCCCAAAAAGCAGACGATTCTATTTCTTCTACCCCGTTTGGTACAACTACTACCTTTTCTTTCCCGATATACCTCATGATCCTGTTTTCATCAAATATGAAGTTCGGGTTGTCATAATGAACCACGTCTTTTTTTCTTAAAGAGATCTCACTGCTTTTTCCTTCAAACAAACCGTAATCAAACCATTCGCCGCCATCATATATTTTGCTTTGATATTCCAATACGCCACTTACCAATCGAGATTTATATTGCACATCCTTATCGTTTGCTTGTTTTTGAGAAAACGATTTATCCCACAAAATGAATTGTATGTTATAACCCTTGAACCGCAAAAGGTCATTATCCAAGCGAATATCGCTTAATACGTAACCAAGCGAAAGTAAACGATCTATACATTCAAGTTTTACAAAACTTTCATGCGTGTTTAATTCAAAAGATAATTGCCCGTTAATATATACCTGTTGTTCATCGGCGTATATTTCAATTTTAGTATCGGTTTTATAGTCCTTTACGAATATATTAGGTTCATATTCAAAAAACCGCATAGCCCAATACAGTGCGGTATATTTCATGTTTTTACTTAACCTAAAATCACTTATTGTCGCCATTAGTCGGTTATCTCCTGCAAAATCTTATCAACAACCTCATTAGGTGTAAGGAAAGAGGTGTCTATTACGATATAAGGCATTTGCTTTATCTCGCAAAATTCTATCATCTTAGAATAAATCTTTTCGGAATTTACCGCCTTTGCAATATCGCTATCATTTTTATTACGTGATTTCAACCTTGCTACAATTACGTCTGATGGAGAATATAATATGACCGTCAATTTTGGAACGCCCAACTTTTTAATGAGTAAATCGTAAACTTCTTCATTGTCTTTTGTGCCGCTCCATGCATAATTGGAGGCAAAATGCCGATCAGTAACAATGTTGTCGTGTTTGAATTTTTCGTACATATAGATGCTTCCAAGCCCATAAAACCACGAAGTAAATATGCGATTTGGATTTACATTAACTCTATCGCGAATTTTAATATATTCGTCAAAACTCGTTTCTGTCTCATCAAAAAGATAATGCAAAGGTTTTTCAATGAACTTATAATGCAATCTTTCTGCAAGCAATTTGCACGTTGTGGATTTACCTACTCCGTCCATTCCTTCAATTGATATATGGCTCATTTTTATTGGCCTCCTTTAATTTGATAAGTTCGTCTAACGTTACCGGCTCAAAGCCTACAACGTCGACTCCGCAATTGAATGCCGGCTTATCTTTGTAATATTCTTTGATTTGACTATATGCCGCTCCATTAATGGCTGTTTTATTATGTATATGTCCATAAATGTGATACCCGTTGCGATTGAATTCCATCCAATCCATCAAAGGATAATGGCATAAACATACATTTCGACCTTTATCTTTCACCAACTTAATAAAGTCAATCGATTCGAATATTTTTAATTGATTAATATGTTCACATAAATTTTCATCATGGTTCCCCACAATCAATTTTTTATGCCCTTTTAATTTTGGCAATATTTCAATTGCTTCTGCACAACCGTCTAATACTAAGTCGCCTAGCACATATACAGTATCATTGTTTGTTACCTTTTTGTTCCAACGCTTGATGATTTCATTTTCGTATTCATAGATATTATTAAAAGGACGCTTGCATTTAACAAACACTTTTTCGTCGCGAAAATGTATATCGGCTATATAATATTTCATTTAATTTTCTCTCCTGTTTTTGCTCTCTTTCATTTTTCCGTCAGTAAAATAATCTTGAATTTCCAAATATCCGCTTACCCTGCGAATATGAGTTATGTTCTTACTGTCGCAATTGGGACAAACATCAAATGTGCCGCTTGTTCCGCAATCTTTACATACATCTTGCGGGAAATTAAACCCTAAATAATGCACACCTGCATCAATGGCAATTTCAATTAATTCATCCATACCGATTGCATTACCAAGCGGCGCTTCGCGCAACTCTATATAAGTAATGCACCCACCATTTGCCAGAGCATGAAAAGCTCCTTCGAATTTTATTTTTTGATAAGCCGGAAGCTCGCTATCAACATACACATGGAAAGAATTGGTATAGTATCCCTTATTCAATACTTCGTGTGTATATAACTTACTATCAATATCGGAAAACCGCCCGCTAATTAATTCGCCGCTTGTTGCAAGCAGTGAAAAATTTAAGTGATACTTATCGCGCAATTCGTCCGCATAGTTTCGCATAAATTTGACAAAATTCAAAGCAAGGTGATAGGTATCGTTGTCTTCCCAATATTTATTACCGGCAATAATCTCTATCATTTCTGCTAACCCGATAAATCCGATAGAAAGAGTGCCGTGTTTAAATACTTCATATAAATCGCTTTCCGCTATATTTTCACACCAAAGTTTATATTCGCTGTTCGTAGGAAAAAGGCTTTTATCGCTTTTACATGTTTTTTTAAAGCGATCAATTAATATTTCACTAACGGAATTTGCAATACCTATCCATTTTGATTTCAGCAAATCCATTCTATCTTTAATTTTCTCACTTTTGCAATCTCGAATAGTTTCAAACGCTAAACGCGGAAGATTAATAGATATATTGTCTATATTGCCCCTGCCGATTGCTCCTATTTCACCGTATAAATCATCTACAACTCTTGTGCGACAGCCCATGACGGAAAGTCTTTCGGGTGGAGTATTTTTATCCGCTTCACAATCACATAAGAGAAAAGTGGGAACCATTTTCTTTGCTGTGCACAATAATGCTTTTTGCAGGAGATCATAGTTGTAGTCGGAGGGATATCTGCTTATGCCCGAGTGAATCTTAAATACGATATTCGGTTTATATACCATTGCGCCCAATTTTTCAAATTCATCTAATACCGTAAAGGCAATAAAACGGGCAAAATCGTTTTTTGCCAAACCGATATTTAACGTAACATAATAACTCGTTTGGCCCATTCGAGTATGAATATTATTGCACCATAATAGTAAAGCCCTGATGGATGCGCTAAAAAGCTTTTTGTTGTCTGAGAAAGAAACCCCTAATGTTGTAAATATTTCGGACAGATCGTTATCAAAGTTGGCAAATGCCATTCCGCCACTTTGTTCATTTCCCATTTTTGCAAGCAGTTCTTTCAAAAAATCGAAGACGCCGATGACTATTTCCGTTTCGGATAATCCTTCAAACTGTTTATAGGGGAAAGCATTCAAAATGTCAAAAGTCAAACAATTATAGGTCAAACCGTAAGCATCTAAATCATGAATATGTATATAGCCTTCGTTATGTAACGATGCCCATTCCGGTTTAATGGAGCTTAATACGGCGTCTTTTGTTTGTTTCTCGCCGATATTGTATATCTTACCGACATAGCTTTTTCGATTAGCTGCGTTATCGTTTTTATTTTGTTTAATCATTGTGTGAAACCTCCATAAATCTTTGATTGGAAGATCCTACAAATGGCTTTGTAGTGGTTCTCAATTCTTGCACAAATCGCCCGACTTTAATGTACTTCAAATAAGTAAGAATACTCTGTGGAACTTCATTTAGCTCATGCCCAGTATATAAACACAAATCGAAATCTTTTAATTCTTCGAGTAGCTCCCGCAAAGCACCTGTTTGCATTAGCGGTTCGCCACCGGAGATTGTGAGTTCCTTGTTGAAGCACTTTTCTCGCAACTCTTGTGCAAGAACTTTAACATCCTTTTTTATTCCTTTTGTCAGATCCCAAGTGCTTTTGTTCTGACAACCTATGCATTGTAAATCGCATCCCTGCAAAAACAGTACGGTTCTGTAACCTAGGCCGTCACACAATGATGGATTTTTCATTATTGAATTAATATAAATGTAACCCATATTTTTATCCTGTGTTTTATAATATTTTTCTCAAATCAATTCCGTTAGCCATACACAAATCGCCAAAAGTAACGCTACAACTTTTCTGATACCGTGTTAGCAACAAATTGTCTTTCTGTTTGCTAACAAATGCACTTTCCGGCGGAAAAGGCATTTCAATTAATTCTTCTTCCGTAATTTCTAAAATTTTAAGTAATTTATCAAATGGAATGATACTTATATTACTACCGTCAGCAATAGCTTTATTTACATAATTTAAGCGAGAACAAGTCCTTTCATTTCCGTCAGTGTCAATTTCATTAAATGTTACAAACAAATCGCAGTCGGTTGCTTTCAATAGGTATTTGCATCCTCTGTTTGCCAGCAATTGTACGATAGAAAGCATTTCTTTAAAGTGTGTATATTCGTAGTTTAAACTTATACAAAGTTTCTTTCCCGTCAACTCGCATTGCAGAATTTCATCTTGCGGTTTTACTCCATCAAGGAACTGTAAGAACTTTACTTTATTTTCGCCACGAATAAAATTGTTCTTAATATTTGCCCCATAGAGCATTTCGAACTCTTCTCTCCGAACCCGTGCTTTTTCGCCAACTACCGTTTTGACAATTCCTTCACAGGTTTCCCCTTTGCAATCCTCACTGATGTCTATCAATTGACATACGGAAATACTCATACGAGCGCATATTTCTTTTACTATCTCCATGGTCGCATAGGCATCGTCGACACTTCTATGCGCATGATCTGGCCTCTGTATTCCAAGTTCATCACAAATTTTTGAAACTCCATATGAACTGTTTGGCTTTCCCGCAAACGTATTATACATATATTTTACATCGTAGAATTTACAAGTAAAAAACGGAAGGCTGTAACGTTTTGCTTCATCATTCAAATATTTTATATCGCTGTCGGTAGTGTGCCCAAAGATTAACATCTCATTATCGGTGAACAATTTCTTTATATCATTGAAATAATGCAAATAATCCGGAGATGAATTATAAGTTTCTTTTTTGTATGCCAACATGTTTTTGACGACATACCAATCATATTGACTTCTGGGATTAATTATAAAAATTCCTCTGTCCATCTCACAAAATTGTTGATCGGTAACAATGTATCCAAATTCACAAATTTTACCCGTCCCGTCAAAACAGTTTGCACACTCTATATCAAAAAATAAGTATTTCATAAAGCCCCCTTTATTAAACAATTTGAACAGAATCTACCTCTTCATTTTCAGAGGAAATCCGTTTATATATATCAATTAATTTTTGTGGAGACATTAGTTTCAATACCGTTATGGGCTTTGCCCGTCCTTTTATGGTAATAGTAATATCTCCATATTTTCTTTTCTGATGCTCACTCAATTTAATATCTTCTATTTTGTCAATCGGTATGTAGAGAGTATTGCTTGCTTCTTTATAAGTATTGAGAATGAGGTGGGTATTATTAAGCTCACCGATTCTTACGCTTTCCCCTTCTTTTCTTATTCTGATTAAATTAATAATTGTTAAAGGCAAGAGAGGAAGTATGCAGCTTCCACCTATTACGACTATAAATAACCACGCATCTCCCCAATTGCAAAAAAATGCTATACAAGTAAATAAAACCGTAATTACAAGTATTATTGAAAGTGCAATAGCACCGCGAAACGAGCGCCAAGATAACGTGCTGACTCGCAGATCGTATCGGAATTTACTATTTACTGTTTGCTTAATTTCAGGGCTCAAATGCTTTAATACAGAAGATAAAACACGATTATCTCCAAATCTATATTTTCATCCAGTAAAGCATCAAACGAAACGTTTAGAACTTCCGCTAAATCCCTGATATTGTCAAGCTTTGGTTCCGCCTTGCCGTTCTCCCAATCCGAAACAGATTGTCGGCTTATGCCGTTTTCACTCACACGGGATAAACTATCACCAAGCGCTTCTTGTGATAATCCTCGAGCTTTTCGTATGATTCTGATTTTATCGGATAACTTCATTTTCCCCTCCTTTGTGCCTATATTGTAATCCCTTGCCTTACAAAAAATCCACCATGTGCAGCCTTGAAGTTTGTCAGGTGACGGTTGGCATTTGCTTATTTAATGCAATTCCTATTAGTTTGTCTAACTTATCCGCCAAAAATAGCGGCACGTTCAAAACATTTCCATCAAGCGAAAGATTGCGAAGCGAGAACCGCACAAGAATGGGTGTTTCGCTTTCGTATTGTTTATAATAGTTCTTTATGCTTGTCATCCTTACGTTTTCGCCTGCCTTTACTTCAATGGGAATAATGTCGTTTTCCCTTTGCACGACAAAATCTACTTCGTGTTGCGCGTCCGTCCAATAGCGAGGCTTGACTTCGAACTGTCTCAAAAGGCACTGTAAAACATAATTCTCCGTCAACGCGCCCTTAAATTCGGTGAACAGACGGTTTCTTTCCGTAAATGCCGACGTTGCCAAATGCGAATGCTTGCGTAAAAGTCCCACGTCTCCCATGTAAATTTTGAACGCAGTCAGATCATCGTAAGCAGAAAGAGGCAGTCCCGGCTTGGAAATGCGAAAAACCTTTCTGACCATATCTGCATCGGCAAGCCAGTTGACGGCATTTTCGTATTCGCGTGCACGGGCGCCTTCTTTTACCGCACTGTATAAAAACTTTTTATTCTCCTTTGCAAGTTGTGAGGGAAGAGATTCCCATACGAGTCCTATTTTATATACGTCATATTTGTCGGCATGCTTCCCAAAATCGCTTTCGTAGGAAAGTAAAATATCCGCAAGAACGTTATCAGCCGCCAAAATGTCCCGATCCTCCGTCCAAACCGAAACCGCTTCAGGCATACCACCAGTAATGAAATACATCTTTAATTTTTCCACGAGTGGATTAAAGAAAGCGTCGGGAATAGCAGAAATGTCCTGTATACAGTCTAAATAAGCAAGTAAACTATTGTCTCCGTTCGCAAGTAAAAATTCTTCAAAAGACATTGCGCTCATTTCAAGAAAATCCACCTTACCGACGGGAAAGCCTTGCGACAGCTTTATCCCGAGTAACGATCCTGCGCTTACAACGTAGTATTCTGGTGCATCCTCGCAAAAATATTTGAGCGTATTCAACGCTTCCTCACACGCCTGTATTTCATCAAAGATGATAAGCGTATCCTTTGTGACTTTTTTACCGCTTGCCATGGATAAATTCTGCAATATGCGATGCACATCTTTCGTCAACTGAAAGAACTGCTTAAACTCTTCCTGTCTTTCGAAGTTAACATAAAGGAAGTCCGAAAAGTACCGTTTCCCGAACTCCTGCAAAACCCATGTTTTTCCTACCTGTCTAGCCCCACGAAGTATAAGCGGTTTTCTGCGCTTAGAGCCTTTCCATTTGCATAAATCATTCAAAATTTTTCGTTCCATTTGGTAGTCCTCCATGCCATGATTATACTCTTATTTTATATCCAAGTCAATAGAAAATTAAAATTATGTGATTATTTCCCCTTAAAAATCTAAAATAATGTGATTATTCCTTATAAAAGAGGTATTAAAATAGTGTCCATAAAATTGTGTTACAGTATAGAAACGCCGAGGCTGTCACTGCGTCCGTGGAAACAGGAAGACGTCAGCGACCTTTTCGAATACGCATCCGACAAAGACGTGGGACCCGACGCAGGCTGGTTGCCCCATTCCACTCCGCACGATTCGCTCAATATATTGAACGTTTTTATCAAGGCAGGGGACGTATTCGCGATACAACACAAACAGGACGGCAAAGTTATAGGGTCGGTGGGAATACACCACTGTGCGTGGAACTGCCAATATCTGCCGATTGCCGGCAAACGTGTAAAAGAAATCGGCTACGTGTTGAGCAAAAACTACCACAACCGCGGGCTAATGACAGAAGCAATAAATCACGTTACGCAATACTGTTTCGACAGTCTTAAACTGGATGCGGTAACGGCGAGTTGTTTTTCTTACAACGTACCGTCACGACGTGTAATGGAGAAAAACAAAATGCTGTATTTGGACAAAGTCGCCGAGCACGTAGCAACACTCGACAAAGAGATGACGTTGCTCAGATATTATCTTATAAACCCCACCGAAAAAGACCGATAAGTTGCGACAATTTCTTAGGCGTTAATATTAAAAACAGGGAACAACTCAGTTGTTCCCTGTTTTAATTTGTTTGTGATTGTCGATTATGTATTCTTTGCCAGTCCGCATCAGATTTTTGTGGAATAGTTGGGCGATTCCTTTGTAATGGATATGTCATGCGGATGGCTTTCCACCAATCCTGCGCCCGTTATACGCACAAAACGTGTATTCTTGCGCATTTGTTCAATGGTAGCGTTTCCCGCGTAGCCCATACCGCTGCGCAATCCGCCCATAAGTTGGTACACCATTTCGCCAAGAGAACCCCTGTAAGGAACACGACCTTCGACGCCTTCAGGCACAAACTTCTGAGTATTCGTAGTCGCTTCCTGAAAATATCTGTCTTTGCTTCCGTTTGCCATTGCTCCCAGAGAGCCCATTCCCCTGTAAACCTTGAAAGAACGTCCCTGATAAATTTCCGTTTCGCCGGGACTTTCCGTTGTTCCTGCAAGCAGACTGCCGACCATTACGCTTGCCGCGCCCGCTCCTATTGCCTTGACTATATCTCCGCTGTATTTTAAACCTCCGTCGGCAATGACGGTCTTGCCGTATCTGTCCGCGGCCTCTGCACAGTTAAGCACTGCGGTAAACTGAGGAACGCCCACACCTGCGACCACACGGGTTGTACAAATCGATCCGGGGCCTATACCTACCTTTACCACGTCCGCTCCGTTGTCTATAAGGGCGACGGCGCCTTCGGGAGTAGCCACGTTTCCGCCTATAACGGGCAATGACGGGTACTTTGACTTTATTCTGCGCACCATGTCCAGCACTTTGCTGCTGTGACCGTGTGCCGTGTCTACCGCTATTACATCCACTCGCGCTTTAACCAGTTCGTCAACACGTTCCATTGTGTCGACGGCTGTTCCCACCGCCGCGCCCACCAGCAGGCGTCCGTGTACGTCTTTAGCGGAATTGGGATACTGAATGGATTTTTCTATATCTTTAATGGTGATAAGTCCCTTTAAAATACCGTCGTCGTCCACAATCGGTAACTTTTCTATACGGTATTTTCCAAGGATTTTCTGGGCTTCGGCAAGAGTTGTTCCCACCTTGGCGGTGACAAGGTTTTCCTTTGTCATCACGTTGGAAATAGGCTGATTGAAGTTTGTTTCGAAACGAAGATCTCTGTTGGTCAGTATGCCTACCAGCATTTTGTTTTCGTCGACAATGGGTACACCCGAAATCTTGTATCTTGACATCAGAGCAAGCGCTTCGGTAACCTGATTTTGCGGATGAAGATAAAACGGGTCGGTAATTACGCCGTGTTCGCTGCGTTTGACCTTGTCTACCTGATCCGCCTGTTCGGCAATACTCATGTTCTTGTGTAAAATTCCCAGACCGCCCTCACGAGCAAGCGCAATAGCCAGACGGTATTCGGTAACCGTGTCCATTGCGGCGGAAAGCATCGGAATGTTGAGAGTGATTCCGGGACATATAGTCGTGCGCAAATCGGTAGCGGCAGGCAAAACGTTCGAAGGACCGGGAATTACCAGTACGTCGTCGTATGTCAAACCTTCAAAAAGAATCTTGTCCATTGTGTACCCCCTGTATATAAAATATTTTCGAAACAAACTTACGTATGCGCATATGACGATATGTACATACAGCCCGACGCCTTACTGCGTCAAAGGACTTAATATGCAAAAAATTGCTTGTTGAAACAACAAGCAATTTTAAGTTTCATGCTGCTATAACACGGCACGTGACGCAGAAATCAAAATCCGTTGTCCGCTTCCGTGATTTTGTAATATTCTACCAAACAGGCGTAAAATTGTAAACTGATTTTTATATATCCTTGCGATTTTTTTTATAACGGCACTATCTTCCTGACATTCCGATAATATATTCTCCCACACCGCCGTCATTGTTAGAGCAACACACTTCATCCGCTTTGTCGCGCACCTGACGGGGCGCATTGGCAACGGCGACAAATGTGCCTGCCTCCGCCATGGGCAAATCGTTGAAATTGTCACCGAAAGCAACACAACGACTGCTGTCCGCGCCGTAGTAAGCGAGAGCCACCCTTACCGCTCTGCCCTTGTCGGCAACGGCGTCGGTGACTTCGAGGTAAAATCCGCTGGACTTGGCAAAGGAAAACTCGCAGAACATACGAGGTAAAGTCGTCAGCATTTCTTTAAGTACATCTTCGTCGGGAACATAGTAAAGCAATTTGTAGATGTCATTGTTTTTTACGATCCGTTGCTGATCGCACACAACGGGCTGTATTTTAACTATGTTACTTTCCCACCGCACTATGTCCGTCACTTTTTCCACGTACCAGTTGTCACGGTCGTAAACGAAACATTCGACGTTCCACCGTTGCTTTATATACCTGAAAATTTTAAAGGTTTCTTGCCTGTCCATTGTAATGCTGTCGATTGTTTCGCCCCGTTCGTTCAGTGTGAGCGCACCCCCGAAAGCACTGTACACGCACGGGTAATCCAGTTTGTCCAGCACTGTTTTCATTCCCTGAGGGGAACGGGCGGAACAACAAACGAAAGGAATTCCCTTGTCCTTGCACAATTTGACCGCCGCAAGGTTTTTTTCGGGAATTTCACTTTCGGAGTTTAAAAAAGTACCGTCAAGATCACTTACAAAAAGTCTGTTCATCTAAGCCTCCGGATTGATGATACGTCCGCGCAACAATTTTGTCAACATTCTGCACGGGTGTACGGTTGAAAATATGTCAGAACAAAAGCAAACAGTTTAAAAGTTAAAAAAGGTAGCGAAAATATATATTGCCACAGGTGGAAAAATTGTTTTCTTTGTGGTAAAATCAACTGTGAAAGGAGAAACGATATGCAATTGGGAACAAAACTTTACAATGCAAGAAAAAAGGCTTCGCTTTCACAGGAAGAAGTTGCGGAAAAACTGGGAGTCAGCAGACAAACGGTTTCCAAATGGGAACAGGGAGAAAGTATTACCGACGTGCGTTGCGGCAAACAACTCGCCATACTGTACAACACTACTCTTGACGAACTGCTGGGATACGAGGAAGAGGAACGACATCTTGAAAAAATCATTTTACAAACGGACAGCCGTCTTAACGACAAGGTAAACTGGACAAAGGTGTGGAGCAAGAAATATCCCGTACTGGCACGTTACACGGAGGAAGTTGACACAGTTTACTACGCATCGCAATTGCGTGTTTTGCTGGAAAGTCTCAAAACAAACTACCGTTACAACGAACTGGACGCCGTGCTGGTGTTAAAGGATATACTCGCCCACGAAATGAAAAAGTAATAATCCCGTATATAAATCTGTCTTAACGACGATACAACGAGCGCTTACCCAAAAGTTTTTACATTTAAACAACTTTCGGTAAAAAAGTACCGATCGATATTTAAATCGAAATCACAGGTTGCAACGTCACGTTTTCCGTCGGTCAGCAACGAATCGTTGTCGACAGGGTTGCACTGCACGTATTCAGACGAACAGGCAGTCATAAGACGCACAACCGTCAGCACTGGCGGAATCAGTCGTATAAACGCTGTTTGTCCGACCTGCATTTTTACGCCCTTTTCACCGATACGGTAAATTTGCGTAATTGAGCCTGTTCAGTGCCAACACCGCACCCGTACACAATAAAAAAGCAGAGAACCACTAAACCGTTCTCTGCTTTTCCGTTATGCAGCATTAAATAAAAACCGCGATTTTCCCGTTTGCGCAACGAGTACAAAGCGGTAAATTCGGGCGAGTTTCGCTGTCGTTTGATATTTTTATAAAAAAAATTCAAGACAACTCTCATTTCCCTTTGTCCGTTACGTAAAAGCACCGACAGTCGTCCGTGCAGATACACCCCAACGTTCCGCCAAGATATACTCCCGTGTCAATGTGCACCTTGAAGAAGTCTTCGATGTTACCGCTGTCCGATTTTTTGCCGTCACGCGGGTACTTCAATATTTCGTCCCTGCCCGTCAGCCAACGCACGGGCGTGTGTCCGTATATTACGCATTTTTCCCCTTGCAACACAAATTCTTTGTCTTTAAACGCGCGGTCGTAAACAAACTGCTCCGCCCTAACTTTGTTTAAAGGCACTTTTACTCCCTTTTCAACGGGCAATCCTGCATGTACTGCAATAAAATTGTCCCTCTCCTCGTAAAAAGGAAGAAATTCCAGCCTGTCTATAACGTCCCAATCCAAGAGGTTGCCGTCGGCAAAATAATTTCTGCATTTGTGCAGTACGGCATCGTAGTCTTCCGTCTGTTTCATCAATGAGTGATAAAACTTTAAAAAGTCGTATTCGTGATTTCCCGCAAGACAACTGACATTCGGCATAGAAAACAGCAGTTTTACAAGGCGTATGCTGTCCGCACCCTTGTCCACCATATCTCCCAGCACAATCAATCTGTCGCTTGCGCAAAATTTAATTTTTTCCATCAGACGGCAAAACAAATCGTAATGCCCGTGAATATCGGAAATGCAGTAATTCATGACGCTATTTTAACACAATAAATCATTCGACACAATACTTTCCTTCTGTAATACTTAAAACCGTCCGCGCCTACTGTACCGCTTCAATCAAGTTGCCACGTTGTTATGTCAAAGCGGTAAATCCGTTTGGTCTGAAATGTTCCGTTTCAGGTAATGTTTGCGCACTAAGTAAAGCAGTTTAAGGGAAACGGCGCACAAAGTCGCACGCTCGTCGCAGTACCTGAAACAAACTTTTATTTGTGTTTATTTGCGCAACCCAAAGAGTCTGTAAACCAACAAATGAAAAGACAAAACGGACAGCCCGCAAGATACCTGCGGGCTGTCCGTACTGTACAATATTTCTTACTTTTGTGCAAGCATATCTTTTACTTTCATCAGTCTGACTGTGGAAGAACGTTCGTTTTCGTCCAGTTTCATCTTGATGTACTTGATTGTTTCCTGCAACTGCGGAATCATAATATTTTCCAGTGCGTTTACACGGCGTTTGTTTTTTTCTATTTCGTCGGCAAGCATATTGCAGGTTTTTTCCACCTCGGCAAGATGCACCATTTGCGCAAAAACGTCGTTCAACCTGTTGACGGAGTTGTCCAACTGCTCGGGAACGGTCAAAAAACCATAGGGATAAACTTCCCCCTTGCTCTCGGCAATTTCTATTGACGGAACGCTGATGCCCATTACGCTGTGTTTACCGCACTGCAAGGACACCGCACGCGAAGGCATCATCACCGCCTCGTCGATGGTACGGCTGTCGGAAAAAGTGCGCGCCAAAGCAAAACTCTGCAACGCGGCGGCAAGTTGTTCTTCCACCTGCTTGCGCAGACTTTTGTTTTCACGGGCAAGAATAATGAATTTGCGTATCATTTCATCCGTCTTGTCTTTCAGCAATTTGTAACCCCTCGACGCGGTTTTAAGTCTGGCTTGCAGACGTTTCAACTCCATACGTGTCGGGTTGACATTCATTATTGACATCTGTTCACTCCGTAACGGTAGGTTTGTAGTATTTGTCCAGTAACGTGTCGGAAATACGTTTCAGTTCGCTTCTCGGCAAAATTCCCAGCAGTTCCCAACCGAGATCCAACGTCTGTTCTATTGTACGGTTGGTTTCGAATCCCTGTGCGATGTAGCGTTTTTCGAATTCCACGGCAAACTTGGCGTACAGTTTGTCAATGTCCGTCAATGCCGATTCGCCTAATATCGTGGCAAGTTCCTTGGCCTGTTTGCCCTGAGCGTAAGCGGAAAACAACTGATTCATTGTGCTTGCGTGATCTTCGCGCGTCTTGCCTGCGCCGATACCTTTGTCTTTAAGACGTGAAAGGCTGGGCAATACGTCAATAGGAGGATTGTAACCTCTCTTGTAAAGATCACGTGACAAAATGATCTGTCCTTCCGTAATGTATCCCGTAAGGTCGGGAATGGGGTGCGTCTTGTCGTCTTCGGGCATGGACAAAATGGGTATCTGCGTTATACTTCCGCGTTTGCCTCTGATACGTCCCGCTCTTTCGTACAGCGACGCAAGGTCGGTGTACATATAGCCGGGGTAACCGCGTCTGCCCGGTACTTCTTTACGGGCGGCACTTGTTTCACGCAACGCTTCGGCGTAGTTGGTGATGTCGGTAAGTATTACCAGCACCTGCATGTCTTTTTCAAAAGCCAGATATTCGGCGGCGGTAAGAGCCATACGGGGAGTGCTGATACGTTCTATCGCAGGGTCGTTTGCCAGGTTCATGAACAGAACAGCACGCTCTATTGCGCCCGTTTTGTTAAAGTCGCTGATAAAGTATTCCGCTTCTTCGTAGGTAATACCCATTGCGCCGAAGACAACGGCGAACTTTTCGTCACCTTTAAGCACACGTGCCTGACGTGCAATCTGCGCCGCAAGTTGAGCATGAGGAAGACCGCTTGCCGAAAACACCGGCAACTTCTGTCCGCGGACAAGCGTGTTGAGTCCGTCGATTGCGGAAATACCCGTCTGAATAAATTCGTTGGGGTAATCCCTTGCGTAAGGATTTATAGGCTGACCGTTGATGTCCATTCGCTTGTCGGCAATGATTTCCGCGCCGCCGTCGATGGGTTCGCCCATACCGTTGAAAACTCTTCCCAGCATTTCTTCCGAAACGGCAAGTTCCAGACTTCTGCCCAAAAACCTTACCTTGCTGGTAGATACCTGCAATCCCTGTGCGCCTTCGAACATCTGAACCAACGCACGGTCGCCGTTTATTTCCAACACCTTGCCTTTACGGATTTCGCCGTTTTTCTGCACGATTTCAACAAGTTCGTTGTAACTGACTCCTTTGACGCCTTCCACAAGCATCAACGGTCCCACTACCTCTTTGATCGTCTTGTATTCTTTAAGCATCGGTTACTCTCCTTTATTAGTCAAAGCGTTTATTTCTTTGCGGATGTTCTTGGCAATGTCGTCCAGTCTGTCAAGACTTGCTTCTTCTACGTACTTGGCACGGCCTATCTGTTCACGGCAGGGCAGTTGCAGAATATCGTTCAGTTCCGCATCCTTTTCCAGTGCCTGCAATGCAAGATGATAGAATCCCAGTATCAGTTTCATCATTTTGTACTGCTTTTTGAGGGACGTGTACGTGTCCACTTCATGGAAAGCGTTCTGGTGCAGGTAGTCTTCTCTGATGGACTTGGCGGTTTCCATTACAAGGCGATCGCTGCTGCCCAGAGCGTCCATACCTACCAGACGCACTATTTCGTTCAGTTGACTTTCTTCCTGCAACAAGTACATGAGTTCTCTCTTGCAGTCGTTAAAGTCTTCCGCAACGTTTTCGCTGTACCAGTTTGCCAGTTTGTCGTCGTAGAGCGAATAACTCTGCAACCAGTCTATTGCTGGGAAATGTCTTTGGTAAGCGAGAGTTGCGGACAATCCCCAGAATACCTTTACTATACGCAAAGTACTTTGCGCGACGGGTTCCGACAAGTCGCCTCCCGGAGGGGACACCGCTCCTATTGCGGAAATTGCGCCTACGGTGTTACCGCTGCCCAATACTCTGACTATACCCGCACGTTCGTAAAATTCCGCGATACGGCTTGCCAGATAAGCAGGGTAACCTTCTTCACCGGGCATTTCTTCAAGCCGTCCGCTCATTTCACGCAACGCTTCCGCCCAACGGCTGGTACTGTCCGCCATTATTGCGACAGTGTAACCCATGTCACGGAAATATTCGGCAATCGTGATGCCTGTGTAAATGGACGCTTCACGGGCGGCAACGGGCATATCGCTGGTATTTGCGATAAGCACGGTACGTTTCATCAACGCTTCGCCCGTCTGAGGGTCTTTCAGTTCGGGAAATTCGTTCAGAACGTCCGTCATTTCGTTTCCGCGTTCGCCGCATCCTACGTAAACTATTATCTGTGCGTCAGCCCACTTGGCAAGTTGGTGCTGAACAACCGTTTTACCGCTTCCGAAAGGACCGGGAACGGCAGCCACACCGCCCTTTGCAATGGGGAACAGCGTGTCGATTACTCTCTGTCCCGTCACCATAGGATAAGACGGAGGCATCTTTTCCTTGTAGGGACGACCTTTACGGACAGGCCACTTCTGCATCATTGTAAGTTGATGTACTTCACCGTTGCCTTCCACTTCGGCAATGACGTCGGTAACGGTATATTCGCCCTGTTTTGCAATGGACTTTACCACACCGTCTTTACCGTAAGGCACCATTATCTTGTGCACTACAACGGAAGTTTCGCGAACCGTTCCCAACACATCGCCTGCGACAACGCTGTCGCCGACGTTTACAAGGGGTATAAACGTCCACAGTCTTTTACGGTCGAGGGCAGGCGCTTCGATACCTCTGCCTATACGGTCGCCCGACAGATCGCGCAACACGTTCAAAGGACGCTGAATACCGTCGAAAATACTTTCAATCAATCCGGGACCAAGTTCCACAGACAGAGGAGCGCCGGTGGAAACAACCTTTTCGCCCACCGACAAACCGCTGGTTTCCTCGTAAACCTGAATGGACGCCTTGTCCCCTCTAAGTTCGATGACTTCGCCGATAAGTTTGCTGTCGCTGACCTTAACGACGTCGTACATCTGCACGTCCGCCATATTCTCCGCAACGATAAGCGGACCGCTGACTTTAATAACTCTTCCTTCCATTATTTGTCCTCTTTATTAAATAAAATGTCCGTTCCCAATGCCTTTTCCACGTCTTTTTTGATGCCGTCCATTCCGAAACCGTTGGAATTGGAAGACACGGGAATAGGAACTATTGCAGGGAAAGGTTGCGATTTAGCCTTTTGCAAAGTATCGGCTATCTGAACTGCCAACTGCTCGGTAATAAACACTACCGCAAACTTTTCACGTGTCAGCCGCTTAACGAGTTCGCGCGCTTCCTCCGCAGTGTCGGCGTTGAAAATCTCCGCTCCCACCACTTTGAGAGCAGTTACCGAATCTTTGTCGCCTATTACGCCCACTTTGTTATACATACAATTCTTTGATCCTTTCTTTTATAGCAGATTTATCCACACCGTTTTTGATGCATATAAGCACTGTGCGAATATTGTCCGTTTCGGCAACCTTGCTGAGATAATAGCAAATTACCGGTTCTACAGAAATGTTGTTTTTGCATGCCGCAAGGCACTGACGTTTGCGCTTTTCCGTTTCCTCGTAGCACTTGCCGAAATCCTTATTTTCCGCAAGACACTGACTGCATTTTTCCGCAAGCCAGCGGTAATCGGTTTTTGCAAAGAATTCCGTCAACAGTGAAACGTCCTGTTCGTACAGAGCAATGAGATCGTTTACACAAAAAGTAAATTCTTCCGCAAGAGTCTGTCTGACTCTCTCGGCGGGTAACGAGGCACGTTTTGCGCGGTACAGAGCGATGATATTGTTGCAGTCAGCCTGCAAAAAGAAATATTCTTTTACCGAACGGGGGACGGAACCTTTGAGATGACGACGAATATCCTCGTACATTGCCTTGTCCAGCAAAATGTCTATGATTGCCGGTTCACGCTTGCCTTCGGCAAAACTCCAATCGATTTTTTCAAGAGCGGCAGCCATAGGAGCAGGCAAATCTCTGTAATCGTCCAGCGATATGTCATGCCACATTTTGTCCTTGTCAATAAGACCGCAATCGTAACACAGATAGGTGTTGTCGGTGCGCATGTACTTGCTCTTCATCATAATTTTGGCGTTGATATAGTCGTAGCACAGCACAAACGTATCCGTAACGCGAGGTTCGGAAGTCATTTCTTTAAGATACGCAACAGCGTCGTTCAACTGCCTTTTGAGCATTTCCTCGTAATCGGCGGAAGCAACCGTGTCGTATCCCGTTTCACGCAACATCTTCATTGCCTGTTGTACGCTCTGACAGTCGGCAAGTCTGTTGAAAGCCTCTGCCGACAACAGTCTCTGAGACAGCACTGCCGTTCTGCCTGCAGCAAAATATTTACTGACAGCCATTTGTTAATCTCCGAAAAGAATTGCCGAAACCTGCGATTCGTACTGAAAACGCAACTGTTCGAGCAAAGTCTTTAATGTAACGTCTTTATCGTAACCGTTGCCTTCCAGAATAAAACCGCCCTTAAAATCCGCGACTTTTTCCGACAACGTAACTCCGTATTGAGAGGCAACGCCCGATGTGACTACTTTACGTCCCTTTTCGCACAGCACAAGTTTTTCGCCTTTTTCGGCGTAAGCGGACAACAACCTCTTTATAAGCGAAAGGTATTGTTCGTCTTTCAGGTTCAGCACCTTTTCGAAAGCCTTGTCGAACACTTCCGAAACGGTCTGCTGTTTGAGCGAAAGGACGTATTTTTTAATGTCGAGATCGGCAACAGCCAGTTTTCTTTTCAGAATTTTAAGTCTTATAAGGATGAAACGACATTTGATTTCCGTGCAATGGCGATTCCGGAGTTTCAGGATGCCTTGATCCGACAGGAGAAAGCAGAAGACTTACTTCCGGTCAGTGCAGTCTACGGCCCCAATGGTGGCGGTAAGACGAATCTGCTTCAGGCATTCTTTTGCCTGATTAACCTTGTTGTGAAGCCGATTCATGCATTGGAGAAGAATCGGCAGCCAATGATTTTCCAGCAGGGCAGCAGTGTGGCTCCCTTTATGCTGGATGAAAGTTCTGCGAATGAACCTACGATTTTTCAGGTGTTCTTCCGTGTAGGCGAGAAGGAATACCAGTATTACATTTCGCTCAAGGAAGAAATTGTCTTTGAGTCTCTTCTGTGGCGTACACTTGGTGGTAAGAAGACAGGACTGATTTTTGAACGAGACGGCCAGAAGATTGAATTGGGTGCAAGTATCAATAAGGCAAGCATCAACTTGGACGTCAACCCGAAGATGCCGTATCTTTCTTTTTTGGCAATCAACTATAATATCCCTGTGATTGCAGAAGTGCAGAATTGGTTTGAATCTTGCATTACGCAGAGCTACGCAAACCC
>ENA-OYZE01000276-OYZE01000276.1-human-gut-metagenome-genome-assembly--contig:-NODE-276-length-20435-cov-9.569921_pt1 | contig 20435 bp, 18 predicted proteins | sample MGYA00243259_ERZ653469 | MGnify/ENA primary metagenome ERZ653469 (study PRJEB26926, sample SAMN06164913) | human gut metagenome | biome: ENVO:00009003; feature: ENVO:2100002; material: ENVO:00002003...
TGTCTCGTGGGCTCGGAGATGTGTATAAGAGACAGTATAAACCATTTCTGCTATTTTACAAGCCCTTTTTCAAAGAGCAGGTCGGAAAGCTTCCCGAGCTCTGTGGGCGAGAGCGTTTCCCCCCGCGCGCCTTCGGAAACGGCGGCTTCCGCCAAAATGCCCTTCGCCGCCTCGCGTGAAAGGCGGAACACGGCGATGAGGTTGTTTTCGAGCGTCTTCCTGCGGCTCAGAAAGGCGGCGCGCACCGTCTCGCGGAATGCCTTTTCGCTTTGTACCGCAAAGCCTCCCGCCGTAAAGTCGGCGTGCACGACGGCGGAATCGACGTTGGGGCGGGGCGTAAAGAGGGTGCGCGGCACTTTGCGCGTGATGCGGCACTCCCCTCTTCGGGCGATGGCGGCTGTCACCGCGCCGTAGTCCTCCGTCCCCTCCGCGGCGCAGAAGCGGCGGGCGACTTCTTCCTGCACCATCACGGTGAAGGAGAGGCAGTTTTCCCCCTCCTCGACAAAGCGCATGACGATGGGCGTCGTCACATAGTAAGGAAGGTTGGCAACGACGCGGTACGTTCCGAGCTCCCTTTCGAGCGCGGGAAGGGAGCACTTTGCAAAGTCCTGAAAGCGCACTTCGGTGTTTTCGCAGCCCGAGAGCGTCTCCGAAAGGACGGGCTGTAAGCTCCTGTCGATCTCGAAGGAGACAACGCGCTTTGCTTGTTCGGAAAGGGCGCGCGTGAGCGCCCCCGCGCCCGTGCCGATCTCGAGGACGGTGGTGTTTTCGTCGACGCCCGCATCCGAGACGATGGCGCGGAGCAGGTTTGTATCGGTGAGGAAGTTCTGCCCGAACTGTTTTTTGAAGGAGAAGCCGTGCTTTTGGAGCACGGAGCGGAGATCATCCATAATTTTCCTCGCATGACGGGCGAAGTTCTGCCCATGCTGTTGTTGCAGGGAAGACCTGCCTTACCAAAGAACAAGAGGGGCGGAAGGATCGCGCAAATACGGTCTTTCCGCCCCTCCGACGTTATTCTTCGTCGACCGTTTCTTGTCAGTTCAAGAAATGATCTCCGAGTTATCCATTGTGGATCATTTCTCTGACGTATAAAGGGATACCCTCGCGGTCGGCAAGCTCTTTGCACTTTTCGACGCACTCTTTCCCGATGCAGTCGACGACGGAAAAGCGGCAGCATACGCCGCTCTTTTTGCAGTCGCGGGCAAAGGAGAAGAGCCCCTCGAAGGCGGCGTCGGGGAAGACGGGGCGGCAGAGGCGGTCGTACACCTTCTTATCGGGCGCGTTCAGCGAGATGTTGACAAGGTCGATGACGCCCGCAAGCTGCGGCGTGATGTCCCGCCCGTGGATGAGATTGCCGTGGCCGTTGGTATTTAAGCGCGTCTTCCCGCCCCGCCGCTTGACAAATGCGGCGATCGCAAGCATTTCATCGAGACGGTAGGTGGGTTCGCCGTAGCCGCAGAAGACGATCTCCTCGTACTGCGTGGGGTCGCCGATCTCCTTCACGACGTCCTCGACGGAGGGCTCGCTGTCCAGCCAGAGCGAATAGCCCTCGTACTGCGCGCTCTGATCGCGCACGCAGAAGGTGCAGCGGTTGGAACAGCGGTTGGTGAGGTTGATATACAGATTGTTTCCGATCTGGTAGGTAAAAGTATTCATCTTGTATCTTGGCGCAGGTCAGCTTTCCGCAAGTTTGCAAAAGAGCGTTTCCGCATTGCGGCGGACGGCCGTTTTGATGCGCTCCTCGTCCACGCCCCGCACCTCGGCGAGCCGTTTGACGATAACGGGGATGTTGGCGGGCGAATTTTTTTCGCCGCGGAAGGGGGAAAGATAGGGCGAGTCCGTCTCGGTGAGAAGGCGCTCCTCGGGGCAGGCGACGGCGCTTTCCACGGTGCGGCGGCCGTTTTTGAAGCACACCGTGCCGCCGAAGGAAAAGTACGCGCCGAGGGCGGCAAATTCCCCCATCATCTCCTTCCCGTGCGAGTAACAGTGCATCAGAAAGCCGTGTTTGAGAAGAGATGCGTGCTCTTTTAAGAGCGAGAGCATATCCGCCGCGCAGTCGCGCGAGTGGAGCTGCACGGGCAGAGAGAGGCTGTCGGCAAGCTCGAGCTGCGCCACAAACGCCGCCTTCTGCGCCGCTTTGTCGGTATTTTCGTAGTGATAGTCAAGCCCGATCTCCCCGATCGCGACACACTTGGGATGGCGCGCAAGCGCTTCCAACTCTTTGAGCCAATCGCAAGATAAGTTTCGAAGCTCCGAAGGGTGCACGCCCGCCGTAAAGTAAGCGCCCTCATGGCTTTGTGCAAATTCCTTATGCCAAATACTGTGAGCGACGGTATCCCCCGCCAGAATGACGGTCGAAACGCCCGCCGCACGGATGCGCTCCCATTCCTCGGGGAAGGAATACCCCTCGCCCGCAAAGTGCGCGTGAACGTCGATCATCTGATCTTCGCCCCGCTCTCCATGTTCTTTTCGGGGGAGAGGAGGGAGAGATTGCCCTCGCCGTCCTCGGCGCAGAGGATCATGCCCTCCGACCTGACGCCGCAGAGCTTGACGGGCTTTAAGTTGGTGACGAGCACCACCTTCTTCCCCACCATCTCTTCGGGGGTGTAGTATTTCGCGATGCCCGAAACGACGGAGCGCACTTCGTCGCCGATTTTTATCGTCTCGTGCAGCAGTTTTTCCGATTTTTTCACCTTCTCGCAGGCGATGACCTCGCCCACGCGCAGCTCCACCTTCGCAAAGTCGTCGATGGTGATCTCGGGCAGCTTCTCCTCTTCGTCAGAAGCCGCCGCAGCAGGAGCCGCCGGATTGTCCCCGGCAGGTGCTGCCTCACCGGCAGGCGCGGCCGCTTCGGCTCGATTCCCCGAACCGTTTTCAGCTGCCCCACCACCGGCAGGTGCAGGCGCACCGTTTTCGCGCTCGTACTCCTCGCGCTGCGCCTTTTGGATGGCGTCCACCTTGGGCGCGACTTCCTTCCAATCAAAGCGCGCAAAGAGGGGCTCGTCAACCTCTGCAATATGATTCCCGCTCGGGTACGCCCCGAACAAATCGCATTCTTCCAACGCCTTTAAGGGCGCGTTGAGGTAAGAGGCGATCTTTCCCGCCGTCTCGGGCAGGAAGGCAGCGAGCAGGCTCGCGCCCGTCAAAATGCTCTCGGTGAGGTTGTAAAGGACGGTCGAAAGGCGGTCTTTTTTCGTCTCGTCCTTGCCGAGTGCCCAGGGCATCGTCTCGTCGATATACTTGTTGGCGCGGCGGAAGATGAGGAAGAGCTCGTTGAGCGCGTCGGCGATGCGGAAGTCCTCCATGCACGCCTCCACCCTTTCTCTCGCGCCCGTGACGACGCTTTTAAGCTCCTCGTCGACGGGCTCCGAAACGCCCGCGTCGCGCACGACGCCGTCAAAATACTTGCGCGTCATGGCGAGGGTGCGCCGCACGAGGTTGCCCAATGTGTTGGCAAGGTCGGAATTGACGCGCTCGGTGACGAGCTCCCAGGTGATGGTGCCGTCGCCTTCATAGGGCATCTCGTGGAGCACGAAGTAACGCACGGCGTCCACGCCGAACACGGAAGCAAGGTCGTCCGCATAGATGACGTTGCCGCGGGACTTACTCATCTTCTCGCCGCCCTGCAAGAGCCAGGGGTGCGCAAAGACGTGGTCGGGCAGGGGCTCTTTGAGCGCCATCAGAAAGATGGGCCAGTAGATGGTATGGAAGCGGGCGATGTCTTTTCCGATGACGTGCAGTTTTTCGGCATTGCGCCAGAATTCGTCGTAGAGGGGCGCGCTGCCGTCGGGGTCGTAGCCGAGCCCCGTGATATAGTTGGTGAGGGCGTCCAGCCACACATAGACGACGTGGCGGCTGTCAAAATCGACGGGGATGCCCCATTGGAAGGTAGAGCGCGAGACGCACAGATCCTGCAAGCCCTTCTTTAAGAAGTTGTTCATCATCTCGTTCTTGCGCGAGACGGGGCGGATGAAATCGGGGTGCGATTCGATGTGCTTGATGAGCGCGTCCGCGTACTTCCCCATCTTGAAGAAGTACGCCTCTTCTTTGGCACGCTTGACTTCGCGGCCGCAGTCGGGGCACTTGCCGTCTGCAAGCTGGCTCTCCGTCCAGAAGCTCTCGCACGGGGTGCAGTACCAGCCCTCGTACTCGCCCTTGTAGATATCGCCCTGCTCATAGAACTTTCTGAAGATCTTCTGCACCGTCCTGACGTGATTTTCATCGGTGGTGCGGATGAACTTGTCGTACGAGGTGCCGACGCTGTCCCAGATGGAACGGATGACGCCCGCGACGTTATCGACGTATGCCTGCGGCGTGACGCCCGCCTTTTCCGCCTTCTCCTCGATCTTCTGGCCGTGCTCGTCCGTGCCCGTCTGGAAGCGGACATTGTAGCCCTGCATACGCTTGAAGCGGACGATGGCGTCCGTCAGAATGGCTTCGTAAGTGTTGCCGATGTGCGGCTTGCCCGAAGTATAGGCGATCGCCGTCGTTACATAATAATTGCCCTTCATATCATCTCTCCTTGGCGCGGACGAACGCCCGACCGCCGGGGTGCGCCCGCAGCCCCCCGCGAGCGTAACTTTTTTGCCCTTATTATACACGTTTTGCGAAAAAATGTAAACTTATTTTACGCCGCGCTCTTCCCCTTGCCTCCTCGTCGCCGCGTCGCCGCAAGGCGTCGCCTTATTTTAGCCTCCTCTTCGGGGAGGTGGCTCATCATTCGGCGAACGCCGATGATGAGACGGAGGGAGTAAATTCTAATTTCTTGCCTCCTCGTCTCCTCGTCGCCGCAAAGCCCGCAAGTCCGCCGCTGCGTTCCTTGCGGCTTGACCGCTCGGCTTGCGTCTCCTCTTCCCGCAAATCTTTTGCTTCGCAAAATCTTTGCGGGAGCCCTATATAAGATCGGGCGCGCGGCGGAGGGAGCCCTATACAAGAGGGAGCAAACCCTCCCCCCCTTGGCTCCTTCTCTGAGGGAGCTGTCGAGCGAAGCGAGACTGAGGGAGTCGCCTCATTTTCGTAAGCTCATCAACAGCAGCGGCAGTTCTCTTTTTTCGACAAAACCTCCCACTCTTCCCGCAGAATGGCGCGGTGGACAAGATCGCACCGCTCGCCCGTCGCGGTGAGCTTCCACGCCTTCCGCGCGGTGCCCTCGTACACAAACCCGCATTTTTCCTGCACTCTGCCCGAGCCGACGTTCTCCTTCGCATGGCGCGCCTCGAGGCGGTAGAGCCCGCACTCTCCGAAGAGATAATCTCTGACGCAGGCAAGCGCTTCCGTCATGATGCCCTGCCCCCAGAAGCGGCGGCAAAGGCAGTAGCCGAGGTCGGCGCAGTCCGTGCGCTTGTCGAGGCTCACCACCGAAATATCGCCGATGACCTCGCCCTCCTTCACGATCGCCCAATGAAAGACGTCGGGCTTTTTTGCTTCCTCTTCCCACGCGGCAAGGAGCGCCCGCGTGAAGGCGATGTCTTCGTGCGGCGTCCATGTGAGGTACTTGGTGACGGCGGGGTCCGTCATCCAATTCTGATAGCACGCCTCCGCGTCGTCCGCGCGGAAGGGACGCAGCGTGAGCCGCTCCGTTTTCAAAACTTTGCTGCCGAGTTCCTTCATTGTATGCCTCCCAAACAAAAAGCCCGCCGGTTGACCCGACGGGCTGAATTTCCAAAAATCGCGCGCGCCAAGTCATCGTATTTCCAAAAAGGATACGACCATCATGGGCATAACGTTGACAACATTCGCGTTCATATTTTTAGTATACTGTAAGGGAACAGTACGAACCCGCTTTGGGCGGCATCTTTTGCACGCCTTGCCGTTCATCGTCTTTGCAATACGCGGGTATTGCTGCATCCTCTTCACGGCAAAGCATCTCAAAATCTACTCGCCAAAAGTGCGAAGCAATCAAAAGCTGCGGTTTTGCCCCCAGACAAGGCAAGGGCCGCAGGCCGTGCCGAGCGCACGGTCAAGGGCCTTAACGCAGTATCGGGGCAAAACACGCGCTTTTGATCGGGTTCCTATTATTCCCTTACAGTATAGCACCTTTCCGCCCCGCCGTCAAGGAATGCAGCCGCATTTTTCGGCAGGATTTTGAAATTAGGCCGCCTCTTGCATAAAAAACGGACGACCCGAAAGGCCGTCCGTCTGCGGTTTTCTGAAATTATCTCTTGGAGAACTGAGGTGCTCTGCGCGCCTTCTTGAGGCCGTACTTCTTGCGCTCCTTGACGCGGGGGTCGCGGGTGAGGAAGCCTGCCTTCTTGAGGGCGGAGCGAACTTCGGGCTCGCTCTGCAGAAGCGCCCTTGCGATGCCGAGGCGGATCGCGCCTGCCTGGCCCGTATAGCCGCCGCCGATGACGTTCACGAAGATATCGTACTTGCCTTCCGCCGCTACTTCAACGAGGGGCTGCTTGACGATGTACTGAAGCGTGCCCATAGGGAAGTAGTCCTCAAGGGAGCGATCGTTGATGACGATGGCGCCGCTGCCCGAAGGGATGAGGCGAACGCGGGCAATGGCCTTCTTTCTGCGGCCGGTGCCCCAAAACTGCAATTTCTTTTTCAAATTTGCCTTAGCCATGTCGATACCTCGTTAAAATAATTTCAGTGCTTCGGGCTTCTGTGCCGCGTGGTTGTGCTCCGCACCCTTGTAGACGCGCAGCTTCTTGATCATCTGCCTGCCGAGGGAATTCTTGGGAAGCATACCGCGGACTGCCTCGTAGACGACGAGGTCGGAACGGTCTGCCATCATCTTCCCATAGGCGATCTCCTTGAGGCCGCCGATGTATCCCGTATGATAGCGGTAGAACTTATTTTCGAGTTTCTTCCCCGTGAGCACCACCTTATCGCTGTTGATGACGATCACAAAGTCGCCCGTATCGACGTTGGGAGTAAACGTGGGCTTGTTCTTGCCGCGAAGGATCGCCGCCACCTTGGAAGCGAGCCTGCCGAGGGGGATCCCCTCCGCATCGACAACGTACCACTTTCTCTCAACCGTCTGAGCATTTGCCATATAGGTTTTCATATTTGTGTACTCCTTACTTTGCCTGATCATTCCGTTATCGTTGCTGTTTAGCAGGGGCTGTGCCTCGAGAAACGATTTACTCCTTCATTATAGGCAAGAAAAAAAGTTCCGTCAAGCTGTTTTGAGTTGCGATTTTTATTTTTTTCCCGAAAAGCGCAAAATTTTTGTTTGCTCCTGAATTATCTGCAAATGCGCGCTTTTTTTGCACGAAATCTCCCTTTTACACCTTATTTTAGCCTCCTCTTCGGGGAGGTGGCACGGCATCCGAAGTTTGCTTCGGTGCCGTGACGGAGGGAGTAAACATGCCGCCGCGCGCCCGCAGTCTGCGGGCGCGCGGCGGATATCCTTTGTATCTCACTTCTTCGGCGGGATGTTCTTTACGACGCGGGCGGGGTTGCCGACGGCAAGGGAATTGGACGGAATATCTTTCACGACGACGCTGCCGCCGCCGATGACGACGTTGCTGCCGATCGTGACGCCCGGCATCACCTTGACGCCGCCGCCGATCCACACGTCGTCCCCCACCGTGATGGGAACGCCCGTCTCGACGCCGCTGTTGCGAAGATCGGCCTCCAAAGGATGATTGACGGCGTAAAAGCCGCATTGAGGCGCGATGAACACGTTGTTGCCGAACGTGATGGGCGCGCAGTCTAAAAACACGCAGTCGTAGTTGACGAAGAAGTTGTCGCCCGCGTGGACATGGAAGCCGTAATCGACGCGGATGTTCTTTTCGATGAGTGGGTTTTTCCCCAGCGAGCCGAACAGCTCGCGCAGGATGCGTTCGCGCTTCTCCGTCTCGGTGCGCTTTGTCTCGTTATACTCGTCGCACAGCTCCACCGCGCGGATGTGCGCCGCCTTCACTTCGGGGTCGGTGAAGTCGTAAAGTTCGCTGTCTTTTAATTTCTGAAGTTCGCTTTTCATCTCTTTGCTCCTCGAAAAAGCGGAGCTGCGATCATGGCGCTCCGCAAATTCTTGATGTCAAAATTGTTTTTTCACCCTCACGGAAATTGCTTCCGAGCCGAAGGCGAACGTCGGGTTTCCCTCCCCTCACGGAAATTGCTTCCGAGCCGAAGGCGAACGTCGGGTTTCCCTCCCCCTCACGGAAATTGCTTTTGTCAGTTCAAAAGCAATTTCCGTGAAGATTTTCGTGAATAGTTATTCCAAGATCGCCTTGATCCTTCTCACGCCCGCCGAGGAGGACTGCTCCTTGACGATCTTGAAGTGCCCCAAAACGCCCGTGCTTGCGACGTGCGGCCCGCCGCACATCTCCTTCGAGAAGTCGCCGATGGAGTACGTCTTGACGACGTCGCCGTACTTGCTGTCGAAGACGCCCACGAAGTGCTCCGCCCGCGCCTCGTCGAGGCTCATCTCCTTGTAGACGACGGGGATATCCTCCTTGATCTTCTCGTTGACGAGGTCTTCGACCTGCTGAATTTCCTCCTTCGTCATGGGGCGCTCGAAGTTGAAGTCGAAGCGCATCCGCTCGTCGGTGATGTTGCTGCCCTTCTGGTTGCAGTCGGGCGAGCAGACAACTTTGAGCGCGGCGTTGAGAAGGTGAGTCGCGGTGTGGTACTTGGTCGCCACTTCGGAATGGCTCTCAAGCCCGCCCTTGAACTGCCCGCCCGCAAGGACGCGGCTCTTTTCCTGGTGCTCTTTGAAGGCGGCGTCGAAGCCCTCCCTGTCCACCGTCAGCCCGCGCTCCAAGGCGAGCTCTTCGGTGAGTTCGAGGGGGAAACCGTAGGTATCGTAGAGGCGGAACGCCTGCTTGCCGCCGATGACGGTCTCTTTGACGTAAGCAGGGTCCTTCTGCGCCATGAAGGCGTTCTTGCGCTCGAGGCCTACAACGCACTTTTCAAATTCCTTGATGCCCTGCGCGAGGGTGGCTTCGAAGCGGTCTGCCTCGTTCTTGATCTCGGAGAGGATATACTCCTTCTTTTCGTGCAGATTGGGGTATGCCCCGCCGTACACTTCGTCGATGAAGATGGCGGCGCACGCTAAGAGGGCGCCCGTCTCTACGCCGAGCTGGCGGCAGTAGCGGATGGCGCGGCGCATGATGCGGCGCAGAATGTAGCCCGCGCCCGTGTTGGAGGGCAAAATGCCGTCCTTATCGCCGATGAGCATGACCGTCGTGCGCGTGTGGTCGGCGATGATGCGCATCGCCTTGCGCGCTTCCTCGTCCTCGTCGTACTTCTTGCCCGAGATCTCTTCAAGTTTTTCGATGACGGGAAGGAAGAGGTCGGTCTTGTAGCCGTCCGAAAGCCCGTTCAAAAAGAGCAGCATCCGATCGAGCCCGAAGCCCGTATCGACGTTCTTGTTTTCAAGCGGCTCATACCCCGTCTCCGTCTTGCGATACTGCATATAGACGTCGTTGCCGATCTCCACATAGTCGTCGGGGAAGACGGGGTCTTCCTTCTCCTCGTCGATGGGGTAGAACCACTCGTTGTCGGGGCCGCAGGGGGTGCCGACGGTGCCTTCGAGCTCCCACCAGTTGTCGCTCTTGGGAAGGAAGAAGATGTGTTCGGGCCTGATGCCGAGCCCCTTCAGAAGCTCAGCCGTCTCCTCGTCGCGGGGGGCGCTCTCGTTGCCCTCAAAGACGGTGGAACACAGCTTGTCCTTGTCGAGCCCGAATTCCCGGGTGAGAAGCTCGAACGTCCACGCCGTCTTTTCCTTTTTGAAATAGTCGCCGAGCGACCAGTTGCCCATCATTTCAAAGAAGGTGAAGTGGGAAGCGTCGCCGACGGAGTCGATGTCGACGGTGCGCACGCAGCCCTGCACGTTGCACAGCCGCTTGCCCGCGGGGTGTGTTTTCCCTAAAAGATAGGGCATGAGGGGCTGCATGCCCGCCACATTGAACATGACGCCCGTCGAGCCGTCGCCGATGAGGGAGACGGCGCCGATGTCGGTGTGCCCCTTGCTCTCGTAGAAGGAGAGCCACTTTTGCCTGAGTTGCTTGGATGTGATCTTCATGGTATATTCTCCCGGGGGGATGCCCCGCATTTCTTTCAATCGCTAATTTTAATCGGCGCGCCCCCGTTTGTCAACAACTTTTCGGGGCTTTTGCGCCGGAGCGGCGCTTTCTTTTGCGCCCTTCTTCACGAAAGTTCGTTCTCGATCCAATCGAGGATAAAGGCCTTGCCATCGCCCGCCTCCGGATAGCTCACGCCGTTCACGGAAGCTTCGGAAAAGACGGCGATCTCCAGATCGTTCCCCCACACGTCCCATGCCATGCGGAAGCCGACCTCCGCGCCTTTGGAGAGCGCGGCAAAGAACCCGTCTTCGCCGAGCGCATCGAACATCCCGAGCGGGAGGTCAAATTCCACGACCCCGCTCTCCTTGATGAAAGGTTTGTCCGAAACGACCTCGTCGAGAGAGAGGCGCAGGCAGCGTTCGCCGTTCAGATAGAGATCTCCGTACTCCGCCTTCTCCACGACGCCCGAAATTTCGTAGTAATTTGCGTCGTCGGCATAGTAATCGTAGATCGCCTGCCGCTTGTAGGGGAGCAGCATGACGGAATTGAGGATGCCGAAAATGACGAGCCCGATCGTGCCGAGCAGAAACACCGCCGCCAGAACGATGAGGACGACCTTCCCCGCCGTGCCCCCGCCGCCGCGCCTTACCGCATTGCCCATGCCGTCCTCCTCAAAGCTTTGTGAGCGTGTAGCCGTCTTTGCCGTCTTTGACGGCATAGCCGAGCGCCTTGAGCTTTTCTCTGAGCTCGTCCGACTTCGCCCAATCTTTGTTCGCGCGCGCCGCCTTCCTTTCTTCTGCGACCGCCTTCACTTCTTCGGGGATGTCCTCCTGCTTTTCGCCGTATTTTGCAAGATATTCCTTCGCGTCCTTCTTGAAGAGCCCCAAAAGGGAGTACGTCTTTCGAATTTGGTTGACGATACGGCGCGCCCGAGGGTCATGTTCTGCAAGCAGGCGGGAAACTTCCTTGAAGTAGCCGAAGAGGTCGGAAAGGGCGAGCGCGGTGTTGAAGTCGTCACTCATCGCCTCGTCGAAGCGCTTGTCGATGCTCTCCTCTCCGCCCTTCTCGTCGGGGAAGGTCTCCTCGGCGCGGGCGATGAGTTCGTAGAAGCGGCGCAGGTGCGCTTCTGCTTCGGGGAAGAGGCTGTCCGTGATGTTGATGTCGCCGCGGTAGCCCGTCGAAAGCAGGGCGAACTTGACCGCCTCGTTGGAATACTGCTTCAAAAGGTCTTCAAGGAGCAGGCTGTTGCCGAGTGACTTGCTCATCTTCTGCCCGTTGACCTTGATGAGCCCGTTGTGCGTCCAATACTTTGCGAACCGCTTGCCCGTGAGCGCCTCGCTCTGGGCGATCTCGTTCTCGTGATGGGGGAAGATGAGGTCTCTCCCGCCGCCGTGGATGTCGATCTGATCGCCGAAGGCGGCGCGGTTCATCGCCGAGCACTCGATGTGCCAGCCCGGGCGCCCCTTGCCCCACGGCGAATCCCAGCAGATCTCCCCGGGCTTTGCCGCCTTCCAGAGCGCGAAGTCGTAAGGGTGGCGCTTGCTGTCGTCGTTTTCGACGCGCACGCCGTCCAAAGCGTCCTCCTTGTCTCTGCCCGAGAGCTGCCCGTAGGCGGGGAAGGTATCGACGTCGAAGTAGACGTCGCCGTTGTCTGCGGCATAAGCATGCCCCGACGAGATGAGCGCTTCCACAAAGGAGATGATGTTGCCGATGTTTTCCGTCGCTTTGAGCCAGAGGGTAGGGTCGTCCACATCGAACTCGCGCATCACATGGTCGATCTTTTTGATCATCATCTCGGCATACTTGTCAGCGGGGATGCCCGTCTCCTTGGAGCGGGCAATGATCTTGTCGTCGACGTCGGTATAGTTGCGGGCGTACGTCACCTTGTAGCCCTGCTTTTCGAGGAACTTGCGGAAGATATCGTAGAGCATCGCCTGAAAGGCGTGTCCGATATGCGCCTCGCCCGACACCGTGATGCCGCAGGCGTACATTTTGACCTTCCCCTCTTCGATGGGGACAAATTCTTCCTTTCTTCTCGTCAAAGAGTTATAAATTTTCATCTTGTTTCTCCTTATGATCCTTATCGTCTGCCGTCTTCGCGGCGGGAATTTCTTGCTGAAAGGCGGGCGCGGCGTTTTGCTGCGGCAGCCCGTTCTTCGCGGCGTGCGTCTCCTCCCACGAGGCGAACTTTTCGAGGCGTTCTTCGAGCTCGAAGATGCGCTCGCGCAAAAAGCTTACTTCCTTCATCACGGGGTCGTCCTTTTCGGGGATGAGGTCCTGCGTCTTTTCGCCGTTGATGCGCACAACGCGCCCGGGAACGCCCACGACCGTCGCATAGGGCGGCACTTCCTTCAAAACGACCGCACCCGCGCCGATGCGCGCGCCCTCGCCCACGGTGAAACCGCCCAGAACTTTCGCCCCGCTCGAGACGGTGACGTTCTTTTTGATGGTGGGGTGGCGCTTGCCGCGCTCCTTGCCCGTGCCGCCGAGGGTGACGCCCTGATAGATGACGACGCCCTCCTCCACTTCCGCCGTCTCGCCGATGACGACGCCCATGCCGTGGTCGATGAAGACGCCGGGGGCGATCTTCGCGGCGGGGTGGATCTCGATGCCCGTCAGAAATTTTGCAAACTGCGACGCCCAGCGCGCGAGAAGGCGCAGGTGCATCTTATAGAGGCGGTTCGCAAAGCGGTGCCACGAGAGCGCGTGCACGCCCGAATAGGTGAGCCAGATCTCAAACTTGTTGCGCGCGGCGGGGTCGTTGCGCTTCGCCGCCTCGATATCCTTCCTCAGTCTCGAAAAAAACATATCCCCCTCCTTCTCTTTGTATTTAGATGCTATAAATGCTGAAATTCCTTTGCAGGAAGGTACAAAAAAGCACCTCTATACCATTGTATAAAGGTGCAGCGATGCACGGTCCCACTTTACTTCGGAAAAGAAACTTTTCCCTCATTGCGCCCCGATAACGGCGGGCTCGCCGCGGACATTGCTCCGGGCCTCAAGCGCGGGGACGCACTTTCCCTCCCCTTCCCGAGCGCCCTTCCAGCCAAGGGGCGCCTCTCTTACGGGCAAAGGGCGGTACTCTTTCCGCCGCATCGGCTCTCTTCATTCAATTGTAGATATTTTAGCACACCCGCCCGCTTCCCGTCAAGTGTTTTGCAGCGGCATTTCACCGCTCGAATCAGGAACGGCACCTTTGCCTCCCTCTTGGAGCGAAATGGCACAACGCAGCCGTGACGAAAGAGTAAAAAACAAATCCTCTCGCAAAATATAGATCACTTCCGCGAGGAGGGTTGCCCTCCGCTGCGGGACTCAATTTGTACCCATAGGGCATACATACCCGCAGGGCACTTATTGTTCTTAGAATGACATAGGGCTCCCGCAAAGATTTTGCGAAGCAAAAGATTTGTGGGAAAAGGAGGAGCAGGCATTGAAGCCCTGCCCCGACGAAGGAGGGGCGGGCGAAGTTTGCCTTGCTCCGACGCGTTCGCGGGCGTTACCGCCTGTTAAAATCAACAAACCTCACCCCTCGCCGCGAAGATTTCCCGAAGGGAAAGATTTGCGGCGAATTCTTTACGCCCCTTCCGCAATGGGAAGGCAGTCGATGCGGTACTCTTTGAGGCACCGGTCGCGCATCTCGGGATTGAAGAGCTCACGCTCGAGAAGGTACTCAACCACGACATCCCTCACGCTCGAAAGATCGAAGGAAAAACCCGAAAGCACCAGAAGGGCGTTGGTATCCTGCGGGCGCATATGGCAGACGAGGGCGAGCGCCAGCACCGTGTTCTTTTCGGGGTAGAATTTGCCCTTGACGATGCCCTGCCATGCCTCGGGAAGGACGGAAAGCTTTTTCCCCGCGCTCTCCGTCGTCTCGCCCGAATGGGCAAGGATGGCGGGAAGGTGCTTTGCGAACGTGTTTTTATCGAACAGATCGCGCCACTTCTCGCGCAAGGTGCGCGGGCGGAAGGAGAAGGAGAACGCGGTATCGGTGAGCCCCTCCTTCAGCGTCTTCAAGAGCGTTTCGCATTCCGCCTGGTAAGAAAGGCGCAGAAAAGAACTGTCCTTCCTGCCGATGTTGCCGTCGCGGTCGACGGTGAGCAGCTCGGGACGGCGGTAGCCTTCGAGCGCGGCGAGTTTGATATAGTCGGAATAGTGCGCCGCAAAAAATTCGTCCAGCGCTTCCAGATACGTCTCTTTCATGCCCTTATTGTAACACGGACGGCACAAAAACGCAAAGCATTTTGCGGCATGATTTTGCGCCGCTTTTCCCTCGCGAGAGCGCAGATCGGCCCGATTTTGGCGCCGTTTCGAAGGAATTATGCGTGAAAACCTTTCATCGGGCAGCTGTACGAGGTCATTTTGCGCAATTTTTACACGATATTTACAGCATATCTGACAAAAGGTGAAAAATTATGGATGAACCACTTGTCTTTTATACACGGATGTGTTAAAATATGACAGAAAATAAAACTGGGAATAAAGGGGTCTATCAACATGAAAAAAGAACGTATCGAAGAAATTGCAGAACTTTTGGACAAGCGCGGCAAGCTCACGCTGGAACAGCTCGACGAGCACTTCCCCAACGTATCGCAGATGACGATACGCCGCGATCTTTTGCAGCTCGAGCAGGAGGGCAGGGTCATCCGCGTGCGCGGGGGCGCCATGTCCGTCAAGGAAGTGCAGAAGGTCTCGGGCGAGAGCTACACGCGCAAGATCGCCTCGCAGACGGATGAAAAGATCACCATCGCGCAGAAGGCGGCGAGCCTCGTCGAAGAGAACACCTCCATCTTCATGGACGGCGGCACGACGGCGCTCTACCTTGCCAAAGAACTGCCCGATATCAACATCCACGTCTTTACGAACGGGCTTGCCGTCGCCATCGAGCTTGCCAAAAAGAAGAACATGAAAGTGACCATACTGGGCGGACAGGTGATGCCGGAAAACTTATCCACCTCCTCCCCCTCGGCAAAGACATACTTCGAAAACACCAACTTCGAGCTCGCCATCATTTCCGCTTCCGCATTCACGCCCGAGGATGGTTTTTCGTGCGGATCGCAGGTGGAGGCAGACCTTCTCATCCTCGCAAGGAAGAAGGCTCGCTCCGTCTATATGATGCTCGACAGCTCCAAGATCGGCAAGATCATGCCCTACACGTTCGCACACCTCGAAGACATCAACGTGCTCATCACAGACAACAACTTCCCCGCCGACCTCAAGCAGATGTTCGCCGAGGATAATATCGTTGTCATGTAAAATTTTCGCCTCAAATCTTTCCCTTGGGGAAATCTTCGCGGCGAGGAGTGCGCGTTGTACATCTAAATTGCCTTATTGTCCGCGAGCTTGCTTGTCCTTATTGGACAATAAGTACCCGTAGGGTACAAATTGAGTCCCGCAGCACAAAAGCGTGGTTTTGCTCGCGGAAGTGATTTGAGAAGCAATTATTTCCTTGCCTCCCTCTTTGAGGGTGAGCAAGTGCATCCTTGGCAAAGCCACGGTGTGGCTTTGACCACTTGCGAACTTGGAAATGCCCCATTGTTCGAGGCATTTCCTGACCGAGCGCGGGCTCTACCGCGCGAGAAGGTGTCTGCGAAGCAGACGGAAGGAGTCACCGCGTCGCCAAAAGGCGCGTAATGCGGGTGGATGCTTTACATCATCCCCCCTCCCCAACCACATAAAAAATCAAACCCAAACAGGAGGTCTTCTATGGCACACGATGTTTCCGGCAGCACCTACAAATTTCAAAAGGCGTATCCCGAGTACTTCAAAGAGCTCAGCGACAAGGAAAAGGAATTCGCCGAATTCTTCGTCGCGATGATGAACACCACCGCACAGGAATGCACCCTCACCTTTTCGGGCGGCGCCGCCACCATGCTCAACGGCGGGCGCGAGATGAAGGGCACCTATTCCCTTGACGGCGCAAAACTCACCGTCAAGGGTCTCCCCCAATTCCCCGAAGAAGGCACGCTCACGGAAGAGGGCATCGACTTTGTGCAGCGCCAAAAGGGGGATGATACGGGCGTTATCCACATCCTCTTTACAAAGATCTGAGCAGATTTTCCGAAACATGCCGTTCCGCAGCGCGGGCGGTCTGTTTTTCTGCCCTTCCCGCCCTGTGGACATCCCCTCTTTCGGGGATAACTTTTTCCACAATGTGGAAATTTCTGTGGATAACTCCCCTCTTTCCCCAATTTTCGTCAATTTCCGCGCCCTTCTCTTTTCTCCGCCCTCTCACACTCAACATTTTTATCCACATTCCCCCCATTTTTCCACATCATTCCACACTCGCTATCCACACGCATTCCACATTCTTCTCTCCCCGAAAAACCCGCCCGGACTCCTCTTTTCCGCCCGTTTTATGCATTTCAAGCCCCATTTTCCTCACCCCCATCCTTTATTCCACAATTCAACAGCCACTATTACTACTATTATTACTTATATCTATTATCTATAAGAAGTATCTTCTGTGGGCAAGGAGCCTCTCTCCTCAAAAGTCTCAACCGCTGCAAAATCCCCTCTTTCGCGCAAACCCGCCTTATTTTTTCGCTGCAAATTGCTTATCCTAAGAGCGATACGCGAATTATTCGCAACGGAGGGACTATGGCGTACGAAAAGAAACTTTGCATCCTCAAACAGATCGGGAAGGGCTACACCGCCGACGGTATGCCGCTCATGGGCGCGGTCTATGCGGAGCGGCTCGGCTCCGAACTCACGCTCACGCCGCGCATCGCGGGGCTCGCCCCCTTGCGTGAGGGAAGATATGCCCTTGCCGCCGTCGTCGGAAGGAAGGAATACTGCCTCGAGCTCCGCGGCAGCACCGCGCTGCGGGTACCGGACTGTCCGCCGCTCGAGAACGGCTTTGCGGTGCTCTTGTGCTTTATCGGAGAAGAGATAGAGCCCGTCGCCTTCGGACGCTGCGGCAGCGCGCCCGACGACTTCAGGCAGCTTCTGACGATATTCCGTTCGGAGAACAGACGAAGCGCCCCGCTGCGCCCGCACACCCCGACGGCGGAAGAGCGGGAGGAAAAAGCCGCGGCGGTCATGCCCAAAGAGGAGCAGGACAAGGAGCAGCGCATCATGCCGCCCCCTATGCCCCCCACGGGCGTTCCCGGCATTCCGGGGACTCCCGGGACGCCCTTTGCGCCCGTCGTGCCTCTGCCCGAGGATCCCGCAGATCCGCCCGAAGAGGAGACGCAGCAGGGCGGCTCCCTGCCCCGGGAGGCGGACGGGGCGGGCTACGACGACGAGGCGCTTGCGGGGAAAAATTACTATGCCTCTCCCGAGACGTCCGAGACGCCGCCCGAAGCTCCCCCGCGGGCGCTTACATACTTCGAAAGCATTCGCCCGCGCATGGAGGAGACCTTTCGGAAAGGGACGCCCGACACCCGCCTTTGCCGCGCTCTGCCCCATTCGGAGTGGACGCTGTGGGAGGGCGCGCTCCTCGGCATCGTCTATCACTTGGGCGTTCCCCGCTATGTGTGCCTTGCGGTGGAGGCGCAGGGCGAACTGCCCCCCGAGATGGAAGAGCGGGCGGTGTTCGTGCCCTCCTCCCCCTATTCGGACGACGAGGGCTTTTACGTCGCCTTTCAGGACGCCGCCACCGGCGAATTTGTGAAATGATGAAAAATCGGGGCGCCGCGGCGAGTAAGCCGCGGCGCCCCTGCTTCAAGGTTGAATTTCAGTTTAATCTGTCCCCTGCTGCAATTTTTCTTGTTCCATGCGTTCGAGACGCTCCATGGCTGCTTTCAGCCCTTCATAGTCAACGGAACCCGCATCAGCGAAGTAGCATCCGTCATCCCGATCAGAGCGTACGGCTCCATTGGGATAAATATCCATGGCAAACGGATTTTCCTTCGTGGAATATACCGATAAACTAAGCGTGTTAAATAAATCGTAATCGTCTGTCTTGGTATACGCATCCTCATATTCCTGCGAATTCTTTTCATACCAAATATACTCCGCTTCGTTAAAGTAACCGAGCAATTCTTCGACGCCTTCCTTTTCATCGATCACGCAAATATAACTGCTCGCGGGAGAAGTCAGATAAACAAGCTTGTTCACATCACTTAAAATTTCATCGCGGTTTTTGCACCCCGCCAAAACACCCGCAAAGCACAGCATCGCGGCCAACACCGCCGCCCATATTTTTTTGTGTTTCGTCTTCTTCCTCCTTCCTACCGATTTGGTAAATAAATTATAACACATTTCTATCTTTTTGTCAATCCGTCTCCCCAAAAAAAGCTCGGGGCAAGGGCAGCGATTTGCTTGCCATTGACTTTTGTTCGTGCTATAATAACAGTGGCGGACGAGGGGACTTTTTCTCCCGACAGGCTCTTTGCATTCCGCGAGCCGCACCGCCCAAATTATAGGAAACAATTTACTCGGAGGTCTTTATGACGCAAGGTTACACCGAAAATCAGAAGGTACTTGACTTTGTGAAGGACAGCGCCGAGCTCGCTCAGCCCGACAAGATCGTCTGGATCGACGGCAGCGAGGCTCAGATCGACGCCCTTCGCGAAGAGGCTTGCAGCACGGGCGAAATGCTCCGCCTCAACCAGGAGAAGCTCCCCGGCTGCTACTACCACCGCACGGCGGAAAATGACGTCGCCCGCGTCGAAGCGCGCACGTTCATCTGCTGCCGCGACGAAAAGGACGCAGGCCCCACCAACTATTGGATGGACCCCAAGGAAGCTTATCCCATGCTCCGCGAGATCGCGCGCGGCAAGATGAAGGGCAGAACGATGTACGTCATCCCCTATTCGATGGGCGTCGTCGGCTCCCCCTTCTCCCGCATCGGCATCGAGGTCACCGACTCCATCTACGTCGTCCTCAATATGTGCATCATGACGCGCGTCGGGCTCAACTGCCTGGAAGCATTGGGCAAGGACGGCGACTTTGTCAAGGGCTTCCACGCAAAGTGCGATATCGACCCCGAGAAGCGCTATATCATGCACTTCCCCGAAGACGATACCATCATCTCCGTCAACTCGGGTTACGGCGGCAACGTGCTCCTCGGCAAGAAGTGCTTCGCGCTCCGCATCGCATCCTATCTCGGCAGACAGGAAGGCTGGATGGCAGAGCACATGCTCATTTTGGGCGTCACCTATCCCGATGGCACCAAGAAGTATGTGGCGGCTGCATTCCCCTCCGCCTGCGGCAAGACCAACCTTGCCATGCTCATTCCCCCCAAGCACTATCAGGAGCTCGGCTATAAGGTCGAGACGGTGGGCGACGACATCGCCTGGATCCGCGTGGGCGAGGACGGGAGACTGTGGGCGGTCAACCCCGAGAACGGCTTCTTCGGCGTCGCGCCCGGCACCAACGATCACTCCAACCCCAACGCGCTCGCCGCGACCAAGAAGGGCACCATCTTCACCAACGTCGCCCTCGACCCTTCCGACAACACCGTGTGGTGGGAAGGCCTCACGAAGCCCGCTCCCGCGCACCTCATCGACTGGCTCGGCCATGACTGGACGCCCGACAGCGGCGTGAAGGCGGCGCACCCCAACTCCCGCTTCACCGCTCCCGCCGTCAACTGCCCCTGCATCTCGCCCGAGTTCAACTCCAAGACGGGCGTGCCCCTCGACGCCATCATCTTCGGCGGCCGCAGGGCAACGACGACCCCCCTCGTCTATCAGTCCCGCGATTGGGATCACGGCGTGTTCGTCGGCTCGATCATGAGTTCCGAAACGACCGCTGCCGCAACGGGCGCCGTCGGCGTGCTGCGCCACGACCCCATGGCGATGAAGCCCTTCTGCGGCTACCACATGGGCGATTACTTCGCACATTGGATCGAGATGGGCAAGAAGGTCAAAAATCCCCCTAAGATCTTCAACGTCAACTGGTTCCGTCAGGACGAGAACGGCGAGTTCCTCTGGCCCGGCTTCGGCGACAATATGCGCGTGCTCGACTGGATCTTAAAGCGCTGCGATAACAAGATCGAGGCGCAGGAGACCGCGATCGGCTATGTGCCTTATGCGAAGGACATCGACATCGAAGGCCTCGACTACTCTGTCGAGACGCTCGAGAAGATCCTGTACGTCGATAAGGAGCGCTGGAGCAAGGAAGCGGACGAGATCGCCGAGTTCTACAAGCAGTTCGGCGACAAGCTGCCCAAAGAGCTTTCCGAAAACCTCGCGACCCTCAAAAAGAACTGCGAAGCGTAAACCTTCCAAATACGAAAGGAGATGCCACCCTGATATGCACCCCAAAAGTTGGACAGACTTTTGGAGGTGCATAATTTTATGAAAAAAAAGGGAAGTAAGCAGACAAAGTACTCGCCGGAGTTCAAAATTTCTGTTATAATGGATATGCGCGAGAACCATTTAGGATATTGTGAAACGGTGCGAAAATACGGTTTGAGTTCTACTCAAAGCGGAGGAGCAATAAATACATTGCACAGGTGGGAGCGCATATACTTGGAGGAAGGAGCGGCAGGACTCATGAAAGAACGTCGCG
>ENA-OYZE01000282-OYZE01000282.1-human-gut-metagenome-genome-assembly--contig:-NODE-282-length-20081-cov-5.138021_pt1 | contig 20081 bp, 10 predicted proteins | sample MGYA00243259_ERZ653469 | MGnify/ENA primary metagenome ERZ653469 (study PRJEB26926, sample SAMN06164913) | human gut metagenome | biome: ENVO:00009003; feature: ENVO:2100002; material: ENVO:00002003...
CCATTGGTTCTATTGTACCATGATTATCTGCTATGAGGAATAGATGATTAGTTATTTACTGATATGCCGTATTAAAAATAACAGAAAGAAAAACATATCCGTAAGAGAACGAATGTTCGAAAAACACCTATACTTTTTTATCTATCCATGATATAATTTGCCTGACTGGCAGAAAGTTGTTTATCTAGTGTTACGCAGTCCTGAAAAACACGTTTTAGTGACCTGCATTCGTAAAATACAGGTCACCCAGGAGGAAAAATAGAAAATGGAGTTCAAATTACACTCAGAATATCAGCCCACCGGCGACCAGCCCCAGGCCATTGAAACGCTGGTGGAGGGGGTGCAGCGGGGTGACCGCTGCCAGACCCTGCTGGGCGTTACCGGCTCGGGCAAGACCTTTACCCTCACGCGCCGCATCGTCTATGCGCTCTCGCCCGAATCCGGTCCGTTTGTCGAGCATCTGGACCAGGTGCTCGCCATTACCTTTACCAAAGACGCCGCGGCCGAGATTCGCGACCGCGTGCGCTGTGCGCTTATCGAAGAGGGCATGGACGAGGAGGCCCTGACGGTCGACGACGCTTGGATCTCGACCATCCACGGCATGTGCTCGCGTATCCTGCGCGCGCACGCGCTGGAGCTGGGCATCGATCCTGAGTTCACGGTGCTCACCGATACCGATGAGCTTATGGATCAGGCTGTCGAGCATGTGCTGGGGCGCGCGACGGCGCCCGATGCCGCGCCCGAGCTTGCCGCCTCGCTTAAGGCCCTCTACGCTTGGTATCCCATGGCGGGCGAGGGCGGGCCGTTTGGCGCCGGTACCACCATCAAAGGCCTGGTGCGCGACCTGTTGGAGCTATCGAGCCAGCTGCCGGGCGGCATGGACGATGTGTGCGTGGCGCGCGGCCAGGCCGACACCTCGGCGCTTGCCGATGCCTATCGTGCGGCGCTGGGCGCAAGCAAGGCCACGACCGAGAAAGCGCAGGCGGCACTCGACGCCATCGACGCGTTTGAGGCGAGCGGCAAAACCATGGAGGATGCGGCGCGACTCATGATGTCGTGCAGCATGCCGCGCGCGAGCAAGGCGTTTCCTAAGGAGCAGGTGGAGCTACTCAAGGCCGAGGCGGCTGATGCGTTTATCAATATCGTGCTTGCCTGCGGCGGCCCGGCGCTCGATGCGCTGGTGGGGCTTGCCCGTGCCGTAGAGGCGGAGTACCGTGCGCTCAAGGCCGACCAGTCCGCGCTCGATAACAATGACCTGCTGCGCATGGCGTACGAGGCGCTGCGCGACTACCCGGCTATTCGAGCTGCCTATGAGGGCCGCTTTAAGATGGTCATGATCGACGAGTTCCAAGATACCGACCAGATGCAGGTCGATCTGATTCGCTATTTGACGGGTGCGGGCGAGCGCGCGCTGTGCACGGTGGGCGATGCGCAGCAGTCGATCTATCGCTTCCGTGGTGCCGAGGTCGAGGTGTTTCGCCGCCAGGAGCGCAAGGTGGGTTCGACGACGGCGTCCGAGACGGTCACCACGTCCGATGCTCCCGCCGGCGAGCTCGTCAAACTCGTGCGCAACTTCCGCAGCCACGACGAGGTGCTGCGCTATGTGGCGCGCGTCTTTGACGGCGACACCGGTGGTTTGATGCAGGGGTTCTTGGATCTTGAACCGAGCGACAAACGCAAGGACATGCTCAAGGCAAAGGCTTCGCGCCGCCAGGCGCTGTTCGTTGCCGGCGGCAGTATGCAGGAGCGCACGCAGGCCAAGGCCCGTGCGATCGCCGAGCGATTCCATGCGCTTGCCGATGCCGGCCAGCCCCAGGGCGGCATGGTGCTGCTGCTGGGTCGCATGACCAATGCCGACGTCTACGCGCAGGCCTTCCGCGACCAAGGACTCGACTGCGTCATCGCAGGCGGCTCGGTCTTTGCCCAGGCGGCCGAGGTGCAGACGGTGCGTGCCCTGGTCTGCGCGCTCGCCAATCCGGCCGATACGGCCCAAGGCCTTATGCCGTTGCTGGCCTCGCCGATGTTTGCACTCGGCGCCCAGGAGTTCCTGGCGCTGGCGACCAAGCTCGACGAGCAGACGGGCGAGACGTCGCGCCGCAATATCGATGTGGGCATCATGAGCGATTCCGATGTGCCGGGTTTGCAGAACCTGCCGCTCGTGACGCGTGCCCGCGAGGTGCTGCGCTACGCGCTTCGTCGCGTGGGACGCGATTCGTTCGCCGCCATCGCGCGCGATGTGGTCAATGCCTCCGGCTGGTTCGTGCGTCTGGCGCAGCGCGGCCCCGAGGGCAAGGCCATTGCCGCCAACGTGCTCAAGGCGCTCGACGCCGTGGCCGAGGCAGAGGCCGAGCTCGGCAATTCTCCGCGCTCCATCGCGCTCGCCTTCGACCGCTTCTTGGCGGGCAAGGAGGCCCCGGGCGCCCTCAACGAGGAGGGCGACGGCGCGGTGCGCATCATGACCGTGCATGCGTCCAAGGGCCTGGAGTATCCGGTCGTGGCGGTTGCCGAGTGTTTTGGCGTGCGCAAATCGTCCGGTGCGGCACAGATGGGTCGCGTCGAGGGCGGAGCGCAGGTCGTGGCACTGCCGGCACGCTTCGACGGCGTTAAGCTCGCCGACGGTACCTTTGTGAAGGGCGACGACGTCAAAAAACAGTTTGAGCATGCGTTTAAGGGCAAGGGTACGTCGCTGTGGCTGCCGCCGGAGCTCATGGAGGACGTCTGTGCGTCGGGTTCTCCCGCCGAGGCATTTGCTCGCCTGCGCAACGACGACCTGCAGCTTTCGCTCGAGGAGCGGGCCCGCTTGCTCTATGTTGCCATGACGCGAGCGGGCGAGCTGGTGATCTTGGCGATGGATGCCGGTGTGAGCCGCGGCAAGGTGACGGCGCCGACCTTCGACGTCGAGACCGATCTGACCTACGACGTGCTGCGCCGCATCCTGCCGACTGACAGTCTGGACATGCCGCAGCTCGATAGCGACCGTTTGGTGTTCGACAACTCCAAGCCGGGCGATTACGAGCTCATCTCGCTGGCGGACTTTACGTTTGGTGAGCAGGCGTTTGAGGCTAACGCTTCGCTGGATGCCGAGGGCAGGCTTGTTCGCGGCGATGTCGATGTCGCTGATAATGCTGCGCGCTCAACTGTGCCCGGTCCTGCCGACCCCAAGCCTGATTCGTTTGAGCTTGTGTATCCCCAGGCAGTGGGCGTGCGCATGGGCATCTGTCCGTATCCGATGCGTGATTCGTATAGCTACTCGTCAATCGCCGCGGCGCTGCATGCCGAGTCCGAGGACCGTGCCGCCGAGGCACATGTGCCCATGGACGAGGCTGGCGATGATGCGGAGTCGGATGGCTCGGAGATGACGGATGCGGACGTGGCTGCTGTCGAGCCCGCCGGCAATCCCATGGCGCTGGGCTCGGCCTTCCACGCCGCCTGCCATTGGCTCATCGAGATGGGTGCCGATGCGCTGCCCGCTGAGCGTGCCGATGCGCTGGCGCGCCTGTGGTGCTTGACGCCGGAGCAGCGCGGACGCTTCGATGTCGCCCTGAATCGCTGGCTCAGGTCGGCGGTCCGTGCCGAGCTTCTTGCCTGGCCGTGTGTCCGTGCCGAGGTGCCGTTCTTCTCGCTGGGCTGCGAGGACAAGGACATCGCCCACTACGGTGCTTATGCCGAGGGCGCCATCGATGCCTTGGCAACCGACCCGGCGGATCCGTCGCGCGTACTGGTCATCGACTACAAGACGGGTGGCACGCCGGACGAGACGCCGGGGCAGCTGCAGGAGAAGCACGCCCTGCAGGCGCGCGTCTATTCGGATGTTCTGCATAAGGCGGGCTTTAAGACGGTGACCGTCAAGTTCGTCCGCGTGGAACAGGCCGATCCGACTCTCTTCGTTGAACCCGCCGAACCTCAAGTGGTCACCTACAATCTCTAGCCCTCAGATAACTTGCGGTGGAATACGGACTGTTTTGGCCAAAAAAGCCGCCAAACAGTCCGTATTTCACCGCAACGCATGGGAGAGCCTGGGGCGGTACAATGGCTCGAACGGTTCAAACGAATAAGGAGCCATCATGCAGCTCACCAAAACGCTTAAGGTGACGCCGGAGGAGCTTTTTGACGCTCTGGCGGGGTCCATCATGCAGGATATCGAGAACGCCACGGGCAAGCGTCCCAGCCGCAACAAGCTCAATGGCTATAAGTACGAGAAACGCGCCCAGTCCGCAAAAGGCAAGGCCAAGGGCACGGCGATCAAGGTTAAGATCAAGCACTTTGACTACCCGTGCCTCTATGAGGTCCGTTTTCAGTATGCGGCGGGCATCAATACCATGCGCTATGAGGCTGTACCTGCTGGCGATGGTGCCTGCGAGCTCACCTATACCGAGGATTTTCAGGGTGTGGGTGGCAACACGTCTGGCACGCGCGGCAAGCTCGGCCTCTTCTTCTATGAGCGCAAGCTCAAGAGCCACGCCAGCCAGACGATTGATCAAATCGTCAAATACATCGAGGGTGAGCGCCGTGTAAAGGCTAATCCCGCCTTCGCCGATGATGCTGCCGAAAACGCTTCGGATGTATTCCATTGATACCCTGTTCAAAAGCTTTACCGCTCTCCACAGCAACTGTGAACACTTCAGGCTTCGAGTCAGTAGCGAGTGGCCTGACATAATTAGTTGATGGAAGTGCCAAATGAATAAGAATGCCACTGCGCAGCTGCACATCTATTCCGCCTTTTTCGTTCTCGCGGGATTTGTTTTAAATCGGGGAGTGTTTCTACTTTTCCTTGCGGAGAAAGGAATGTCTGTCACGGAAATCGCGCTTTATCAAGCCCTGTTTAACATTGCAACGGTCGTCCTCGAGCTGCCAACAGGGCTGATAGGCGATTTCTTTGGAAAGAAGTTCTCGATTCAAGTGGGCGTGCTGCTGCTTTTCTTCCATACGGCTGGCATGCTGTTGCTCTCAGGCCCCTTTCTCGTCGCGCTTTCCCTTGTTGAGGCACTCGCCTACTCCCTTCAATCGGGATCCGAACAAGCACTTTTATATGAAATTGCCCGAAATGCCGGTCAAGGAGAGCGCTTCCTCACCATCAACGCTCGGCTGCTTGCCGCGCAATCAATCGCGACGGGAGTGGCAATCGTACTTGGATCATTCATTGCCCAAGTATCTTGGAGTGCCCTCTACGTATGCGTTTCCGTTTTCTATCTCCTGCAGCTTTTCCTTCTGTATCCCATTGAGAGAATGGAAACGACCCATTCCAAAAACTCTGGGGAGGAAAGGTTTGACGTAGCCAAGGTCTTCAGACGCGAAACCTGGTGCATTGGAGAATCCGCTTTTGCGGTGTTGCTTCTTCTAATCGGCACAAGCATGCTCGATGGATTCTATGGGAGTTATTACAACTTGAATCAGTTGGTATTCGACGCATTTGATGCTCCCGTCTCCATAATAGGAATCTTTTTCGGTGCATCCTATGCAGTAAATGCGACGGCCTACATTGCAGCAGATTTCTTCTCATCGCGTTTCGGGAAAAGAAATACCATGCTCGGCTCGATGCTAATCGAGGCCGGTCTTTTCATGATTCTTCCGTGGTTCGCTTCAAATCCGCTGTGTTTGTTTGGCCTTAGCATGGTGCTTTGTTTTCTCCCAGAAGTGGTGTACATCACTTCGGAAAACTTAATCCAAGACGCGATAGCGGACGGTCTCCGCGCGACGATCCTTTCCGTCGCGTCTCTGGTAAGGGCTCTCTTTTCCGCAATGTTTTTCTCCATATTTGGACATGTGTTGGGGTTATATCCCATTCAGATAGCGCTCGGTATTATTGGTGCAATCGCGATAGCAATTACCGCCGTTGTTTCATTAAAAATGGTAGGAATACAGATCTCCAAGAATTGATATATCGATTGACGAGCTATCCGAAGCGTCGAGCCTTCTTGATGGACATGACTATTCGTCACAAATCATTCCGCGCATCGCCGGGGTTCCAGTAATACTCGATATATCGGGATGCCCTCATTCCCCTTTTTGAAGGTCCCAAATTAGCTACCCGTGTTGGTTTGGCTAGGTTCGGGTGCCGTCCGCGCCGTGGGGTAAAATCGTTCAGTCAGAACACGAACCCGCATCGGAGCTCATCACATGGCATTCGTCCATCTGCACAATCACACTGTTTTCTCCATGCTCGACGGCGCAACCCGTATCCAGGATATGGTCAATCGTGCCGTTGAACTTGGCATGCCCGCCGTGGCCATTACCGACCACGGCTATATGTATGGCGTGCCCGACCTGGCGCTGGCCTGCGACGCCGTCAATCACAACACGCCCGAGTACAAAACCTGGAGCCACGACAAGGCCTTCTTGGAAAAGGACCGCCGCGACGAGCTGGTGGAGCCCGATCCCGAGGAAAACCCGCGCGAGCATGCCCAGTATGTGAAGGACATGGCCATGTGGGACGAGAAGGGCAACATCGACGAGCTCAAGCCGCCCCTGGTCATCAAGCCCATCTTTGGCTGCGAGGTCTACTTTACGCCGGACGAGACCCTTGCCCGCGACCACAAGCCCGAGCTCTACCACATGATCCTTCTGGCCAAGGACCAGGAGGGCTACGTCAACCTGATGCAGACGGTCTCCGAGGCCGCCGTGCAGGGCTTTTACTACAAGCCGCGCGTGACGCTCGACAACCTGCGCCGCCACGCCAAGGGCATGATCTGCACGAGTGCCTGCATCGCGGGCATCATCCCCAAATACATCGACCGCGGTGACACGGAGGGCGCCATCAAGTGGGCCGAGACCTTCCGTGACACCTTCGACCCCGGCGACTTTTACATCGAGATCCAGGAACACGGCATCACCACCGACAACGGCCTGACCGACGAGCAGATGGACCGTAAGCTCATCGACATCGCCAAACAGGTGGGCGTCAAGGTTATCGCCACCAACGACTTCCACTACCTGCGCCGCGAGGACGCGCCCGTGCAGGACGTCATCATGTGCATCGGTATGAACGCCAAGGTCGACGACCCCAACCGCATGCGCATGACCGGCTCGGAGTTCTACATGAAGACCGAGGAGGAGATGCGGGCAATGTTCCCGTATTGCCCCGAGGCCTGCGACAACACGCTCGAGATTGCCGACAAGTGCTACGTGGAACTGGACTGGGACTCCATCATCCTGCCGCGCTTCCCGCTGCTCGATCCCGGCGAGACGCACGAGAGCCAGTTCCGCCGCGAGTGCGAGAAGGGCCTGCGCCAGCACTATGGTGACGACTGGGCCACGCGCGAGATCGGTGGCGTCAACATCAAAGAGCGCTTTGAGTACGAATACAAGGTCATCTGCGACAAGGGCTTCGCTGCCTACTTCTTGATCGTTGCCGAGTACGTGCAATGGGCCAAGGACAACGGCATCGGCGTCGGCCCCGGCCGTGGCTCGGCAGCCGGCGCTATCGTCGCCTACGCCATGAACATCACCGCGTTCGACCCGCTCGAGAACGGCCTGATGTTCGAGAGGTTCCTGTCTCCGCAGCGTACCGAGATGCCCGATATCGATATGGACTTCGACGATGAGCGGCGCCTCGAGGTCGTAGAGCACGTTCGCCAGCTCTACGGTCCCGAGAAGGTCACCCACGTCATCACCTACTCGACCATTAAGGCCAAGCAGGCCATCAACGACGCCGCGCGCGTCCTGGACTACCCGGTCTACATGGGCCAGCGCCTGTCCAAGATGGTCTCGAGCGACCCCAAGGTCAAGCTCAAGCAGGTGCTCGACAAGCAACCCGGCAAAGAGGATCTGTTTAACCCCGATTTTGCCGAGGCCTATAAAAAGGACGACGACGCCCGTCGCATCATCGACACGGCGCTCTCGATCGAGGGCCTCACCCGTGGCGAGGGCGTGCACGCGTGCGCCGTTCTGATCTGCCGTGACCCCGTCAACGAGCACGTGCCCACCAAGCTCGACACCAAGGGCGGCGTCGAGATTACCCAGTATGAGGGCCATACCGTTGCCGACATGGGCCTGCTCAAGATGGACTTCTTGGGCCTGCGCACGCTGACGGTTATCTCCAAGGCCAAGGCAAACATCAAAAAGAACTTCGGCATCGACATCAAAGAGGAAGAGATTCCCTTTGACGACCCCGAGATCTTTAAGCTCATGGGCTCCGGCCACACCGCCGGCGTCTTCCAGGTCGAGTCCGCCGGCATGACGGCCACGATCAAGAACATGAAGCCCACCGAGTACAAGCACGTCGTAGCATTGATCGCCCTGTATCGCCCGGGCCCGCTGGGCGCCGGCATGGTTTCGTCCTACATCAACCGTATGAACGGCAAGGAGCCGGCCGTCTCCTACGACGACCGTCTGGACGACATCCTGGGCGAAACCTACGGCACCATGGTCTACCAGGAGCAGGTTATGCTCATCTCCGTCGAGATGTGCGGCTTCTCCAAGGGCGAATCGGACTCGCGTATCCGTAAGCCCGTGGCTAAGAAAAAGATCAAGCTGCTCACGTCGACGGTGCTCCACTGGGAGGATGGCTCGGACGAGACCACCTACGACCACTGGATGAACGGCGCTATCAAGAACAACTACACGCGCGAGGTCGCCCAGAAGATTTGGGACGATGTTCTCGAGTTCGCATCTTACGCCTTCAACAATTCGCTCTCCGCTGGTTACGCCATCCTGGTTATGCAGACGGCGTGGCTCAAGGCGCACTATCCGCACGAGTACATGGCGGCCGTTCTGACGTCCTATACGGGCAAGACCGACAAGATCGTTCACTACGTCTCGGCGTGCCGTCACGACGGCATCCCCGTGCTTTCGCCAGATGTCAACGAGTCCGGTACCGAGTTCACGGCTACCAAGGAGGGCGTGCGCTTTGGTCTGGCCGGCATTCGCGGCGTGGGCACCGGCGTGGCGCAGGCGATTATCGCCGAGCGCGAGGCAGGCGGTCCGTTTAAGACGCTGCACGACTTTGTCGAGCGTGTGGACTCGAGCCAGGCCAACCGTCGCGTGATCGAATCGCTGATCAAGGCAGGTGCCTTCGACTCCACGGGGTATCCGCGTCGCCAGATGATGCACTTTGTGGACAAGAACAACCCCGAGAACATCATCGATGCCGCGGTAAAGCGCCAGAAGGATCGTGCGAGCGGTCAAACGTCGTTCTTCGATATGTTTGGCGATGTTGAGGGCTCGGGCTTTGAGGTGAGCGTACCCGATCCGGATGGGCAGGAGTGGGACCGCCACCTTAAGCTGAGCCAGGAGAAGGAGGTTCTGGGCATCTATGTCTCGGACCACCCGCTGCGCCCGTTTGAGTATGCGCTCAGCAAAGCGCGTGACTTCTCGTTCTCGCAGATCGACACCGGCTACGAAGTGCAAAATCCCACGGGCGGTACCATCAACCAGGAGATTCCCGAGGGCAAGGCGCTGTGGTGGGCCGGCATGGTCTCGAGCGTGTCCAAGCGCGTGACCAAAAACGGCGACCCCATGGGCATCGTGCAGCTCGAGGACATGGAAGGCGAGGCCACCGTCGTGGTGTTCCCCAAGACCTACAAGGAGGCCGAGGGGTATCTGTACGGCGAGGTCGATCCCGAGACCGGCGTGCAGCTGTCAGATGCGTTTGTGCGCATTAAGGGCAAGCTCGAGCGCTCGGACCGCGGCGACCAGATCATCGCGCAGGAGATTGTGCCGCTGGAGCTCAACGAGGAGAACAACAAGCCCAAGGTGTTTGAGGTCATGGTGCCCAACAGCCGCTTTAGCCAGGGCAATATGGCGCGTCTTGCCACGGTGCTCACCACCAACCCGGGCGGCGACCGTGTGGAGATCTTTATCGAGCAGGCGGACGGGCGCGTGCTACGTGCCGAGGTCCCGGCGAAGGTTAATGCGCGCTCGATTCCGCTGCTGGCCGAGGCCAAGGCTATCGTGGGTAACCAGGGCCGCGTGACGGTGATCTAGGGACGGCGTTGCTGAGGGGTAGCTAATTTGGGACGGGGCTTTTTAGCTACCCTTTGACTGACGGCGAATGAGTCGGGGTCGGAATACATCTCAACCGACATATGGGGGTAGCAAAATAGCCCCGTCCCAAATTAGCTACCCCGGGTGAGATTGGAGGAAGTGATGGCGCAGGGGACGTTTGCGCAGGCGCTTCGTAAGGAGGCGGCGCTCAGCAGTACCTTTATGAAGGGGCGCTCGCTCATGCTCAACGGCGCCGTGCTGTCGTTTGAGGACTCCGGCTCGCGCTTCTCCAAAAATGTGACTATTGAGGGCACGGTGCGCGGCTCGCGCGGCGACCTGTACAAGACGCACGTGGCGCTCGACATGGACGAGCACGAGGTTGTCGACTACGACTGCGATTGCCCCGCCGCCTTCCGCTATTCCGGCATGTGCAAGCACGCTATCGCCACGGCGCTGGCGTATCTGGATGCCAGTGGCGCCGAGCCCGTCGAGGGCTTGCGTACGCCGGTCCGCACGTTTACGGCACCGCCCGCACAGTCAAAGCAGCCCACACACCCCGCGCCCACCGCATCTGCGGTCAACCCCAATTTTCCCTTCCCGGCACCCGTCCCCACGAGCCCGAGCCTTGTGGCGGCGCTTTCCGATCTTTCGGACGCGCGCATGGACGAGCTCGTGGCTATGCGTCGCAAGTTCGCCAGCACCATTGACCCCGATGCGCCCAAGGCAGTGCTGGAGCCCTCGTTGGTGCCGTACTACAATCCGCTGTTTGCCGATCGTTTTAACTGGGCGCTCGAGTTTCGCATTCGCTGCGGTTCGGTGTCCTACGTGGTTAAGGATATCGACGGCATGGCCGATGCCTATGTGCGCGGCGGTACGTTCTCCTATGGCAAGAAGCTTACGTTTGTCCATGTGCCCGAGGCATTCGATGACGTGTCGACAAAGCTGCTTGATTTTGTTGCAATGACGGTCGCCTACCTAGGTGATATTACGAGCTCGCGCTCGGCATCGTACGACTTTGCCCGCAGCGGCTTTGTCGCCGAGCGTCAGTTGCCGGTATCCGAGTATTCCGTCGTGTCCGTGCTGGACCTGCTGCGTGGCAGGACCCTGTCCTTTGAGCCTGCTTGGTCGCGGGGGACGACGACGCATCGCGCCTACGAGGTGGCCGTCGAGTCGTCGCCGCAGGGGGAGGGCGAAGTCCCGGCTAAGCGTCCGCCGCTTCTTGCCGCCAAGATTGCACCGGCGGCGGGAGGCAGCTACGACTTGCGCCTTCCGGCCGATACGCATTGCTTTGTCGCGAGCGACGCAGCCTATCTGGTCGATACGCGCCGAGCACGCCGTACCGACACGGCGTTTGCCCAACATGCGGCGCCGTTCCTATCGCACTTGTTGCCCTGTCGCACGCCGGTCCATATCGCCGCCGACCAGGTGGGTGAGTTTTGCCGTATGGCGCTGCCCATCCTGCGCGACTACACCGACCTGACCGCTCCCGCCGCGCTCGACGCCGTGGCGCCCGAGCCGAGTTTTGCCATGGCGATTGGCGTCGACGATGGCCTTGTGACCTGCAAGATTACGGTATCCTACGGTGATTGGTCGGCAGATCTCTTTAGTCTTGGTGCTCCGGGCAGTCCTTTCGAAGAGCAACGCCCCGGCGTTCCGCCCCGCGATACGGTGGCGGAGTTTCGCGTTATGGACACGGCGGCCCTGTACTTCGATTTCTACGAGGGCGGCCTGGCGTTTGAGGAGCGCGATGACGCCCGCCTGTTCCACTTGCTGACCGAGGGCCTGTCTGCCCTGTCCGAGCTGGGCGAGGTCATGCTCAGTGACCGCCTGCGCCAGATCTCGGTCCGTCCTGCGCCCAAGCTTTCGGTGCGTGCGACCGTCAAGAGTAACCTGCTCGACGTCGAACTGGGCGCAAGTGGCCTTTCGGCGGCAGACCTTGCCATCTACCTTGACTCCTACAAGCGTCACCAGACGTTTGCGCGCCTTACATCCGGCGACATCGTTCGCCTGGACGAGGGCGTTCGTGCCGCGTTTGGCCTTGCCGAGGACTTGGGCGTCGATGCCGTCGACCTGCTCGATGGCGTGTCGCTTCCCGCGTCGAGCACCCTTTTTGTCGATAGCATGCTCGCGCGCACGCCGGCGCTCGAGGCGGATCGCGACGCCGCGTTCCGCCGTACCGTCGAGCGCCTGGACACGCTCGGCAAGATGGACTTTACGGTGCCCGCCTCGCTTAAGGCCACGCTGCGTGGCTACCAGATTGACGGCTACCAGTGGCTCGGTTCGCTCGAGCATCTGGGCCTTGGCGGCATCTTGGCCGACGATATGGGCCTGGGCAAAACACTGCAGATGATTGCGCACATTCTGGCGCGCGTGGAGGCGGGGGATACCAAGCCCACGCTCGTGGTATGCCCCGCGTCGCTCGTGTACAACTGGGCTGCCGAGTTGGAGCGCTTTGCCCCCTCGATTGATGTGTGTGCCATCGTGGGCGCCAAGGCCCAGCGTCGCGTGCAAATTGCCGGCGTGGCCGAGCACAACGTGGTCGTGACGTCGTATGACCTCATGCGCCGCGACATCGACGAATACGTCGAGCAGGACTTTGCCCGCGTGGTGCTCGACGAGGCCCAGTACATTAAAAACCCGCTCACCCAGGTGGCGCGCGCCGCCAAGCGCCTGCCGGCCGGCGTGCGCTTTGCCTTGACGGGAACGCCCATCGAAAATCGCCTGTCCGAGCTCTGGAGCATCTTCGACTTTTTGATGCCGGGCCTTCTGGGTACGCGTGACTCATTTGCCAAGCGCTTTGAGAGTCCCGTCGAGCATGCCGAGGGCGATAGCGCCGCTCGTCTGCAGGCGCTCGTGTCGCCGTTTGTGCTGCGTCGCATAAAGGAAGACGTGGTGGCCGATCTGCCCGAGAAGATCGAAGACACGGTGATGGCGCAGCTTACCGGCGAGCAGCGCAAGCTCTACCTGGCCAACCAGGACCGCATCGCCCAGCAAGTGCAGCACCGCGAGGCCGGGGAGTTTAAGAAAGACAAGCTCAAGGTGCTTGCCGAGCTCACCAAGCTACGCCAAATCTGCTGCGACCCGCATCTGCACTATGCGGACTACAAGGCGGGAAGCGCCAAGCTCGATACGTGTATGGAGCTCGTTCACGGCGCGCTCGACGGCGGGCATCGCATCCTGTTGTTCAGCCAGTTTACGGGCATGCTCGATATCATTGGCAAGCGCCTGGCCAAGGAGGACATCGCCTTCCTTAAGCTCACGGGCGCATCGTCTAAGGAGAGCCGCGCCAAGATGGTTGCGCAGTTCCAGGCAGGCGAGGTGCCGGTGTTCTTGATTTCGCTCAAGGCGGGCGGCGTGGGCCTTAACCTGACGGCGGCCGACGTGGTCATTCACTACGACCCGTGGTGGAACGTGGCCGCGCAGGACCAGGCGACCGACCGCGCCCACCGCATTGGCCAGCAGCACACCGTGACCGTGTACAAACTCATCGCCAAGGACACGATCGAGGAACGCATTATGCAGATGCAGGAGTCCAAGCGCGATCTGGTCAACAGTGTGCTCGGCGGCGACGGCATCTCATCGGCACTGTTTACGCGCGAGGATGTTCTGGCACTGCTCGGTGGCGACGGTCGCTAACCCGCTCGGGTGGGGCCGCCAGGGCGGATAGTACGCGCCACCCCACCGTTCCCGCCCGTTATGTGTTCATTTGCCACGCCGTGGATGGTTCGCCTGCCTTTGGGCATAAGAAGCATCAGGAATATTGGCACATCAGCAAAGGAGAACATCATGGCGAAATTCTTTAAAGACTCCGACGGCAAGCTCGTTGCCGCCCTTGGCGACGGCGTTGCAACCCCTGCCGGCTGCACGGAGCTGACGGCAAACACCGAGGATGCGGCGCACGAGAAGCATGTGCCTGTTGTCGAGATTGAGCGCGACGGCCACGTCATTCGCGCACGTGTGGGCTCGACGGAGCACCCCATGCTGCCCGAGCACTACATCGAGTGGATCGCGCTTGAGGCCGAGGGCCGCCTGGAGGTCCATTACCTTGAGCCCGGCATGAAGCCCACGACGTTTTTCGCTGGCGGCTCCAAGACCGGTACCGTCTATGCCTACTGCAACCTGCATGGGCTGTGGTCCGCGACGTTCTAGGAGCGCGCCCCCGCTCGGGGTATCATAGCTAGCATATGCACATGCGAGCGCCGGCTGCATTATGCGGCCGGCGCTTTTACTACGACAACGACGATTTACGACGGAAAGGGCTGGGCCATGAAGCTCGCACTTGCACAGATCGATATGCGCCTGGGTGACATCGAGGGCATTTGCGGCCGCATCGAGGACCAGGCTCGCTTGGCTCATGAGCGCGGCGCGCGCGTGCTGTGCGTTCCGGCCCCGCTCTTTATGGGCGCCATGCCGGGCAGCCTGGTGGGCGCTGCCGATTTTGAGCACGATATGCTGACGGGTCTGACGGGCGTTGCCGAGCGCATCCAAGAGCTCGATATGATCTGCATCGTGCCCGCTGCGGTTTCGTTTGAGGGCCAGCCCCTGCTTGACTACATGATGCTTAAGGATGGTCGCGTGGTGCCCGCGCGCGCAAGCATCGCCCTGCAGCGCGGTGGGAACGGCGATGCCCGTTGGGCGCCGCCGGTCTTCGACGTGGACGGCGTGCGTATCGCCGTGATCTTCGACTTGGACCGCGAGCTCGAGATGCTGCCGACCGACGTCGACCTCATCGCCTATTTTCAGTTCAACGCGTTTGATATGACCGACCGCGAGACCGCTGCAATTGCCGCCGTTCGCAGCGGTGCCTACCGCAAGATCGCCTCCAAGCGCAGCGTGTGGTTTGCCTGCATGGCGCCGGTCGGTGCCTATGACGAGTCGGTGTATACCGGCGGGTCGTTTGTGCTCGACGATTGCGGTCGCGTGGTTGCCCAAGCGCCGTGTTTTGAGGAGAGCCTGCTGGTTCAGGAAATTCAGCGCGGCGTGATGCTCGATGCCCTGGAGGACCACGAGCTGCCCGAGTTTCGCTCCGAGGAATGGCTGTGGCAGGCGCTGGTGCTTGCCGTGCGCGACAATGCCCGCGCTCGCGGTGCGTCGCGTGCCGTGGTGGCGCTCGAGGGCGATCTGCCGTCGTCCCTGTTGGCGGCGCTCGCCGTCGACGCCTTGGGTCCGCGTAATGTGATTGGCCTGGTGCTGGGGCGCAACCGCATCTTTACGCCGGCGCAGGAGGAGGCCGAGGCCGCCCGCTGTTCTGCTGTTCGCTCAATCGCTGAGCGCCTGCACGTTCGCACCGTCGAGCGCGATGCGCCGGATGCGGAGCGCGTGCTCGACCGCGACGTGTCGGCGGGCGATGCCGAGCGCCTGCGTTCGCGCGCGCTGGGCCTGATGCTCGAGGATACGGCGCTCGAGCTGGGCGCCATGGCGTTGAGCTCGCTTTCCAAGACTGAGTATGCACTGGCGGCGCCCGCGCTGTCCGGCGGCTACCAGGGCGACTTTGCGCCCTTTGGCGACGTGTATCTGTCGACGCTCGAGTTTGTGGCACGCGTGCGCAACCGCGCCTCGGCCGTGGTGCCCCAAGAGCTCGTGACGCTCAACGCGGTAGAGGATTGCATGGATCGCGTGTTGGCGCAGGCGCTCTCGACGCTCGACGGTCCGGTCGATATGCTCGACCGCTCGGCACAGCTGCTCGGCGGGCTTGAGCCGGGTGAGGTCGATGGTGCGCTTGAGTCGCACGTGGACCGCAATCGACCTTTCGACGACATCCCGATGGCCGCCGCCAAGCCCGAGGCCTGCTCGCTGCTGCTGATGCTCGTGCGCCAGGGTGAGGCTGCTCGTCGCATGTTACCGACGGTGCCGATCGTTTCGGCCCGTTCGTTTGTCGAGCGCGCCTGGCCGTACATGCTTGCGTGGTCCGATCTGGGACTCAACGGTAAGGAGCGCATGACGGTTGATTCTCTGGCACGCGCCGAGGTGCGCCGTTTTGCCGACGACGATACGAGTGACCGTATGCGCGGCGAGATGATGGGCTTATTGGGCGAGCTGTTGGGTATTTCACCCGAGCAGATGGAAGAGCTGCGCTCCGAGGACGGTCAGCGTCGTCTGCACGAGGGCATGAAGCGGTTTGAGGGCGAGGTCCAGGACGCCATTGATAAGATGATGGGCGGTCAGGGCGGACCGCAGGGTGGGCCCCAGGGAGGTCCGATGCCGCATCCGCCGATAGATCCGAGGCAGTTTCCGTTCTTCTCGCAGAACTAAAAATGTTACGCGGTTTTACCAAACCGCGTAACGAGTCGACGCTGCGCGAGCCCCTGCCGGGCAATCTGCCGCTCAAACCGTCGCTTGCGTACAGAAGTACGCGGCGCTCCTCTTTCGCGACACCTTGCCACGGCAGGGACTCGCTCGCTGACTTATGCTCAACCTATGGTTCAACCTTGCTTGCTAGATACGGTCACTGTTGTGTTATTCTAGAACAGACGTTCGTGAATGATGCGCGGGGCCTTGCCTTGCGCTGTGCTTGTGACGAGGGGAGGTCGGCTTGGTTATCTTGGGTATCGACCCTGGTTTGGCCCATACGGGCTGGGGGATTATCGAGGAGCGGCGTGGCGAGGTCCGCTGCCGTGCCTACGGTTGTATCGAGACCAGCGCGGGCAGCCCGCTCGCGGTGCGCCTGTCGCATATCGCCCGCGACCTCAAGGGCGTCGTCGAGCGCTACCGCCCCGATACTGCCGCCATCGAGAGCATTTACTTTGGCGCCAACGTTCGCTCGGCCATCCCTACGGCGCATGCCCGCGGTGCTGCACTCGTGGCGCTTTCGGAATGCGCACTCGAGATTGGCGAGTATACGCCCATGCAGATTAAGCAGGCTGTTGTGGGTACCGGCGCCGCAGATAAACGGCAGGTTGCCTACATGGTGCGCACGCTCACGCAGCTTGATCACGACCCACACCCAGACCATGCCGCCGATGCCCTGGCTTGCGCCATCTGTCACGTTAACCTAAGCCGTACCCGAGCGCTTACCGGCGGCGAGTTCTATCAACAGAGAGGAACCGGATACTGATGATCTCCCAGCTCCATGGAACGCTTGTCGAGGCCACGATGAGCTCGGCCGTCGTCGATGTATCGGGCGTGGGCTTTGAGCTCGGTATTTCGGGCAGCACTGCCGCCACGCTGCCTACGCCCGGCGGTGAGGTTCGCCTCTATACCCGCATGCAGGTGCGCGAGGACGCCATGACACTTTTTGGCTTTGCCTCCAAGGACGAGCGCACGATGTTTGACCGGCTCGTGTCCGTCTCGGGCGTTGGCCCGCGCTTGGCGCTCGCCGTGCTCTCCACCTATACCGTGGGGCAGCTGTATTCCCTGGTGATGGCCGAGGACGACAAGGGCATGGCCAAGGTTCCCGGTGTGGGCAAAAAGACCGCCCAGCGCCTTATCTTGGAGCTCAAGAGTACCTTTGCCAAGGACAAGGGCTTTGTTCCGGTCGACGTAATCCCCGGTCAGGTTGCGATGCCGGTTCCCGCTGCCGCTCCCTCGGCGATCGATGACGCCCGCGCGGCGCTCCTTTCCATGGGCTTTAGCCCGCAGGAGACCGAGGTTGCCCTGAGCGGGTATGATGGGCAGGATATGCGTGTCGAGGATTTGCTCGGCGCGGCGCTTAAGCGACTCGGAATGGATGCGTGATGTGGGAAGCCGATGACTCTCAGGACCTGTGGGCGACGCCCGGCAACTCGCCGGCGGCATCCATGGCGCACGGTGAGCGCATGGTGGGCTCGGAGCTGACGCCCGAAGACCTCGATGTCGACCGTACCCTGCGTCCCCAGCGCCTAGACGACTACTGCGGTCAGGAGCATATCAAACAGAGTCTGCGCGTGCTGATCGAGGCAGCGCAGAGCCGTGGCGAGACGCTCGACCACGTGATTTTCTCGGGCCCTCCGGGCCTGGGCAAGACCACGCTGGCCACGGTTATCGCCAACGAGCTGGGCGCTCAGATCAAGACGACGAGCGGCCCCGCTATTGCGCGTACCGGTGACCTGGCGGCCATCCTGACTAACTTGCAGCCGGGTGACGTGCTGTTTATCGATGAGATCCACCGTCTGAACCGTTCGGTCGAGGAGGTCCTGTATCCCGCGATGGAGGACTTTGCGCTCGATATCGTTATCGGTAAGGGTCCGGCCGCACGTTCGATTCGCCTGGATATTCCCAAGTTTACGCTGGTGGCGGCAACGACCCGCTCGGGTATGCTCACGGGCCCGCTACGCGACCGCTTTGGCATTTCGTATCGCCTGGACTACTACACGGTCGAGGAGCTCGCCCAGATTGTGACGCGTTCGGCGACCATCCTGGGCGTGACGATCGACCATCCCAGCGCGCTCGAGATCGGCTCGCGCTCGCGCGGTACGCCGCGCTTGGCCAACCGTCTGCTCAAGCGCGTGCGCGACTATGCGCAGGTGCGCGGCAACGGTCCTATTGAGCTTGATATTTGCCGTCAGGCACTCGAGTTCTTCGAGATTGATGAGCTTGGTCTGGACTGGATGGATATTCGCATCTTGGAGACGCTTGCCAAGACGTTCTCCGGCCGTGCCGTGGGCCTGACGACCCTTGCCAGCGCGGTGGGCGAGGACCCGGGTACGCTCGAGGATGTCTATGAGCCCTATCTGCTGCAGTGCGGCTTGATGATTCGTACGCCCCAGGGCCGTCAGGCAACGCTTCGCACCTTTGAACATTTGGGCATCGAGCCAGCCGTTTAGAGACGGGTTTGTTTTGGCTGGTCTGTAGGCTATCGCTGAGCATTGGATAAACATATCGCCATTCATCGGTTACGGGTGTTTTACTATTGCGCGCCCGTGCTATGCTGAATTGGTCTTTTTCTCATTCGGTAACGAAAGGACCGCCCATGCCTACTGACATCGAAATCGCACGTTCCGTCACGCCGCTGCCCATTACCGAGGTGGCTAAGAACGCCGGCGTCGACGTAAAGCACCTGATTCCGTACGGCTTCGACAAGGCTAAGGTCGACTATTCACTGCTCAACGAGCCGACCGATCATCAGGCCAAGCTCGTCCTCGTGACCGCTATCAACCCAACGCCCGCGGGCGAGGGCAAGACCACCACGACCATCGGTCTGGCCGATGGCCTGCGTCGTCGCGGTATCAAGAGCGCCGTGGCCCTGCGTGAGCCTTCGCTCGGTCCCGTCTTTGGCGTCAAGGGCGGTGCCGCTGGCGGCGGTTGGGCCCAGGTCATTCCCATGGAGGACATCAACCTGCACTTTACCGGCGACTTCCATGCCATCGGTGCTGCCAACAACCTGCTGGCCGCCATGCTCGATAACCACATCCAGCAGGGCAACCAGCTCGGTATTGACGTTAAGCGCATCACTTGGAAGCGCGTCGTCGATATGAACGACCGTCAGCTGCGCCACGTCATCGACGGCATTGGCGGTAAGGCTCAGGGCGTGCCGCGCGAGGACGGCTTCGATATCACCGTCGCCTCCGAGGTCATGGCAATCCTGTGCCTGTCTACGAGCATCAGCGATCTCAAGGAGCGCCTGGGCGAGATTGTCGTCGGCTATAGCTTTGCCGGCGAGCCCGTCCGTGCCCGCGACCTTAAGGCCCAGGGTGCCATGGCCGCGTTGCTTAAGGACGCGCTCAAGCCCAACCTGGTGCAAACGCTCGAGGGCACGCCCGCGTTTGTCCACGGCGGTCCCTTCGCCAACATTGCCCACGGCTGCAACTCCATCATGGCTACGCGCATGGCCATGCGTTTTGGCGATGTCGCCATTACCGAGGCCGGCTTCGGCGCCGATCTGGGCGCCGAAAAGTTCCTCGACATTAAGTGCCGCATGACGGGCGTTCGCCCCAGCGCCGTCGTGGTCGTTGCGACCGCTCGTGCGCTGAAGTACAACGGTGGCGTCGCCAAGGCCGACCTCAACGAGGAGAACCTCGAGGCACTCAAGGCTGGCATGCCCAACCTGCTGCGTCACGTCGACAACATCCAGAACGTTTATGGTCTGCCCTGCGTGGTCGCCATCAACCGCTTCCCGACGGACACCGAGGCCGAGCTTGCGCTCATCGAGTCCGAGTGCCAGAAGCTCGGCGTCAACGTTAAGCTTTCCGAGGTCTGGGCCAAGGGCGGCGAGGGCGCGCTCGAGCTGGCCGATGAGGTCATGC
>ENA-OYZE01000283-OYZE01000283.1-human-gut-metagenome-genome-assembly--contig:-NODE-283-length-20066-cov-10.328819_pt1 | contig 20066 bp, 18 predicted proteins | sample MGYA00243259_ERZ653469 | MGnify/ENA primary metagenome ERZ653469 (study PRJEB26926, sample SAMN06164913) | human gut metagenome | biome: ENVO:00009003; feature: ENVO:2100002; material: ENVO:00002003...
GCGGTGAGCACGGCGGCGATCCTTCCTCCATCGAGTTCTGCCACGAGATCGGCCTCGACTACGTCTCCTGCTCGCCGTTCCGCGTGCCGATCGCACGCCTCGCAGCAGCCCAGGCTAATATCCGCAGTCCGAGGTCCAAGTAATAGCGGTGCAAATCGCGAATAAACACAACATATAGTGTTACAGGGCTTATCCCGTCGCGGGATAAGCCCTGTTTTTATGCTCAAAACGGGGTAGAAATGGCTCGCAAAAAGGTCTTTCCACACAAGTTGAACACTTGAATTTATCGCTAAAATATGGTATATCGGGAGAATGCAGGAAAAGGCGAAAAAGATTACGAGACGCTCATAAAGGGATTGTCGGCACAAATCGAAAAGGAAAAAGCAAAATTAGATAATCTCATCAATATGAGGATGGAGGGGGAGATCGATAAAGAAGAGTATCTGAACTATAAAGGAAAAGCAGCGTCTAATATAGTAAGGTTTGAGGAGGAGCTGGCCAGAATAAAACGGGAAATGTCCGTACAGACGGAAAAGGGAGAGGGATTGTTATCTCCGAAGCAAATTTATGAACTGCTGCAAAAGGAGCTCAGCTTTATCGAGCCGAAAGTAAAAAGAGGGCTTGTGGAATCGTTTGTCGAAAAGGTGATCCCGCGTCATGCAAGAGAGTTTGACTGGTATTTAAATCTTGTTCCTCATTTCAATTTCGATAGAAGCCAATTTCAAGAGATCTGTACGTTTACGATTGGTTTTGACGAAGCGCATGATTATAGGGCTATGCGAGGTGAGATGCTGCGAAGGAATCAGTGGGTTGATGTTGTGGTACATATGCATGCTTAAAAACAGAGCAAGCCGATCGGCTTGCTCTGTTTTGCTTTGCGATTTGAAACGTCATGCTGCGGCGCTTTTCGATTGCCTGACAAAGGTAATCAAGAAGTATTGCCCGGACTCATACATAGGGATAATAAGGCCGAGAAAAGATTTATTTCTTTTGAAGATTTAATGCTTTAAAAGATTTTAACTTTCGATTGTCGTGTTGTTTCCGTGGAAGTATAAACTACGAAGTAAATTAAATCCAAAAAGAGGAGTGGCTAAAATCGTTAAAATTAGAAGAAGATAAAATCCTAGACGACGAAGAGTACATATATCCGTTTGAGTATAATGCGTTCAAAACGCTTGACAATCGTCCCGTAAGGATATAATCGTATAGAAAATTTACTAGCCCTACACAAAACCCTGTTTAATGCAGGGTTTTGTGCCAAATTGATTAAAAATATACTTTTCATATCCAATGTGCGTGGGAAACGATTTTTTCTGTGGGATTTATGTAAAATAGTCAAAATACCTAATTATTAACTAAATCGACACAAGTCACTTGACTTTTGTAGTGTTTTATGCTAAAATGGATAAAATCGGTTTTGAGGATATGTAAATGGTAAAATTTATCCCAAATACGTTTACAAAAAAGGACATTATAGGCTATTTTAAAAATGATAAACAATACGAAAATTGGATAGCAGGGCAAGTTCGTTCCAAAAAAATCGTTAAGGTTCGCAACGGATTATACGTTCACGTGGACGCGTCGGGGTATCCGCTTACGACAAAGTTTGAGCTTGCTACAAAAATAGCTGAAGATGCTTGCGTGTGCTATCATTCTGCCTTTGAATATTTTGGCGTAGCGAATCAAGTGTTTAATACTGTTACGGTAGGGAGCAAAAAGCGCTTCAACGATTTTACTTTTGACGATATCGACTACGTTCGTAAACCTCTAAAACACGATGTTCAAATTATGAATATAGCAACTGCCGCAGTGCGAGTAACGTCTCTTGAGCGTACGGTTGTTGATTGTCTTGACGATATTGACGCAGGTGGTGGCATTGACGAGGTTTTAAATGTACTTGACCAAATACGTGTTTTGGACGAAATAAAACTATTTGAAACATTAAAAGCTTACGATTCGGTATTCCTATATCAAAAAGCAGGCTACGTATTAGAGCATTTTAAAGATAAGTTTATGTTGAGCGATTCATTTTTTGAAGAGTGTAAAAGTAAACTAACCAATCAGATAAAATATTTTTTACAAGACGAGTATAAAGATATAAAGTTTAATTCTAAGTGGAAACTTATGGCTCCTAAGAATCTTAAGTCTCGCATGAATGGAGGATATGAATGGAGTTTTCAAGACAATACTTAACAAGACTTGCCCAAGAATCTAATTTTATAAAAGATACTTTGGAAAAGGTTTTACGTCTTTCCGAAATATTAAAATTCTTAAACAGCGACATTGTTTTTAAAGATAAACTTGCGCTTAAAGGTGGTACTGCGATAAATTTAACGGCGGTAGAGCTCCCACGTCTTTCGGTTGATATCGATTTAGACTTTACCGTAAACGTTAATAAGGATGAGTTGCCTGAATTTAAAGAAAAGTTCAAAAAACGCCTAACCGACTATATGTGGCAAGAAAGATATTCGCTTGCGGATTCTCGCGATCATTTCGCTTTAACGTCGTTCTTATTTAATTACACTAACAGTGCGGACAATCGTGACAATATAAAGGTTGAAATCAACTTCTTAGACAGATGCCACGTTTTACCGCTTGAAAAGAAGAAAATTTTAACGAAAGGCATCATGGAAGATTTTGAGGTCTTAACCTTAAATACTACTGAACTATATGCAAGCAAAATCAATGCTCTTTTATCACGTGCTACGCCAAGAGATTTATACGACGTAAACGCTATGATAGAAAACGATGTTATAAATGATATGGTGCTTTTAAGGAAATGTCTTATTTTCTATAATGCGATTGGCGGCGATTATGACATTCAAACATTAGATTATAAGAATATTGAAAAATTAGATTATGGAAAGTATAAAACTCAGCTAAAACCCGTTATATCTAAAGACGATAAGTTCGACATTGAAAAAGCAAAGGAAATAGTTATAGCTTATGTGAAAGATTTGCTCGTTTTGACGGATAGCGAAAAAGAGTTTTTATCTAAACTACAAGAAAAAGTTTACGCTCCTGAATTGTTGTTTAGCGATGAGGGGATTATCATAAGCGTGAAAAATCACCCTGCCGCATTGTGGCGTGTTAGAGAAAATAATAATTAGATATTTATAGAGCATGACAAGTTCTGTCATATTTTGTGTGATATTATATGGTTTATCAGATTTTTCATAGGTTCCTTTAAATCCTTTCTTCGCAAGGTACTCTTTGAGGATTTTTTTGGCGATCCCTTGTGTTCAATGGGTTGGCGCATTTTGGAAGTGAGAAATCAGCCATGCCTCGAATGCAACATTTGAATATCCAATAACGGTAAATGGCGGTTGTAAAGCGATGGTAAAGACTTCGATCCGTTTTTTTGAAGATATTCCCGTGCGTGCCGTTTGGGAGGAGCAAACTTCCAAATGGTGGTTTTGTGCTGCCGACATCGCCGAAGCGCTCACAAAGAGCAAAAACCCCCGTGTGTATTGGGCGCAGATAAAGCGCCGCAACCATCAGTTGATTACAATTTGTAAACAACTCAAACTGACTGCAAAGGACGGCAAACAGTATCTGACCGACGTTGTGGACGAAGAGGGGGTCAATACCGTCATTGCCGTCATCCCGAGCAAAAAGTCGCTCGTATTCGACAAGTGGCTGAAGGGGATGGGCACTTCCATCGACGAAAAAAGCAAGCAGAAGGCGTACGAGCTGTTTGAAAGCGGGCTGATAAACGACATTGAAGTGGGTACGGTAAAGGGCTTGCAGCAGATCCATTCCTATCTCTTCGGCGGTCTTTACGATTTCGCAGGGAAAATAAGGGGGCTGAATATCGCCAAGGGCGGGTTCGCCTTTGCTCCTGCGATGTATCTTAATGAAAACCTTGCGCTCATCGAGAAAATGCCCGAAGATACCATCGAGCATATCGTCAAAAAGTATGTGGAGATGAACATCGCCCATCCGTTCATGGAAGGGAACGGCAGGGCGACGCGCATCTGGCTCGATTTAATTTTGAAAAAGAACCTGCACACCTGCACCGATTGGAGCAAGATAAATAAGCGCGAATATTTGCAGGCGATGAAGGAAAGTCCTGTGGACGCGTCGCATATTTTTGCACTCATCAAAAACGCTCAGACGCCGCAGATCGACGATAGGGAACTCTTTCTAAAGGGCATAGACTATTCGTATTATTACGAAGAGACCGATGAATAGGTATGGGGATCTGCACTGTGCGCCCATATAAAATAAGAGTGAAAACGCTTCGCGTGCAGATCGCTCCCGCAACCACATATACTAACGCAGGCGAATATCAAGGACCCTCGCAAGTAAGTTTGCGATATGCAAAAAGCCCGCTCCGGCGGGCTTTTTTGCATGCGATCGATTGGTCGTATCGGGGGGAGAAAGACTGATCGGAGTGAGTCCGAAATGTTGCATACATATTGACTTCTTGTGCTTTTTTTGATACAATATGAAATAAACGATCAAGTTTTGCGAAATGCGATAATTGCTAAAAAAGCCGTGTTCCGGCAACGATTTTATGGAATAAAAGTCGGTGATCGATTTGAAGTCCGCAGGTACGATCCCACATCATATATTTTTTTTCGAAATGAATAGTTTTTTTGAGAAAGTGGCATACGGGTGCCAGATTGTTATGATATAATGGCAGCAGAAAAGCAAAGGAGACGGAGAATGACATATTTTGCGCATTCCAAAGAGGTCGCATCGGAAGATCAATGGCAAACCATTTTTGAACACGCGGAAGGGGTGGCAAAGCTGTGCGCTCGGTTTTCCTCATTATGGTGCGAAGAAGCGTATGCCCGCGATCTCGGTCTTCTGCACGATGTCGGGAAGTATCAGGAAGATTTTCAAAGACGTATCCGCGGTGAGCGTGCGCTTCAGGTGGAGCATTCCATCTGCGGGGCAGTGGAAAGTGAAAAATACCGTCTTTTCGGAGCAGATTACTGCATTGCAGGGCATCACGGGGGACTTCCCGACGTCGGAACAAAGCTCGATCCTCCTGATGAGACGACGCTTTGGGCTCGTAAAAAGCGAAAAATGCAGGACTATTCCGCTTATCGGGATGAGCTTTCGCCGAGCCCGCTCACAAAGCCGCCTTTTCGGATCGCGCTGTCTGCCGATCTGGAAGCAATGCGAAAAGAGTTTGCGTTTTGGATCCGCATGATGTTTTCTTCGCTGGTGGATGCGGATTTTCTTGATACCGAACGTTTTTGCAGCGGAGCGCGGCAAACGCCGTCCGCAGATCTTCGTCTCTGCCTGAAACAGATCGAGGAGAAGATTGCGGCGTTTTCCAATGATACGCCCGTCGCCCGTGCGCGGCGCAGTCTTTTGGAGCAGGCGCTCTCCCATCGGGAGGAGGATGCCGAGCTCTATCTCATGAATATGCCGACGGGGAGCGGGAAGACGCTTGCAAGTATGTATTTTGCCTTAGAGCAGGCAGTCCGGCTTGGGTTAAAGCGCATCATCTACATCATTCCCTATACAAGCATCATTGAACAGAATGCCGAAGTGTTCCGCGATCTGTTCGGGGAAGAGGCTGTTCTGGAGCATCACTGCAATTTTGACTATGACGGCATCGGAGAGGCGTCGACAAGGGAAAAGCTGAGACATGCGGCGGAAAATTGGGATGCGCCCGTCATCGTGACGACGAATGTTCAGTTTTTTGAATCGATCTATGGCAACCGGCCGTCTCAGGCGCGGAAGCTCCACAACATTGCAGAGAGCGTGCTTGTGTTCGACGAAGTGCATATGTTTCCTTCCCTGTTTTATCAACCATGCTTGGAAGCGGTCAAACTTCTCGTGACGCAGTATTCGTGCAGAGCGCTCTTTTTGACGGCGACGATGCCCGATCATCAAAAATGGATGGAACTGTTCGGATGCGGCGGCATCAGGCAATGCGAGCTTATTCGCGATAAAACGTGCTTTTCGGTATTTGAACGCTGCAAGATCGAGGACCTCGGCGTCATTTCAACGGAAAAATTGCTCACCCTTGCCGCGGAGGCGAATTCTTCGCTCATCGTCGTCAATACGCGGCGTGCGGCGCGTGCACTTTATGAGCGGCTTCCCGGGGAGAAATATCATCTCTCGACCTATATGACGAAGCGCGACCGGGCGCGGGTCATCGAAAACGTGAAACAGGCGCTTTTCAAGAACAGGAGATTTGTGCTTGTTTCGACTTCACTCATCGAAGCCGGGGTCGATCTTGATTTCGAGCGGGTGTTTCGTGAGCGTGCGGGACTCGACAATCTGCTGCAGACAGCGGGCCGCTGCAACCGAAACGGGAGTCGTGATGCGAAGGATTGCACGGCGTTCAGCTTCGATCTCGACGATGCGGAACTCGTCACAAGAGATAAGCACATGGAAGTGCGGCAGTACTTTTCGCGGCAGATCGGAGAGGAGTATGCTTTGACGGATACGGATGGCATCCGTGTCTATTTCGATCGGCTCTTTGAATATGAAAAGCAGGAGCGGGACACTTACAATTTCCGCAGATATATCACGGAGAACGGTTTTCTGTTCGAAAGCTGCGCGCGTGATTTTCAGTTCATCGACGACGACAGCGTCGGAGTCGTCATCGTGTATCCCGATGACGAAGCGGAAAAAGCGATCATAGAAAGCCTTGCTGCGGGCGGAAGGGCGGCAAAGCGCCGCCTTCAGGCCTATGCCGTCTCTCTGCGAAGGCGGGAATTTTCCGAATTGTTTGATCAGGGCGTTCTGAAAGAGGAAAACGGACTTTGGTTTTTGACTCATTTCGGGTATTATGACGAGGAGACCGGGATCCGGTCGGATGCGTCTTGCGATATCGTAGTATAAAAAAGGAGGAATCATGTACGGATTTAAGATCTTGATCCGCGGGGACTATGCGTTGTTTTCGCGGCCGGAGATGAAAGTCGAGCGCGTCAGTTACGATGTGCCGACGCCGAGTGCGCTCGTCGGATTGATCTCGGCAGTCTATTGGCATCCCGGAGTGCGGTATGTGATCGACAAGATCGTCGTGTATCGGCCCATCGATTTTGTCAACATCCGCCGCAATGAACTTTCGGAAAAGCTCTCGCTGCAATTTGTCAAAGGAAGGATGCAGGGCAGAGCCGAAGGCAGCATTTATAGTTCCGACCAACGGACGCAGCGTGCCGCTTTGCTCCTGAAAGATGTCGAGTACGGGGTGGAATTCCACTTTGTCTTGACGGAGGAAGCGGAGCCCGATATGACGGAGGAAAAGTGCTACAACATCTTACTGCGCCGTCTCAGAAAGGGGCAGTTCTATCACAAGCCCTGCCTGGGCTGCCGTGAATTTCCCGCCGACGTCGCGCTTGCAGAAACATTGCCGCAGAGCGAACTTCGGGGCGAGACCGATCTCGGGTATATGCTGTACGAGCTCGTCTATCAGAAGGATGCGGAGGGACGTTCCACCGACCGTGCGGAACCGCGGTTTTATCGCCCGAAGATGCGTGACGGCGTGATCGACGTCGGGGTATACGCAAAGGAGCTCTTATGCTGAGGGCTCTGTGTGAATATTATGATCTTCTCCGCAGGCGTCCGAAGAGCGACCTTCCGCCGGACGGATATTCCATTGTTTCCAATATCGGCTGGAATCTCGTCTTGTATGCGGACGGAAGCATCGCCGATATCCTGCCCTATACGAGGGAGGTGATCGTCGGGAAGAAGGTCAAGACTGTCGGAAGAGACGAACTCTTTCCCTTTCGCAATTCCGTACCGGGAATCGCGGCGGAGACCATCGATCACCGTGAAAAATATCTCTTCGGGTTGGAATGGGACAAGGACGCGCAGATGCTCGTCGCGGGAAAGAGAGCGATCGAGGCGTTTGGAAAGTGCCGTGAAGTGAACCTCGCCTTTTTGGAGGGGCTTTCCGATCCGCTCGTCGCTGCCTACCGAACGTTTCTTCGAAGCTGGCAGCCCGAACGGGAGACGCAGAATACATTTCTTACGGCGCTCGGGAAGGCCTATCAGGGGGCAAAATTTGTGATCACGCTCCACGGGGCCGAGACGCAGCCGCTCAACTCTTTGCCGTCCGTCCGTGAAAAGTGGGAGCACTCTCTTCGTGCTTCGGAAGAGGAGGAAAATGATGTCGTGGTCGGGCAGTGCGCGGTCAGCGGGCAGACAGGGCCGCTGGCTCGGCTGCATGACAGCATTTCGGGGATCAAGGGCGGCCTTGCAACGGGGGTGAGCCTTGTCTGTTTCAACAATACGGCGTTCGGATCGTATGGCAGAGAGCAGTCCTACAACAGCAGTATTTCCGTCGAGAGCATGAAGAAATACACCAAGGCGCTGAACTTTCTCGCGTCCTCGCCCAAGCACAGGCAGATCCTCGATGATATGACTATCCTCTTCTGGGCGAACACGGCGGGCGAGGAAGACCCCTATCTCGATGCGTTCTCCTTTGCCGTATTTCCTTCCAAGGAGGGGCTTTCGGACGAAGATCTCAAAGCTGTCTTTCAGCGTCTTGCGGAGGGAAAGGCGTCCGATCTTTCCGCGATCGATCTCTCGACGCCGTTTTATGTTCTGGGATTAAAGCCCAATTCAAGCCGTCTTGCGGTCAAGATCTTTGAACGAAACTCCTTCGGCAAACTGATGATGAATGTGGCAAAACATTGCCGAGATATGAGCTTTTCGCCCGAGGATAAGCGGCTTTCTTTGTGGGTGATCGACAGGGCGCTGCAGTCGCCGCTTACGAATGATGCCGTTGATCCCGCCCTGCAGGCGAAACTGCTCCTTGCCGTCATCAAGGGAGCGCCCTATCCGCAGTCCATGCTGACGATGGTAATTCGGCGATGTAAAACCGATCATGATGATGAAAAAAAGAAGTTTGTCGCTGTCAGTTCGACGCGGGCTCGCATCATCAAGGGTTGTTTGAGAAGAAAAAATATTATTTCGGAGGGAGAATACAATATGTTGCAAGAAAATAGTACCGATACCGCTTACAATCTGGGAAGATTGTTCGCCGTGTTGGAAAAAGTCCAAACAGAGGCGCTCGGCGATCTCAATGCGACCATCAAGGATAAGTACTTTGCGTCTGCCTGTGCGACGCCCTATCTGGTGTTTCCGCGCCTTCTGAAGCTCGCGCAGCCTCATCTTGCCAAGCTTGACGACGGCAACCGCATCTATAAAGATAGGCTCATCCAGGAGATCTTGGCGAAAACGGAAGGCTTCCCGAAGGCGTGCGATACGCAGCAGCAGGGGATGTTCATCCTCGGTTACTATCAGCAAAAACAAAAATTATACGAAAAGAAAGAAAAAGGAGACGAGAAACAATGACACCTCTTACAAACCGCTATGAATTTGTGATGCTCTTTGATTGTGAGAACGGCAACCCCAACGGCGATCCGGATGCGGGCAATATGCCCCGCGTGGATGCCGAAACGAGCATCGGCATCGTCACCGATGTCTGCCTCAAGCGCAAGATTCGCAACTTTGTCGAAGTCGCGTACGAGGGGGAGGCGGGCTGCAATATCCTCATCAAGACGGACAGGGCGCTCAACACGAAGTTTACCGAAGCCTATGAAGCCTGCGGGCTCAAGACAAAAGAAAAGGGGAAAAATGCAGACAGCGTTCGTACCGCACGGGAGTATATCTGTAAGAATTATTTTGACGTCCGCACGTTTGGCGCAGTCATGAGTACAGGTGACGATCCATGTGGCATCGTGCGCGGCCCCGTTCAGATCAACTTTGCAAGGAGCGTCGATCCCGTTCTGCCGCAGGAGATCACCATCACCCGTCAGGCCGTGACGACGGAGAGCGATAAGGCGAATAAAGAGACGGAGATGGGGAAAAAGAATTTTATCCCCTACGGGCTGTATCGCGCCGAGGGATATGTTTCTGCCATGCTCGCGCAGAAGACGGGGTTTTCCGAAGAAGATCTTGAAAAGCTCTGGACGGCGATTTTACAGATGTTCGAACACGACCACAGCGCCGCACGCGGTAAGATGTGTATGCGAAAGCTCATCGTGTTCCGTCACGAGAGCCTGCTCGGCAATGCGCCCTCTGCAGAGCTGTTTGACAGGGTGAGCGTTCGCCGCAAAGAGGGCGTGGAAGTTGCGCGGAGCTGGCAGGACTATGAGGTCTGTATTGACCGGGATCTTCCCCAAGGGGTTGAATTGTTTGAAAAGCTCTGAGCTTGTTATGTCGGATGCGGCTTCGTCGGAAGAGGCGGTGTCGATCAGGGAAGTGCAGCATTTTGCCTACTGTCCGCATCGCTGGGGTCTCATCCATATTGGCTGTGATTGGAGCGAAAACGCCTTTGTCAACAGAGCGAAGATAGTCCATGAACGGGTGGACGGAGGGAAGTCGACAGCGCTTCGCGGCAGCATCGTCGAACGGTCCGTGCAGGTCTATGACGACGAGTGGGGTTTGTTCGGCGTTTTGGATGCTTTGGAATTGAAACCATCTGACCATGGCGTTTTCATTCCAAAGTATCAGGAACGTTTTGCACTGACGGTCATAGAATATAAACCCTCCGTGCCGCGCAGCGAACACGCGCTGTTTGCCGATCGGATGCAGCTCCTGGCACAAAAGATATGTGCGGACCGCGTGTTCGGCGCGGAGTGCTCCGCTTGCTTCTATTATGCCGATACCCGTAAGCGCGCATGGATCCGATTTGAAGAGGAAGACAGCATATCGCTTGCCGAGATCTTGCGTTCGATCGGGGACTGCCGTCGGGAAGGGCGTATCCCTTCGCCGCAAAAGAGCGCGCTTTGCAGCGGCTGTTCCATGAAGGACATCTGCCTTCCCAAAGCCGGAGGAGAATGATGCGAAAATTGTTGAATACGCTCTATGTGACGCGGGAAGAAGGGTATCTTTCTCTGGATGGGGAGAATGTCGTTCTGACGGAAGGGGGGAAAGAGCTTGTCCGTCTGCCGTTTACCAATCTGGAGAGCATCTTTTGTTTTAACTATCCGGGGTGCAGCCCGGCTTTGATGGGAAAATGCGCCAAAGAGAACATCGGGCTGTGCTTCCTCTCTCCTTCGGGGAGATTCCTTGCCCGCGTGACGGGTGAAACAAAGGGAAATGTTTTCCTCCGGAAGCAGCAGCTGGAGAAGTTCGGCGATGCGGAGATGCAGGTCGGGCTCATTCGGGCGATCCTTTCCGCGAAGCTGAAAAATACCCGAAGCCTTTTGCTTCGCAGCCGCAGGGATCACCCCGAAACGGATGCGGATGGTGCCCTGACGCATTGTGCGGAGGTCTTGTCGGCCAACTTGGAGCGCATTTCCGGGGAGGAGGTTCCCGATGTCCTTCGTGGCTTGGAAGGGGAAAGCGCTAAAGCATACTTTTCCGTCTTTGACCGTCTGTTCGTGCAGCAGCGGGAGACGTTTCGGCTGTTTGCCAGGTCGAAGCGACCTCCGCTCGATCGGACGAATGCCGTGCTGTCCTTTCTTTATACGGTCTGCACGAACGACATTGCCTCAGCATTGGAGTGCGTCGGGCTCGATCCTTATATCGGTGTATTTCATACATTGCGTCCGGGAAGGGCTTCGCTGGCGTCCGATCTCATGGAAGAATTTCGTTCTTCCGTCGAGCGTCTCGTCATCGGTGCGGTCAATCTGAAGATCATTCAGAAAGAGGACTTTGAAGAACAGGTCGGCGGGGCTGTCTTGCTCAATGAGGAGGGCAGGAAAAAGGTGATCACGCTTTGGCAGAATAAAAAGCGGGAGGTGCTGTTCCATCCGTTCCTCAAAGAAAAGGTGCAGTTCGGGCTCTTCCCCTATGTTCAGGCCAATCTGCTTGCAAAGTTTGTGCGCGGGGAACTTTCATATTACCCGGCACTTAAGGTGGAGTAAATGTTTGTACTCATTACTTACGATGTCAATACGCAGACTTCTGCGGGGCGGACGCGGCTTCGCCGAGTTGCCAAAGAGTGCGTCAATTTTGGGCAGCGGGTGCAAAATTCCGTTTTCGAGATCAATTTGGAATACGGGAAGTTCATATTGCTGAAAGATAGGCTGATCAAGTTGATCGACTCCGAAACGGATAATCTGAGGTTTTACTATCTTGGCAACAACTGGAGGAGACGCATCGAGCAATTTGGAGTGGAGCAGAAGTATGATAGCGAAGGCGTACTGCTGTTTTGAGAGGAGGGTAGGGATGTTCCGCGAACCTCGGCCGATGCGGAAAGTGCAGGCGGTTCGCGGGGAAAAGTTGCCGGTTCAGAACGCATATTTGTTTGTTTTGAACTGATAATATTTATTTTTTAATGAGTCCGCCCTTTGTTGGCGGTGCGAATCTCTGTTTGGCACAAGATATAGAGTCGCACCCCGCAAGGGGTGCGTGGATTGAAATGTGTGGCAAAATATTGACAGCCCTTTCTTTACCGAGTCGCACCCCGCAAGGGGTGCGTGGATTGAAATGGTTTACAGACCGCGCCGCCGCCGAAGCCCGCCTGTCGCACCCCGCAAGGGGTGCGTGGATTGAAATGAACGTTGCAAGGACAAAATACACCTTGCAAGCGGTCGCACCCCGCAAGGGGTGCGTGGATTGAAATGACGTTTCCATGGGCGTAATGAGCAAAGCGGAGTTGTCGCACCCCGCAAGGGGTGCGTGGATTGAAATTTTTACGTCCATCAGTATCCCTCCAGTGGTCGACGTCGCACCCCGCAAGGGGTGCGTGGATTGAAATTTTTTGCGGAGAAAAATACGCCCTGGTGCGGCGAGTCGCACCCCGCAAGGGGTGCGTGGATTGAAATTTTGACAGGATCGAGCTGCCCTTGCGACGGGCCCGGTCGCACCCCGCAAGGGGTGCGTGGATTGAAATAGAGACAGGTTCTCCGCGTTTGACAAGACGGCGGGTCGCACCCCGCAAGGGGTGCGTGGATTGAAATTTTTCATCCAGCGCGCCTTTGATGGCGTCGGCGCGTCGCACCCCGCAAGGGGTGCGTGGATTGAAATATCGGATACTTCCGCCGCCGCGTCCAACGCGGGGGTCGCACCCCGCAAGGGGTGCGTGGATTGAAATGTCGCGCATGGCGGCTATCTCCGCCGCAAACTGCGGTCGCACCCCGCAAGGGGTGCGTGGATTGAAATGCAATTATGAACGCGCTATTGGCAAGCCCAAAGGGTCGCACCCCGCAAGGGGTGCGTGGATTGAAATTTTCCTTGGTGTTTGATAAGGTCACGGGCGGGCAGTCGCACCCCGCAAGGGGTGCGTGGATTGAAATTGTGCGCGGGGCGTATATCTATACCTTGGCGCGCGTCGCACCCCGCAAGGGGTGCGTGGATTGAAATATCGGTATGGGGACCCCGATAAATGACGACGAAAGTCGCACCCCGCAAGGGGTGCGTGGATTGAAATGTTCAATTTGTTTGGAACTAACGAAATACCCGCGTCGCACCCCGCAAGGGGTGCGTGGATTGAAATCATTTGGCGAATTGATTGACGGCACGCCATACGGTCGCACCCCGCAAGGGGTGCGTGGATTGAAATGACGCGCATGGCTTCGCGAAGGTGTTCGGCGCGGGTCGCACCCCGCAAGGGGTGCGTGGATTGAAATGTTTGCGAACATAAGTTTAGATGACAAAAATATAAGTCGCACCCCGCAAGGGGTGCGTGGATTGAAATGGGAAGCGGTGGCGCGCCATCCAGCGGGAGATGCAGTCGCACCCCGCAAGGGGTGCGTGGATTGAAATTTCTGCAATCTGCACGAGGGTCATTTTTTTTTCACGTCGCACCCCGCAAGGGGTGCGTGGATTGAAATCGGCATCCACGGCGACAATGCGAACCGCGACGACGTCGCACCCCGCAAGGGGTGCGTGGATTGAAATGAACCCTTGCGCGCCGAGAAATAAGATTTACGAGTCGCACCCCGCAAGGGGTGCGTGGATTGAAATTCAAGAATATAAAGGAGAGATAAAAAGATGAACCGTCGCACCCCGCAAGGGGTGCGTGGATTGAAATGGTTCCCGCGATTGACCACGCGTAAAAGCAAAAAGTCGCACCCCGCAAGGGGTGCGTGGATTGAAATTGGCGATAAGCCTATCACGCACATGGCAACGCAGTCGCACCCCGCAAGGGGTGCGTGGATTGAAATGTGGCGGGAGGCATCGAGGGATTTGAAGATGCGCGTCGCACCCCGCAAGGGGTGCGTGGATTGAAATGACTTCTTCGATGAGCGCGGGAATAAGCGCGGCGTGTCGCACCCCGCAAGGGGTGCGTGGATTGAAATCGTCTACAATAATTTCCCTCTGCGTTTCCGCAAAGTCGCACCCCGCAAGGGGTGCGTGGATTGAAATATCGGCGGTCGAGGCGTCCGAGACGAGCACCGTAGTCGCACCCCGCAAGGGGTGCGTGGATTGAAATCGTGTGCCGCAGGCATGCGAAATTGGCAGAATTGGTCGCACCCCGCAAGGGGTGCGTGGATTGAAATATGCCGTCGACGCAGCAAACATGGCAACAGCCCAGTCGCACCCCGCAAGGGGTGCGTGGATTGAAATAACAAGCGACGCGCGCAGAGCGACATTGACGCCTTGTCGCACCCCGCAAGGGGTGCGTGGATTGAAATCTTCTGATTTTCTGCACCGACTTAGCCGATGCCGTCGCACCCCGCAAGGGGTGCGTGGATTGAAATGGTGAGCGTCTTGTCGTTGTAGACGATTGCCGCGTCGCACCCCGCAAGGGGTGCGTGGATTGAAATATACTTGCGGAGGGCAGGGTCATCCCACACGCGCGTCGCACCCCGCAAGGGGTGCGTGGATTGAAATCATTGGTCTGCACCTCCTCGGTTTCTGCCGTTGGTCGCACCCCGCAAGGGGTGCGTGGATTGAAATAACTTATCGAGCGAACAGACGGAGAAGTTTTCTGTCGCACCCCGCAAGGGGCGCGTGGATTGAAATGTGAACGAAGACCGCGTGAAAGGGAAAATTGATGTCGCACCCCGCAAGGGGCGCGTGGATTGAAATTGGAATGCGCCGCAAAGAGGACAGTCGCCGTATCGTCGCACCCCGCAAGGGGCGCGTGGATTGAAATCCGGTCGTTCCTGCTATGAGTAAATGAGGCATCGGTCGCACCCCGCAAGGGGTGCGTGGATTGAAATAAAGCTGACGTTTTTGGAGGGACAGAAACGATATGTCGCACCCCGCAAGGGGTGCGTGGATTGAAATGGAAAACGTCCGAGAGCCGAGCTGGGTGTCTCCCGCTCGACCGTCGCGCGCAGCATCCGTAGCCTTAAAGAGCGTGGCATCATCTCCCAGGATAAGCGCAAGACGGGCGCTGCCTACAAATTTATCAAGCTGCCGGACGGCCAACGCCGCTTTTTGCGCACCGAGCGCTGGATGCTCGAGACGTCGTTTGAGATCCGCACAAAGGGCGGGAAGATCGTCGCGCGCCGTCTCTTAAAATCCGAGATCGATGTCCTGTCCCTCATTTGGACGCACTGCACGTCCGGCAAGACGGGCGGGACGTGCAGCGGCAGCGCGCGCTCATGGGCGGGCATCCTCGGCCGCAGCGACAAGACGGTCAAAAAGGCCGTCCGCAATCTGTTGGGCGCGGGGCTCATCGTGCGCCCGCAGGAAGATCGCGGTGTAAACGGTCACAAGCGCAGTACATACCGCCTCAACGGACGCATCGTCCGTGAGCTCGAGCGCGCCTCCAGGAGGGCTCGCAGGGCGCAGGACAGGCGCACGGACGCGGAGCTCGCCGCGGATGCCAGGACGGAGCGTGAGCGCGTCTACGCGGCGCGCAGAGAGGCCGCAGAGAGCCGCGCAGAAAGCTATCTCCGCCGCATCATGCAGGATGCGGCCTATGCCCATGCCGAGCGCAGGCGGCGAAAACTTGACATCGAGATCGCCAAAGCGGAGCTTTACAGCCCCGCCGACGTCGCGCGCCTCCGCCGGGAGGCGGCCGAACTGCAGGCCCAAAAGGCGGCCAGGATGCAGGCGCTGGGCGTATCTGCAGACGATCTCAAGCCGCACTACAGTTGCCCGCTGTGCCGGGATACGGGCTATCTCCCGGGCGGCAGTCCGTGCGGCTGTTACAGCCCGCAGAAGTAAGCGGCAAGTAGGATAGGACGAACTGAAAATCAAACAATTTAGCGGGGTACCCTCCCCGCTGTTTTTCGCGGGCGCTGTGCATTTACGCCGCTTGGGTAAAAATCATACTTTGTCGGTGCCATGAGTACCCCGCCGCGGTGTCAAAAGTACCCCAGTAACTATCCTATAGTTATAATACACTCTCTTATATACTAAGTAGGCGGCGCGGGCTCCGGGGTGAGCCCTTGCCGCCCGGTGGCGCGCCTGCAGCGCGCAGAGATAGGTCGCGCTCCGCGCCGTCATCGGATCGGGCGCAAGCGCCTGAGGGTGGAGCGGAAGCCGCAAGCGCGGGCCCTGTCATCTCCTCGCTCTCCGCCTGCTTGCGGCTTGATCTCGGAGCGCCCAACGCGCCCTGCGCGGCACGCCGCGCAAGCGGATAGAAAAGGAGGGCCGGGGGATGTCGCTTCCGTTGTTTAAACATAGTGCAAAAAATTATAACAAAAAATGGCTTATCCGAAAAATTTTTTCGTTCAAAGCAATTTTTTTGGCGTGTAAGTGTTGACAATCTGGAATATTTACGTATAATAATAGCGTAGCTGCCCAGTTACGTTATTTAGCCCTTGGTAGTAGATTTCCCAAGATTGGGGAGGCTTCGAGACCAAGGGCTTTCCTTTTATGATTTGGAGGAACAAATGAGGAAGATCGCAGTTTTGGTTGATGGAGGATTTTATAAAAAACGAGCCAAACGATTATTTGGTGACAAGAGCCCGCAGGATCGTGCCAGCGAGTTAATTACATATTGCTACAGACACATCAACGGGCCTAAAGAACGGGATGGGAACGAGCTATACAGAATTTTCTATTACGATTGTCCTCCATCCGAAAAAAAGGTTTATCATCCTTTATTGAAGCGAACGATCGATCTGAAAAAAGAGCCAACGTATGAGTGGAACAATACTTTTTTCAAAGAGTTGATGACAAAACGAAAAGTCGCAATCCGTCGGGGAGAATTGCTGGAAAGTGATCTCGGGTATATTCTTTCTGCGGAAACTACTAAAAAATTGTGTCTTGGAGAAATTAAGGTAGAAGATTTATCACAATCAGATTTTTCGCTTAACATCACGCAAAAAGGCGTTGATATGCGGATAGGGCTCGATATTTTATCCATGGCATACAAAAGACAAGTAGATAGGATGGTGTTGATCGCGGGAGATAGTGACTTTGTCCCCGCTGCAAAACACGCACGTAGAGAAGGGATCGATTTTATTTTGGATCCGATGTGGCAGTCTGTCAAGCCAAGTTTGCTGGAGCATGTTGACGGGCTGATGTCTATGACTCCTAAACCTGGATCTACGGAGCCAGAGTTGCTTCGAGTTACATCAACATTGTAAAAAGGCTCTTTTGAGCCTTTTATTTTTTGGGGGTAAATTTGGGGGAAGGAAGGCAAAAAAGGCATTTAAGAGCAAAAAAACAGGGGTTTTTCGTGCGAAAAACCCCTGTTTTTGGTGACCCGTACGGGAATCGAACCCATGTTACCACCGTGAAAGGGTGATGTCTTAACCGCTTGACCAACGGGCCTTTATGAAAAACCGGCGGTGCCGAGTTTTTGCTGTGGTAGCGATGAGTGGAGTCGAACCGCTGACCTATCGGGTATGAACCGATCGCTCTAACCAACTAAGCTACATCGCCATAAATGGTTGCGGGGGCAAGATTCGAACTTGCGGCCTTCGGGTTATGAGCCCGACGAGCTACCTGGCTGCTCCACCCCGCGATGTCCTATCCGTCACACGAATAGCTTTTATATTCTAAACGAAGAACGCGCTTTTGTCAACCCTTTTTCGGTAAATTTCCGAAATTATTTTTTTAATTTCTCTGCGTCCGTTGCATTTTGCCGCCGTTCATGCTATACTCTTTTCATGGAGCTCTTTTTCCTCGCGCCCTATCGGGGACTTTCCCTTGCGGTCGCCGTCTCGGGCGGCAGAGATTCCGTCGCCCTTCTTCATTATCTTCATAAAAACGCGGAGGAAGCGCACATTTCGCTTTCGGCGCTCACCTGCTGCCACGGCATCCGCCCCTCGGCAGAGGCGGACGTCGCCTTTGTGGAAGAGCTCTGCAAGGCGTGGGGGGTGCCGCTCACGGTGTTCCGCGCGGACGTACCCGCAAGAGCCAAACAGAGCGGGCGCAACCTCGAAGAGGAGGGGCGCCTCTTCCGCCGCGAATGCTATCAGAAGATGCTCGACGGGGGCGCGGACGCCGTGCTCACCGCCCATCACCGCGACGACTACGCGGAGACCGTGCTCTTCCGCCTTGCTCGCGGCACGTCGCTTCAAGGGCTCGACGTCTTCCCCGCGCAGAAAGGGCTCTTCCGCCCGCTCCTTAGCGTCACGAGGGCGCGCATCGACGAATATATCAAGGAGAACGCCCTGCCCTTTCGGGAGGACGAGACGAACGCAGACGTCGCCCTTTCCCGCAACCGCATCCGCCACGAGGTGCTGCCCGCGCTCGAACGGGCGGTCTTGGGGGCGAAGGAAAACCTCGTCCGCTTTGCGGAGCGCGCCGTCCGCGACGATGCGTTTTTGCAGGCGCTCGCCCTGCGCGAAGTGAGAGGGGAGGGGGAGAAGCGCGTTTCCGCCGACCTCCCCGAGCCCGTCTTCTTCCGCGCCTGCCTTGCGGCGATGAAGGCGCTGGGGCTCACGCGCGACTATACGGAGAACAACTTAAAAGAGCTTCAAAAGCTCGCCGCGGCGCAGGCGGGCAGGTTCACGCGGCTCCCCTGCGGCATCACGGTGTACCGCGAGGGAGCGGACCTCGTCTTCCTGCCGGGGAGAAAGGACGCGGAAGGCGCAGATAAGGCGCAGGAACTGCCCTTTTTTCTCGGACGCAAAGAGGCGTTCGGGGGCGTGCTCGAGGTGGGGGAGGGCGACTTCGGAGAGGATGAGGCCGACCGGGGTGAAGCGGGCGAGCAGCCTTTCTTGCGGGGCGAACAGACCACGGGCGGGCAGCCGATAGAAAAGGGACGCGTACTGAAAGTCGACCTTGCCGCCGTTCCCGAAGGAGCGGTGTGGCGGACGCGGCGGGAGGGGGATGCCTTCCTCCCCTGCGGCGGGCATCAAAAGAGCTTAAAAAAATTCCTGACGGAAAAAAAGATCCCCGCGCGCGTGGGGCGGGAGCTGCCCGTCCTTGCCGAAGGGAGCGAAGTGCTCTGCATCGCGGGCGTGGAGCTTTCCGATCGCATCAAACGCACGCAAGAAACGGTGCGGGCGGGGCATATCACATTTACGAAATCATAATACGAGGTGAAATACAGATGATGGAACAAGGCAATGACTGCGAACGCATTTTATTTACGGCGGAAGACATCGCGGCTCAGGTGAAGAAGGCGGCGGCGTGGCTGGATGAGCGCTTCGAAGGGAGTGTGCCGCTCGCCGTTTCGGTGCTCAAGGGCAGCGTCATCTTCTTCTGCGACCTGGTGCGCGCGATGAAGACGCCCGTGCAGATGGACTTCATGACGCTCTCTTCCTACGGCTCGGGCTCTTCCTCTTCGGGCATGCCCAAGATCGTGATGGATCTTTCCGCGTCCGTGGAGGGGCGGGACGTGCTGCTCGTCGAGGACATTGTAGACAGCGGCCATACGCTCGTCAAGCTCAAGGAGCTGTTGGGGGGCAGAGGGGCGAAGTCGTTCACGGTCGTGTCGCTTTTGGATAAGCCCTCGCGGCGGGAGGTGGACGTGAAGGCAGACTATTCCTGCTTTACGGTGGGCAACGAGTTCATCGTGGGTTACGGGCTCGACTACGATCAGCGCTACCGCAATCTCCCTTATATCGGTGTTCTGAAGCGCGAAATTTACGAAAAGTAAAGAGCGGATAGGAAAGGCGCGGCGCCCGAACGGGCGCCGCGCCGCTTTCCATAGTGCAGCCTCTCTCGGGGAGGGGATGCCGCGCGCCCGCTCTCGCGGGCGCGCGGCGGATGACTGAGGGAGTCGCCTTATTATAGAAAGCGAGATATGCGGCAAAGGCGGTTCCTTCTACCGCGCGCGGCGGAGGGAGTAAGGCGGGCGTTTGCAGCCTGTCTCTTATACACATCTCCGAGCCCAC
>ENA-OYZE01000290-OYZE01000290.1-human-gut-metagenome-genome-assembly--contig:-NODE-290-length-19535-cov-7.785780_pt1 | contig 19535 bp, 19 predicted proteins | sample MGYA00243259_ERZ653469 | MGnify/ENA primary metagenome ERZ653469 (study PRJEB26926, sample SAMN06164913) | human gut metagenome | biome: ENVO:00009003; feature: ENVO:2100002; material: ENVO:00002003...
GTATAAGACAATAAAAATGCAATATTTTATGCTAAAAATGTAAAAAAATGCATTTTATTTTTTTATCTCATACATTTTTCCCCAATATAAAATTTTTAATGCTCAGCCGTTCATTTTACATTTTCTTTACAAACACTTCACGCTATCGCTCACGAAGGCACTTGAATGAGTTTTTGCTTGTGTTTTGCCGCAGGGAAAGTAACGTAATGTCCCACTGCGGAATAGTATGGTAATGGTACAAAAGACGATTCGGTGCCAAATATACATTCGCTTACAGGAGAAACATGTCACAACAACAACTGCTGATTACGATAATCGGCACAACGATAACATTTGCAATGACGGTCATAGGCGCGTCACTTGTGTTTTTTATAAGATCGGAAAAATCGCCACGTATAAACACGCTGGTGCTCGGTTTTTCTTCGGGCGTAATGATAGCCGCGTCCGTATGGTCTTTGCTGATTCCGTCGCTGGAAGAAGGAGCGATACTGTGGGGAAAACTGAGTTGGATTCCCGCCGCCACCGGGTTTATTGCAGGCGGTTTGTTTATGGTCATTGCCGACAAACTGATACCGTCTAAAGAGGAACTTCCGCAACTGCACAAGCCATCCAAACTGTTTGTAGCGGTGCTTGTTCACAACATACCTGAAGGATTGGCGGTAGGATTTGCTTTCGGATCGGCAATCACTTCGGCGGACAACGCCGCTTTTTTTACAGCATTGGGGCTTGCCGTAGGAATAGCCATACAAAATCTGCCCGAAGGAGCCGCCGTTTCGTTGCCCATGCGTTCTGTTACGGGCAAACCTTTAAAGGCATTCGGATACGGGGTGATTTCCGGCGCAGTAGAACCCGTATTTGCACTGCTGGGAATACTGCTTGCCACATCCATTGCCTCAATACAACCGTGGTTGCTTGCGTTTTCTGCCGGTGCAATGATTTTTGTTGTTGCCGAAGACCTCATTCCCGACAGCAAACTGGAAAGCAATCCTAAACTGGGGGCATGGGGAGTAATGCTCGGATTTGCAATAATGATGATACTTGACGTAACGTTGGGCTGAAAATGTCAATTCCCCATTGACTTGACGGACGTAACATGTTACAATCTGTGTTAGACACTGCACGGAGGTGTAAAAACATGGACAACGAATATATCTCGATGTTACTTGATATGTTGCAAACGTTAAACAGCAAATTAGACCTTACGAATACCTACCTCAAAAGCATCACTTCCCGTCTTGCGGATATGAACGAAAACATTCTGAATTCGGAAATTTCGTCGCAACTCAACGAACTGTCCGAATCGCTTGAATCACTGTCGCAGGGATATTCGTTAAAAGACATTGCCGAATTGATGTAGGAGGACAAAAGCCACCTCGTTATATGCGCCGTACGTTTACGGCGCATATTTTTTACGGCAAAACTGTTTGGCCTGCACGCATCGATTGTTGAAAGAGAACTTTACCGTCCTGTCGTCAGATTAATCGGATTAAATCAAAAAAACACCTTAAAATTGAATTTTATGTAAAATCTGAATTAATCGTACTTTATTGTCCACAATCGGTTTACACTTGTTACCAAATGTGGTAATATATCTTTCCAAGGAGTAAAAAATGATAAATTATCGCAATGTAATCAGCATCATTAAAGAAGAAAAAGACAGACAGGGACTGACTCTGGAAATGCTTTCGGCAAAAAGCGGAATTGCAAGAGGAACGCTTAACAAACTGATGAGCAGTTCCACCAAAAGCATCAAGATGGATCACATAGCCAAACTTTCAAACGCATTGGATATACCGCTGTCGCAGTTGTTGGAGGAGGAACAGACATCAGACAGGCAACTTCCGCCCTACTGGGGATATGTCAGAATCGCTTGTTGCACTCCTTCGCTGAAAGCGACCGACTGCAAATACAACGCCGACATCATTGCGCGTCATATCAGGCAACTGGACAGTGAAAAAGTAAACGTCGCAGTATTTCCCGAACTGTCCGTTACCGGCTACACATGCGGAGATCTGATGTTCAACCGTACTCTTTTAGACAATGCTACGGCACAGGTGCTGCGCCTTTGCAATGAAACGGCGGACACAAACGTGCTGGTTGCGGTGGGAATGCCTCTCTCGGTAAAGGGACGGCTTTACAACTGCGCCGTGATGTTCAACAAAGGCAAAATACTTGCCGTCGTTCCCAAAAGTTATTTGCCGTCGTACAATGAGTTTTACGAGGGACGTTACTTTGCGCCCGCGCCTGAAAACAACGATTACATCATGCTTGGCGATCAGCGCGTCTTGTTCGGAACAAAAATACTGTTGGAAGATCAACTGTGCCGTGATCTCGTAGTCGCATGCGAAGTATGCGAAGATCTGTGGGTGGCGGACGCTCCTTCAAACCGTCACACTGCGGCAGGAGCGACTGCGGTACTGAATTTGTCTGCCAGCAACGAGTCAATAGGAAAAAGTCGCTACCGCTGCGACATGGTAAAAACGCAATCGGCAAAATGTATCTGCGCTTACGCATATTGCAGTTGCGGTCCCGACGAATCCACTTCCGACACTGTTTTCAGCGCACACAATATAATTTCCGAATACGGGAATGTGCTTGCTCAATCCGAACTGTTTGAAAACAACACCGTAATGGCAGATATAGACGTACAGTTTATATTGAACGAACGCAACAAACTGTACAACTACCGCAAATTACCGGAAGGATACCAGACTGTTTATTTTTCCTCTCAGCCCGACAACACGGAAATTTTGCGCAAGTTTGACGCTCATCCTTTCGAGGCGGACGAGCAGACGTGCCGACTGGTACTTCAAATGCAGGCTTACGCTCTTAAAAAACGCCTGTTGCACACTCATGCAGACAAACTTGTGTTGGGCGTATCGGGAGGGCTGGACAGCACTCTGGCTCTTATAGCGTGCGCAAACGCCTTAAAACTCGCCAACCGTCCTTTAAGCGACATTGTTGCCATCACAATGCCTTGTTTCGGTACGACAAAACGTACTTACGACAACTCGGTAGCACTGGCGCAACACTATGGCGCTACGGTAATGAAAATAGACATCTCCGACAGCGTAAAACAACATCTTGCCGACATCGGTCACAACGGCAACGCCGACGTTGTACTGGAAAATGCTCAGGCGCGCGAACGCACACAGATATTGATGGACGTTGCAAACAAGGTAAACGGAATTGTTGTAGGTACGGGAGATCTGTCCGAAATTGCTTTGGGCTGGTGCACTTACAACGGCGATCAGATGTCGATGTATGCGGTAAACTGCGACATTCCCAAAACATTGGTCAAACAACTTGTAAAATTTGTGGCGCAGTCGCAGGAAGACAAACTCAGACAAATACTCACGGACATTGCCGACACTCCGGTAAGTCCCGAACTGTTGCCCCTCAACAAGGGAAAACTTCAACAAAAAACAGAAGATATTATAGGACCGTACGAATTGCACGACTACTTTCTTCACAAATTTGTCAGAATGTATTTTACCAAAGAAAAAATTCTCAGGCTGGCAGAAGATTCGTTCAAAGACAAATACTCGCGTCAGGAATTGGAAAAGTGGCTCGATGTGTTTATGAAGCGTTTCTTCGCACAACAGTACAAGCGTTCCGCCATGCCCGACGGAGTAAGAGTTGGTTCGGTAAATCTTTCTCCCAGAGCCGATTGGAGAATGCCTTCCGACATTTCCCCCGACGCCTTTAATACGAAGGAGCGTAACCGACAATGAGAATGCGCCGTAAAAGAAATCTCGATGCAAGACTTGAACTTTGCAAAGAAATGCTTGTGATATCCGAAGGAGAGGATTTCTATAAAATACCCTACGACCAACGCAAAGACATACGCACGTCCGCGCAACTGTTCGGCAACGACAACAAACTGGCAATAGAGATCGGCTGCGGCAAGGGACAGTTTTCCGTACAATACGCGCTGTCACACCCTGAAGTCAATCTGCTTGCCGTAGAAAAACTGAGCAACGTCATAGTAGAAGCCTGCGAAAAAGCCGCAACTGCAAGGTTAAACAATCTGCTGTTTGCCAACTGCGGAGCGGAAAATCTTCCGCTCTTTCTGCCCGAACACAGCGTTTCCCGAATACTGATAAACTTTCCGTGCCCCTACCCCAAGAAAACCTACGCAAACAGACGGGTAACACATCCAAACTACCTTGAAAAATACAGACGTCTGCTGGTTTTTGACGGAAGCATTACACTCAAAACGGACAACCTGCCCTTTTTCGAATATTCAATGGAACAATTTGAAAAATGCGGTTTCCGCACTGTCGGCAAACTGAGTTACACAGAAAAATGTCCCGAGGGAAACATAATGACCGAATACGAAAACAAGTTCGTAAGTCAGCACTTGCCCATTTATATCGCCTCTGTCACACTGGATTAAAAATAAACGTCTATGTTAAATTATCATTTTTAATCAAACTGTTGACTACTTGTTACACAAAGGTCTATACTTTATATGTAGCAGCACTGTACACGACGTCAGCGTGTAAATTACGCTGACGTCGTTTTTTTGTGTCTGAAAAGGAGGGACTTATGCAAGGCAAAGTAAAATGGTTCAATGCCAAAAAAGGTTACGGTTTTATCAACGGAGAAAACGGCGAAGACGTATTTGTACATTTTTCACAAATAATGCAAGATGGCTACAAGACGTTGCAGGACGGTCAGGAAGTTACATTCGAACTGGAAGAAGACGCTTCCAACGGCAAACTGCGTGCCAAAAACGTCAAAGCACTTTAACCTGACACAAGCAAGGGACGGCTTTTTCGCCGTCCCTATTTATTTAAACCACTAATAAACTACGCATTTATATCAAAATTATAAACGTCCGATTTAAATTATAACGACACTAAGTAAAATCAATTTTGCCCTACTGAATCATTATTCGAAGGCGCACTGCTTTCGTTAAACATTTTCTTGTATCGGCAAATATTTTCAAGAAACAGCCATCTGTCGTTGATAATCTTGCAGTAATACGCATATTTTAAAATTCTCTCAAGTTCGGCGTTGCCGAATTTATTCAAATCAGACGGATTCATGTTGTCTGCCATATCCATAAACTTAACTAACGCTGCAACGGGATGTTCAATAAGTTTGGAAATATATACGACATAATCTTCACTTTTGTCATGAGTCAGCAATGACAACGGAATTTTGATATATCTTCTGAAATGCTCTCCTAACGACAACTCATCGAAAACATTTTCTATTTCTTCAAGCGTAACATCCGTGTCTTCAAGAACATCATGCAACAGACAAACTTCTTGAACGCCGTCATACGGAATATTACATTCTCCTACCAGCAAGTCAATGTCGACACAAAAATAATCTCCCTCTATGATGCCGGTAAAATCACGATATAAACTCATGACGTTGTAAGGATGCTTAAAATAATAATCTCCGTTTAATCTTCTTTGATTTCTGTGAGCATAAAATGAAATTTGTTGCGCAATGTAAACCGATGATGAATCAATAAACAGAATTTCCTCTTCAGTATACTGTTTTTCTCTTAAGAATTCGTTGATTCTGTCCTTTAATTTCATGACTTGACCTCCTTCGTGATTACATAATATCATTTGTTTATAAAATTGTGGTCGCAAAAAATACGACATTTCAGTTTGAAATAAAAAGATAAAAGTGTTATAATAAAATAATGAAAGAAAACTTAAAAGATTACATAAAACAGAAAAACGAAGGTAATAAAACTTTTTGTGAAATGCTGTTTGCCATAATCGACGAAAAAAAACTAAGTGATGTCGAAGTATACAAGCGTGCAAATCTCGACAGAAAGTATTTTTCGAAATTGCGAAGTAATGTCAATTATAAACCGAAGAAAAAAGTTGTCTGCGCTTTGGCTCTCGCACTTGAACTGGACAATTACACCTGCAAAAAGCTTGTAAAAAAAGCAGGATATATTTTGACAAGCGCATCAAAATTTGATTTGGTAATAAGATATTGTATCGAAAACAAAATCTATGATTTAATAAAAGTAAACGAATTACTTTATGATTTGGGGTTAGATACAATTTAATATTCCACCACCGATAAAAAGCCGACGCAAATGCGTCGGCTTTAAAATGTTGCTAAATTATTGGGCAAGCAAACCCGCGTCACGTAAAGAAGTAAGCAGATTGTTGAAGGCAGTTGCAAGTTCCGTTGTGCTGGCAGAACCGGAAACATCTGAAACCGCTGCTGCCTGTGTAACGGTAGCCGTAGGACCTGTGGGGCCTGTAGGACCGGTTGGACCTGTAGGACCCGTCGCGCCTGTGTCTCCTTGCAATCCTTGTATACCTTGATCGCCGGTTGGACCTGTTGGACCCGTAGGGCCGGTTGGGCCTGTGGGACCGGTTGCTCCCGTTGCTCCTGTGTCTCCCTGCAATCCTTGCATACCTTGGTCTCCCGTTGGACCTGTTGGACCTGTCGGGCCGGTTGGGCCTGTGGGACCGGTTGCTCCAGTTGCGCCTGTATCTCCTTGCAATCCTTGTATGCCTTGGTCTCCCGTTGGACCTGTTGGACCTGTCGGGCCTGTCGGACCGGTTGCTCCAGTTGCGCCTGTATCTCCTTGCAATCCTTGTATACCTTGATCGCCTGTCGGACCTGTTGGACCTGTAGGACCTGTAGCGCCCGTCGGACCTGTAGGACCAGTTGCTCCTGTGGGACCTGTGGGACCTGTGGGGCCCGTTGCTCCTGTGGGGCCTGTCGGTCCCGTTGGTCCTGTCGGACCTTGTTCGCCTGCAACCACACCCGCTCTTTCCCACGAAGAAGTTGCAGCATCCCATATATACAAATCGTTGTCAACCGAATACGCATCCCCTACATTGCCTACCGGAACAGCCTGTTCAAGTGCGTCTAATGTGGGATATACGCCCAATACTTGCAAATTTGCTCCCTGAGGGCCTGTCGGACCCGTTGCTCCTGTGGGACCTGTTGCCCCCGTAGGTCCCGTTACGCCTGTTGCTCCCGTTACACCCTGTATTCCTTGAGGACCTGTCGCGCCGGTAGGGCCTGTCGGACCGGTGGGACCTGTCGGTCCCTGGGGTCCCGTAGGACCTGTTGCTCCCGTGTAACCTCTCGGGCCTCGAACTCCTCTTTCAATTATAACAATGCGCGGAGGACGATTACACTCACGACCGTTGCAACATCCAACGCCTAAACATACGTCAAATATACATCTTCTCGTTTTATCGTACATGTTTTTTCTCCTTGTATTACTGACAATGTTTACACACTGCTACTTATATATTATTACTTTAACCTAAACCGTGTCACTCTCAAATCCTCCTTATTGCGTAGGTGAACCTGTATTGCACGGGTATTACAAGTAACATTTTCAATATTCTGCGAAAAGGTGAACGATGCTAACCAATGCTATACATCTCAAAAAATCAGATATTCAATATGAACAGGAGTAAATTTACGAGCAATTCGGGGGAAAAAGTCACTTACGATTTGCTGTAATGAGGCAAAATCAAATTATTGCTTGAAACGTATATTGCAAAATTGTCCGATCTTTCTATCTGATTTCCTGCACAACGAATTAAAAACGTACACTTCCGTTTTCCGCTAAAACTGTGCGTGTGCATTTCACACAAGATTACAATTACTGTAAAAATGTCAATGTCGCGAGTATTCGGCAAAGAGTAACAGAATTACACTTTTTTTACCACGTGACATAAAAAACAGCAGCGAAATGTACTTGCGATAATATATTTTTCGATACAAATAAAAAGCACACGGACGCAAACTGCTTGCGTCCGTGTGCTTTATCAGACGTAGATATATCGTGTTAAATAATGTCGGTGACAAATTGCAATTACGACGGCACGTCAGAGGAAAAACTGAAAGTTACGCTTATTTATTTTGATTATTCCGATTCGTGTGACGCTGTAATATTTGCGTTATCTTTCGTGCCACTCCTTCGCAGTCGTCTATATACCGCACTTTGTAAACACAACCGGCTGTTTTGACGGTAACAGTACCCCAGTAATACTGCACGCTTCTGCCCAACGCCCTTGTAAAGGAAACTTCCGTCACGTCGTCAAGCGATATCCGACAGTCGTGAGGGAATACTAAAGTTTTATTTCCGTCGAATTTGATTGCTTCAGGAGGAGTGCGCAGTATAAAGATCATTACAATAATAAACAACAAAAACAATACAATGCCCGTCAACATCAGCGACCAAACGCGCGCATCATTGAGCCCGACAAAAAGAGATGTCACAGAACACGAAATCGCCAACAGCATGCCGATTATGTTTAAAATCAACAACGAACTTTTTCTTCGTCCCAATACTTCCATATCTACCCTCGCTCTTAAATTACGGTCGATCGCAATTTTTCGATATACCCCGAATTTGATTTGAATAATGTTTGCAGGTCGCACTGCTACTGCTATTAATATATCACGCAAAACGTTTTAATGTCAATACGCTTCCCGAACAACGGGCGTTGAATTTAAGAGTTTATACTTTTAGATTTAACCGCTAAACCGCGACCGTTGAAAAAATCCAAAACCGTTGCCTTATAGAACAAGCGAATTTACAGTTTGACAAGGCTAAATCACTTTCCCGAATAATTGAGGCGTCTATTCTGCTACATTTTAAATTTCCGACAATAAGCACGATTGCAAAGTTAAAACGACATCAAGACAAAATAAAAGCACGACATCAAGTTTTACCTTTATGTCGTGCCGTTGGGTTTAGTGTATAAAAATGCTACCCCCACCATTTCGGTAGCTTTTTTATTCACCCAAAACGGCTTGCCTTGCCAATAATTTTTCATTTATGTGTAAGAGAATTTTGAGTTACAACTTTTAACGCAATGGCTCTTCAAACTGTTTTTATGATTTACATTATACCAAAATTGTGTTATCTTGTCAATGTTTTTTCTTCTTTCAAGGTTATAAAGAAAACGAGCCGACTTAATCGACTCGTTTTCTTTTATGCTACCATCTCAGTTATATTTAATCCCCCTTTTAAGAAAATAACTATTGACTTATCTTTCATTACTCTTATTAAACCGACAAGCCGTCTAATCATTACATCGTCGTATTCACTAAAACAAAGTTCTGTGTTGGATAAGGTTTCTTTAATATCTTCTATCTGCATTTTCAAATTGGGATTAGCAGCGATTTTTTCTCTTTCAGCTTCAAGTTGCTTGTTTAGAACAGCGATTTTATCATTTAATTGGCTAATTACATCAACATATTTTTGCTTATCACCTTCCGTCGTGATTAAAAGTTGTACGTTTGCATTTACCTCATCTTTCAAATAATGAATCTGATTTTCTATTGCACCAGTGTCTAAAACGTCATCATCCCCTGTAATCACACTCGAGAGATTAGAAATAATCATATCCAAAACTTCATCTTTATTTTCAAGCAACTTTGTCAATCCACGACAAATTGCTGCATGTAATTTTTTTTCATCTAACGCAGGAGATTTCGCACAGAACTTTTTCCCGTGGTCAACTTTACTCAAACATCTCCAAACTTTTCTGCTCACTCCATTTTTCACCCATGTAATTCTTTTATATGGACTTCCACAATCACCACAAACCAGTAGTTCAGAAAGAGCAAATTTTCCGCTATACTTACCCAGTGCTGTCAAAGATTTATCGGATGTCTGTCTCTTTCCTCTTCGGCGTGCCATTTCACGCTGTACTTTTTTGAACATCTCCGAACTTACAATTGGCGTGTGATTGTTTGCAATAAGGTATTTCGTTTTTTCACCACGATTTTTCTTTACTTTTTTAGTAATGCAGTTTTCTGTAAAAGTTTTTTGCAAAATCATGTCACCACAGTAACGTTCGTTAGTTAAAATATTACCAAAAGTTTCGCGTTTATATGCGCTCAGGTCAAATTTCTCGTATTCCTTCTTCTGAGTAATCGGTTCTTCTTCTACACGTACATCTGTCATTTTATCTATTCGATAACTTGCTGGATTACCGTACTTATCGTGAAAACATACGAGATAGAAACACTCACCTGAATAAACCATTCCAAGAGGGTTAACTTTGTACCTCTCTTTGTCCTTTCTATACTACCGTTTGACAGTGCAGGATTTATCGTAAACGTATAAACCGATGTTTGCTCTTCTCCAAACCGGACCGCACTGTTAATTGCCTGAATTTTAAGTCCGTTTTCTGCAAGCGCATCATAGCCGAGATACAGCCGCACATCATTCGAAGTCAATGAGGTTTTCACTTCAATGCTATTCAGACCGACGCCTGCATTTATGAATGAAGAGACAATGGCTTGTGCATCGCTGCTTGCCGATTGCGGCAAAATCAACACCCCTTTATCTGATGAAAGATTGTACTCATAGGGCGAATACAGACAAGTGACCGAGTATTCGTCCAGCATATCGCCGCTTTCGGGAACGGTTACGGTAAATTCCGACAGCGTTCTGTCGGCGAGAATATATCCCGCGCTCGTTTGAAAGGCGAGATCGTCCAAAGTTTCTGCCGAAATACCGTCTTCTGTTCCTGAAACGATGACTTTCCCCTCTATTCCCACTCCGTCCAATGCAGTCGTAAGCGGCTTTATAAGGCTCTGACCGAAAATAGCAATGACAAGAAACAATGTTACCGCGCACACCGCAAGAGCAAGACTCATCATAGCGGTAAATTTAGGACGACTCTTGTAGTTGAGCACACCGATATGCAGAGTATTTTTGAAATTATGGAAACGGCTGGCAACCTGCTCCGCCTGCTCGCCACCGGAGAACGGCGCGGGCTTCTCTGTCTGCTTATCTTTGCTCACCTCTTTTAAAAGCGCCGCGACTTCCTTACTCGCTTTGACGTCGAGGTTACCCGTGGGTTCGTCGGCAAGAATAATGGGCGCATCCTTTGCGAGAGCGCGGGCAATGACAGTTCTCTGTTTTTCTCCGCCCGAAAGTTTGCTGCCGCGCTGATTGATCTGCTTTGTGAGCCCTACGCGGCCTATTAGCTCTTTTGCTCTCTTTCTGCGCTCTTTCTTATCATCGAGACGGAGAAGCGCAAGTTCTACGTTTTCAAGTACGGTGAGGTTTTCGATGATATTGAAATCCTGAAAAATCGTGGCGATATTCTTTTCGCGGTACTTTCCCCATTCTGTTTCGGAATAGTGAGAAGTTTCTTCCCCGTTTATGTACAGCTCCCCTTCTTCATAGGTATCGTTCGCACCGATGACGTTCAAAAGCGTAGACTTACCCGAACCGCTCTCGCCCTCGATCGTCACGAATTCGTTGTAATCAAATTCGAGGTTAATACCGCGAATGCCTATTGTGAATATATCATTGCTGTCGTATATCTTTCCGATGTTTTTAAGTTTTAATAACACCGCGCCCCTCCAAGTTCGCCAAAGCGAACATATCGTCAAAAAATTAAGTTCGCATTAGCGAACGGCTAACGATTTTTTATCGGCATGGCAAACTTTTTAAGTTCGCAATGCCGAACACTCTTTATTTTAGCAAAACTTCCCTGTTAGGTCAAGAATCGGAACACGATTCTGTTAAATATTTTCAGATGAGAAATATTCCCTGACAAGTTCCTTGCCGCCAGCCTTTGTCACAACTCCGTTTTCGATACAAATTGCCTTATCGCAGAGAGCTTCGGCACAGCGCACGTCGTGCGTGACGGTTATCATCGTGTTGCCCGTTTCCTTATGCAAACGGTTGAGTATATCCGTCATGGCGCACAGTCCCTCATAATCCTGTCCGACTGTAGGCTCATCCAATAAAAGCACTTCGGGCTTGCACGCGACGACCGCCGCAATGGATACCCTGCGTTTCTGTCCTTCGGAAAGAGATTGCGGGTGGCGCGCAAAAAGGTGTTTTACATTGAAAAGCTCGGAAATTTTTTCGGCATATTCCTCGCTCCATGCTCCGAATTTTATTTCCTTTTCGACCGTCGGCATAAAGAGCTGGTAGTCGGGATTCTGATACACCACGCCCACTTTTTTATACCACGCTTTGCTTGCCCTGCTCTTCTGTCCGAATTTTTCGTCTATGTTCTGCACAATTTTTCCGCCCGTCGATTTATTGAGACGCGCGAGAAGGCGCATGAGCGTCGTCTTTCCGCAGCCGTTTTCGCCGAGCAGTACCATTCTGCCGCCTTTGGGAATTTCGCAGGATATACCCTTTAAAATCTTTCTGTCCTTTACCGAAAAGGCAACGTTTTCAAGCGCAAACAGCGGCGTGCTTTCTGCAAAAGGCGGGCATATATCCTCTATCTTCGCTGTCTGAGCGGAAAGATATGCCTTCGTGTCCCCCACCCTTTTTACCGTCTTTTGCCCTGCATGCCAGACGGTATCCACATAAGGAAGTACCTTATCCAGACGATGTTCGATGACCACCACGCAATACCCTGCCTTTGCAAGCGAACGGAGCGTATTCATTAAAAGTTTTGCGCCGTCTTTATCGAGGTTGGCAAGCGGTTCGTCCAAAATGATGATCTTCTGACCCATGGCAAGCGTGGACGCCGTAATAAGCCGCTGTTTCTGTCCGCCGGATAATGTTCTGCATTTCCATGCGGGGTCGAGTTTCATAAGATTGCAGACGATATCGATCTGCTTTTGTATTTTTTCGGGCGGAAAGGCAAGATTTTCGCAGGCAAACGCCACTTCGTCCTCAACAATTTTCTGAACGATCTGCTCATCTGCGTTCTGCAATACGACGCCCACCTTGCGGCAGATATCGCCGAGCTTTCTGCCCTTTATGCTCTCGCCTCCGATCAGCACTTTGCCCGTAAGCTGACCGTAATTGACATTGGGAATAATGCCGCTTATGATGTACATAAGCGTACTCTTCCCCTCCCCAGAATGTCCGGAAAGGAGGGAAACTTCGCCAAAATCCACTTCGTAATTTAGGTTTTCCAATATCTTACTTTTTCCGTCGTAGGAAAAACTTACTTTTTTACATTCGATTGCTTTCATACGATCACCGCCGCAATCGCTCCGCCTAAAATGCCGAGCGCAAACAAAATATCCGAAAGCACGACGCTTTCTCTTTTATAGATGGAATACGGCGCTTTGCCGAGCGCAAAACCTCGTGTTTCGACAGACAGCGCGAGCGTATCCGAAATATTTACAAGCCGCATGACGAGCGGAACAAGGAAAGCGCGATATAAAATTTTAGGATTTAAGATACTGCCTGCTCCGCGCGTTTTCATCGCCTCCCTCACCCTTTTAATTTCCACTTTAAGCATAGGCACAAAGGACATGGCAATGAGCATACCGAGAGTGACCGAGCGCGGCGTATGTACCTGCAAGAGCGACCTTGTCATTCTGACGGGCGCAGTTGCCATACCCGGAACGGCGGCAAGAAAGAGCGCGCCGAAACGGTTTGCCATTGCAAGCGCCGACTGCGGATCATGCGATGCGGCATACGCGATGCCTGCAAATATTCCGCCGAAAAATGCGGCAGCAGGCAGAATGTGTAGAATCTGCTTATAATACCCGAATATAAGATACCAACAAAGTACCCCTATCAGAAAATACGAGGCTATGACCGTCTTTGCACCGATAAGACCGAACACGAGCACGACCGCTCCCGCAAAGAGCGCGATAAGCGGATATATCTTTTGTCGGAACGAAAAGAAACTCATTTTTTAAGAACTCCCGCTTTTTTGAGCTCGCGCGAGATAATCATGCCGACGATTGCACCGACAAAGCAGAGTGCGAGCACGGCAACAGAAATTCCGATTGCCACCCAAGGATCTGCACCGACAAACGCCTGCACGGCTTTGCCGTCCTCGGCGGGGTTGATGGAATAAATGACGTTGTACCAAAGATACAAAAATGGCAGCGTCATGGGCATATACAGAGTTCCTGCAAGCACACAGGCGGCGTCCCTTTTATAACCGCGGAAAATCAAAAGCACAAGCGCTTCTACAATGACTGCGCAGACCATGGCGCACACAAACATCGGAAGGAACATAAACGCAAAAAATATTCCGCAAAAAAGCGACATGAAAATCAAAGCAAACGGCTTTCTGACCTTCATCATTCCGATGACGGGGAAAATAGAAAACTGCAATCCGAGGCAAAGTTCTATAATCCCGAACAACGGCACCTGCGTTACGAGCGGCATGATCGCGCCTGTTACCAGCATGCACGCCGACATAATGGCGAGAAAGACGATGTCCTTTATCTTATACTTGCGAAAGGTCTTTTCGGCGGTTTCGACATCCTCTGTCTTTACCTCTTTTTCGGAAACCTCTTGGCTTGCGGCAATCTCTTGCGTGTTTTCCAAAAGCGCCTTTGCAATATCTTCCTCTTGCATGACATTTTTCTGTTTTTCAGACATTTTGCACCTCCTGCATTTTTCCGTTTTCTACTCTGTATATCCTGTCTGCAATCGCCATAGTGCTCTCTCTGTGCGAAACGAGAATAATACTCTTTTTGCTCTTCTGTTCTGCAAGAGATTTTAAAATCATACCCTCATTTATGGCGTCGACGTTGCTTGTCGGCTCGTCAAGAAGAATGAGCTGACTGCCTTTCAAAAACGCCCTTGCAAGCCCTATTCTCTGCTTTTCACCTGCGGACAGGTTGTCGCCCATAGCGCCGACCTGCGTCTTGTACCCTTCGGGGAGCGACATAATAAAGTCGTGTACAGATGCGCGTTTGCATGCGTTTTCAATCTCTTCCTGCGTGGCATTCGGCTTGGCAATTTTCAGATTATCTTCAATGCTCTCGTCGAACAGCCATGTCGTCTGACTGACCATTGTCACATTATCCAAAAGGCTTGAAGAATTGATATCGTCCACGTCAATGCCGTTATAGTCTATCCTGCCGCCCTTCTTTTCCCAGAAGCGCAACAGAAGTTTCAAAAAGGTAGATTTTCCGCACCCGCTTTCGCCGACGATACCCACAATTTCACCCTTTTCGGCGTGCATGCACACATCGCGCAAAACGGGCGCATTGTCGTAAGCAAAGGTAAGGTCGGAAACATTCAGCTTTTCATATTCGATATCCTTGCCGTCCGTAACTTCTTCGACTGCGGGCTTTTCGGAAAGAAGATCGAGCACCCTGTCGCCGCTGGCAAAGGTCTGGGTAAGATTGCCGGGAAGCGCGGAAACGGCAAGTACAGGACCGAAACTTGAAAAGACTGTAACAACGCCTACGATCATTCTGCCGAGGGAAAGCATATTAAAATGCACGAGCACGATGCCTGCGGCAAGCGTTATGAGAATGAACAGCGACACGACAAGTTCGGTCGCCGCGCCTGCGCGCGTGATGCCGTGTTTCATTTTCTTTGTCTCTTTAAGAAGAATATCCGAACGGCGGTTGACCTCGGCTTCCCTCTCCTCTTCTGCGTTGTTCAAGACGATATCCTTGATGCCCTTGATACTGTCCAGAAAATACGCATTGAAGGAGGCAAATTCACGTCTGTACATTACGCCCGATTTTTTGAGCTTTGCAGAGGATATCAGCGGCACGACAATGCCGACGACGAGATAACCCGAAAGCGCTACAAGCGCGAGATACCAGCTCGCAAAAAAGCCCACAAACAACAGTACCGCCAAAGATACGAGGATTGCAATGCAGATGGGACTTATCGTATGCGCATAGAAAACTTCCAGCGTTTCGATATCCGAAGTTATCATAGCGATAATGTTGCCCTTCTGCTTGCTTTCAAGTTTTGCAGGACACAAAACTCTTAGCGCCGCAAAAATTTTATCCCTGAGCACGGCGAGCAATCTGAATGCGATGTAGTGGTTGGAATACTGCTCGATATACCTGAGTCCTCCGCGCACTACGCCGCAGCCGACGGTAAGCGCAATGATCCAGCCCCAGGAAAGAGCGATAGCTTCGCCCAGCGCTTTGGCAACGCCCATTGCGCCGAATACCGTTACGCCCATTGCGGCGAGAAATCCCACCGAACCGTTGATGACGGCAAGCACCATGATATACGAAAGACTGCCAAGCAAAAGGATAAGGCTTGCCATGATTTTTGCGCCGCTTCTTCTCAATTTCGTTTTCATGCAACCACCTCCGCGGACGCTTTACCGCTTTTATATCCATCTTCCAACTGCTTTTGCGCATTGAAAAGCTGCGCATATTCACCCTTTCGCTCCATAAGATATGCGTGCGAACCGCTCTCTCTTACCTGTCCGTCCCGCATAAAGTAAATATTGTCGGCTGGCACGACGTTTGCAAGGCGGTGCGATATGACGATGACCGACTTATTCTCGCTCATTTCTTTGATATTTTTCATAATGATAGCCTCGCTATCGACGTCGATATTGCTTGTCGCCTCGTCAAAGACGTAGATATCCTTATCCGCAACGAGGTTGACCGCTAAGGCAAGCCGCTGTTTCTGTCCGCCCGAAATGTTGTTGGCATCCTCAGTAATCACCTTATCCAAGCCGCCGTTTTCTTTGATAAACGAGGAAAGGTTGACTTTTTCAAGCGCGGCAAATATCTCTTCGTCCGTCGCGTTCTTTTTTGCAAGCTCAAAATTTGCACGGACGGTATCGTTGAAAATGTATGTATTATACGAAACGGAAGCAAGGTGCGAATAGTACGATGTGCGAGAAACGCCCTCTATCTCCTCTCCGCCGATAAGAACATTGCCTTTGTCGGGGCGGCGCGCACCTATCAAGAGATTGACAACCGTGCTCTTTCCGCAACCGCTCTCGCCGACGATCGCCGTCATGCCCTTTTCGGGAAAAGTCATAGTTATATCTTTTAAGACGTCGCGCTTTTTGTCGTAGGAAAAAGTAACGTTTTCAAGTGAAAGTTCTCTTCCCTCAACCTCTTTTTCTCCCCACACGGGGTCGGGCTGATTGAGAAGAGAAATTATCTTTTTGCCCGCGCTTGCGCCGTTCATCGCAACGTGGAAAGCGCTGCCGAGCGCGCGGAGCGGAAGGAAAAACTCCACCGCAACCAGAATGAGAAAGAGCGCCGAAGCCGGTGCAAGCCACTCGTTCATAAGTCCGACGATCGAAAGCGCAATGCCCGCGCCCGCTCCGCCGAACGCAACCAAGTCCATGATGGTCGTGCTTGCAAGCTGCATGACAAGGACTTTCATTGTGATTTTGCGGAACTCTTCGGCATTTTCGTTCATCTTGATCTGCCGTGTCGCGTCCGCCCTGAATATCTTTAATTCTTTCAGCCCTTGCACACTGTCCAGAAAGCCGTCGCCCATAGAGGTGTATTTGCCCCAATACTTTGCAAATATCTTTTTGGCGTATTTGGATACAGCCACAATGGATACGGGAATGAGAGGCACGCAGGCCAAAAGCACCAGCGAGGTGCGCCAGTCTATCCCCACACAGATCGCAAACAAGATAAACGGCGCGATCATCGAAAAGAAAAATTGCGGAAGATAGGTCGAATAATAAAGATCGAGCTGCTCTATCCCCTCCATGGAAACCTGCGTAAGTCCCGCCATGCTCATTCCGTCCGTACTCTTTACGCCGAGCCGAAGGATTTTATCGTAGGTACGCTCGCGCAAGTCCTTTTTTACTTTTCTGCCCAACACGTCTTTCAGATCCCCCGTAAGGCGCGCGGCAATATAGCGGACGATTATTGCTAAAACCGCAGTAATTGCAGGATAGATATACATCAATGCCGCCTGCTTTTCAATCAGAAGATAAACAGCCCAGCAGATGCTCGCCGTTATCCCGATATTCGCAAGCATACCGAGCACCATTAAAAGGACGGTATAGACTACGTACTTTTTGTTTCCGCCGATGAGTTTTAGAAGTTCTTTATCGAACATTGCTTTTTTGCTCCTCTTTTTTTAATTTCTTTTTCTGTCTTTTGGTCTCGATAAGGTGTTTTACCGCAATTATCGGGTGACGAAAAACAATTCGAGGCCCCGAAAATTTCATTACGTCTTTGATTTTTGCGCGCATATCAGGCTTATAGCAATGTATTTTGCAATTCGAGCAGAATGGCTTGCTATCTCCCCACGGACATTTGCTTCTGCGTAGCTTCACATATTCCAAAAGCTCGCTGCACTCTGCGCAAAGTCCGTCTTTGCATTTATGTTTCTTTGCGCAATACAGGCGTATCATAAGTTCTACGACTTCCAACTCTTTACTCTGTTTCATAATTTCCCTTCACGCTTTTGCCACGCCCGCACGATTTTTCCTCTGCTTTCATCCGACAGAACACAGACAATTCGCATCGCCTCTTCTTGCGCCATATCTTCTTCTATCCCTGCAAACTGAAGCATTTTCTCTTTCAGGAAAAAGATAGCCTGCTCATACTCTTTCAAAAAACCCCTTCCTTTCTCTGTGAGGTAAATTTTCCTGTCTTTGCTTTTTTGAACATATCCACTCTTCTCCAACCGTTCAAGCGCACGGAAGACGCTGACCTTTGTCACAGTCATAATTTTTGTTATATCCCTGAGCCTTGCAACATTGTCTTTTTCCACTTCCCTTACATTCCATAAATAACGAAACTCTGAATAGGTCATATTCCCCTCCCTTTCCACGTTCGCAAATGCGAACATATACTGATTTTTTTAGCGGAACCAGCGTTCCGCCTTGCTTCTCCCGGTGTTCGTTATAGCGAACACATACCCTTAAAAAATATCGAATTGCTCCTTTTTACAAGTTCGCAAAAACGAACATACGACTTGAAAAAAGGAAGCCTCATTCGACTTCCCTTTTATTATATTCTTTTCCGTTTATTCTGTCAACGATTTGTTAGCAAAAAATTAACCTTCGTTCACAAATTTCTTGATGATCTCAAACATTTCTTCGGAAATCACGTGTTCGATACGGCAGGCGTTCTCTTCCGCCATCTCTGCACTTGCCCCGATTTTTTCAAGCGCTTTTGTCAGAACGCGGTGACGCTCATAGATGTTATTCGCTTTTTCCCTACCCTTTTCCGTAAATTCAATGACACCTGTCACCCGATCCATCGTAATGTAACCGTTCTTGACAAGGAGATTCATGCCGCGCGAAACACTTGACTTGGCGTAATTAAGCTCTCCTACCACGTCTACGGAATGAACATTGGTACTTTTTTGTTTTAATAACAGTATCGTTTCCAGATACATTTCTTCAGATTCGCGTGTTCGCATACAGCAACCCCCTTTTCTTTATTTTAATCGATTTCACGCGATTTGTAAAGTTATTTTGATAGCCTCAGACTAACTTTTTTCAGCCAAGTGCAACATCCAGCACCATCATCACAGCAAAACCGATCATAACGCCCCATGTTCCGAGATGCGGATGCGTAGACAGATGCGAATCCGGAATAAGATCTTCTGCCACGACAAATATCATTGCGCCCGCCGCAAAAGCCAGAAACCACGGTTGCAGCATCGTGAGCGACGAAGCAAGAAAGAAACCGACAATCGCAAACACAGGCTCTACCGCGCCGCTTGCCGTTCCAAACAAAAAGGCTTTTCCCCTGCTCTGTGTCGCCGATTTCATGGGAAGAGCGACTGCTGCGCCTTCGGGAAAATTCTGAATGGCGATACCGATCGCAAGCGCCAGAGCGGAAACATATGCGGAATATTCACCCATTGCCGCAGCCGCACCGAACGCAAAACCGACGGCAAGACCTTCCGGAATGTTGTG
>ENA-OYZE01000303-OYZE01000303.1-human-gut-metagenome-genome-assembly--contig:-NODE-303-length-18901-cov-5.133344_pt1 | contig 18901 bp, 20 predicted proteins | sample MGYA00243259_ERZ653469 | MGnify/ENA primary metagenome ERZ653469 (study PRJEB26926, sample SAMN06164913) | human gut metagenome | biome: ENVO:00009003; feature: ENVO:2100002; material: ENVO:00002003...
GGAGATGTGTATAAGAGACAGCGCCAGGCCGACTGGTGCGGAGTCAAATCCGGCCGCGACGTCGACAAGTTTGCTTGCTGCAATCTCACCCCCCTGCCCGCGTCCCAGGTGCGCGCTCCTGTCATCTCCGAGTGCCCGGTACACCTGGAATGTCGGGTACGCAGCGTCACCCCGCTGGGCAGCCACGACCTGTTTTTGGCAGATATTGTGGCGGTGGACGCCGATGAGCGCTTCCTCAATGCAAACGGCAGACTGTGTCTGGACAAGTGCGGCCTGGCGTGCTATCTGCACGGTGAATACTTCGCTCTCGGGCAAAAGCTGGGAAGCTTCGGCTACAGTGTTCGCAAAAAGCCCAAGCGCAATCCAAAGGCAAAAGGGAACAGACCCGCAAAAAAATAAAAAAAATGAAAAAAAGTGTTGACAGCCGCGAAATGCCGTGCTATAATAATACTCGTGATTCGCGGATATGGCGGAATTGGCAGACGCGCTAGATTCAGGTTCTAGTGAGGTTACACTCATACAGGTTCAAGTCCTGCTATCCGCACCACAAAAAAGAGCTTCAACCAACTGGTTGGAGCTCCTTTTTTTATATCGCTTCCCCTTTATGCTTTTTATTTCTTACGGTATCCTGCCTTTGACTGCAATGGAGGTGTACAGATGAAACAGGGAATTTTGATCTTTGGTCCTTCCGGTGCGGGGAAATCCACGCTTGGCCGGTTGACAGCGCAGCGGATGCACTTCTTATTCGTCGATATTGATGACTACATCTGGCGCAAAGATACCCAAATCCCCTTTTCACAGATGTATTCCCGAGAAGAAAAGATTCGTCTGTTGGGGGACGCCATCAAAACTGCCGACCGCTTTGTCATGGCCGGGTCGATGGACAGCTTTCACCAACACTTCGACCCATTCTTTTCCCTCGCCGTCTTTCTATATGCTCCCTCCCAGCTGCGCGTTGCGCGGGTAGACCGGAGAGAGCGGGAGCAATTCGGGGCACGAGTTCTGCCCGGCGGCGACATGGCCGAAGAACACCAGCGTTTTCTTCGCAGTGTGGCCAGCTATGACACTGGGGTACAAGAGGATGGCCCGACTTTACAAAAACATATGCTCTGGGCCGAGCAGCTTCCCTGCCCTCTGCTGAAACTCAATGGAGAGGACCCCTTGTTGTACAACGCACAGAAAATTGAACAAGCCTATTGGGCTGCACTAGATGGCCCGCCCATACGGTGAACCCCTTTTATGGCTCACCTCCTGGCGGATCTTCTGGCTCCTTGACAGGGTCGGCGTGATTGCAGCCAAGACCAATTTTTAAACTTTCTTCTGCTTTTTAAAATCCTGCCTTTGCACATACAAGGCAGGATTTCTTTTTTGCGCATGAAAATTCCCCTTCTCCTCCTTTTTTCTGTCAAAACAGAGAAGTTGTTCCCCTTATTCCGTCTTTTTGCCTAATTAGGGCTACCATTATTATAGCATTTATGCTATATTGAAAAGCTGGCGGCAACCGGCCGCCAAGAGGATAAAATCTCAGAGGTGAACGACATGACAAAAGATTTGACAAGGGGAAAGCCTTTTACTTCCCTGCTATCCTTTTCGCTGCCGGTCATTGGCGGCAACCTGTTCCAGCTGTTTTATACGCTGGCTGACTCGATCATCGTGGGCCGCACGTTGGGCGCCAATGCGTTGGCGGCGGTAGGCAATACCACCACCATCGTCCTTTTGGTGCTTTATTTTATCCAGGGTTTTGCAAGCGGATTTGGCATCTGTTTAGGGCATCGGTGCGGCGCCAAGGATGACCGGGGAATGCGCCGCAGCATCGCCGTCTCTACCGTACTGTGCATATTTTTTGCGATCGTCATTACATTGGCCTGCTGCCTGTTGGCCCACCCTATGCTGCGCTGGATGAGCACACCGGACAGCATCTTTGACATGGCCTATGACTACATGTTTGTTGTGCTGTTGGGGTCCGGAGCCACCATCTTTTACAATATGATCTCCAACATCCTTCGCGCCTTGGGGGACAGCCGGACACCGCTGATCTTTCTGATTTTCTCGTCGATTATGAACATCGTGCTGGATGTCGTCTTTATCGTGCCCCTGCACGGGGGTGTGGCGGGCGCCGCATGGGCCACTGTCCTGAGCCAGCTGGTCTCCGCCATCCTGTGCACCATAACCGGGATACACCACTTTTCGGTTATGCGGCTCAAAAAGGAGGATTTTTCCTCGCTGCTGCCAGAAGCAAAGGAACACCTGTCCATCGGCTTCCCCATGGGATTCCAGATGTCGGTCATGAGCATCGGCCAATTAGCAATGCAGGCGGCAGTCAATGCGTTGGGAGCACAGGCCATTGCAGGCTACACCGCAGCCACCAAGGTGGATCAGGTATCGGTCCTCATCAACGGCGCGATGGGCATTGCGGTATCCAACTTTGTGGCGCAAAACTACGGCGCGGGACTATATGACCGTATTCGTCAGGGCGTGCGGGCTAGCCTGATTCAGACCCAGACGCTCAATGTGCTGATGTGCGCGATGATTCTGCTTTGCCGCAACCTGGTAGTCCCTCTATTTGTCGATGCGCCGACACCGGAGATTATCGGCTATTCCAACGGCTATCTTCTCGTTGTGGCACCGTTTTATCTGGTGTTGGGTTTTTTGCAGATCTACCGCTCCTCCATCCAGAGCATGGGCAACGGCAAAGCGCCGTTTGCCGCCTGCATCATCGAGCTGATTATGCGAATTACCGGCACCTTTGGCCTTTCGATGGTGTTGGGATATGCCGGTATCTGTTTTGCCACTCCACTGGCCTGGATCGGCGCGGTCGCTCTACTGGTTCCGACCTACTACCGGATGATGCGGCAGATGGGGTAGTTTTCCCCTGATTGAGAAAAATGCTGCCAGCATAAAAAGTACAAAAAAGCTCCTAAAGCACAGCCTCATGGCCATCAGCTTTAGGAGCCTTTTATTTGTCGATTGTACTCTAATTGCAGCATCATGCGAATGTTTTCTTTTCCCCGCTTGTCCAACTCAGAAAATTTTCTCATCATATCCCTCTGTTCTGGGGAAAAATCTTTTAACTGGTCTGGTACATCTGTCCTTCCGAACAAATAATCTAAGCTGACCCCAAAAAAATCCGCAATTGCGCACAGACTGTCGTAGCCAAGCTCCCGCTTTCCGGTTTCGTAAAGTGCGTAGGCGGAGCGGGAAATGTGCAGTTCATGTGCCAATTGTTCTTGTGTCAAATGTTTTCCCTGACGAAGTTCCTTCATCCTTTCGCACAACTGCAAACGTTTCACCCCCTGTTTCTTTCTTGCATTATATTGAATTTCCCTTTATAAATACAGTGATTGTTTCAATAAGTATCTTTTACCTGTATTTTATGTTATATTTATATTGACTTTGTTTCATTTTGTTGCTATAATAAGAACAACCAAAGCAGAAGGAGGGGATTCATATGGAAAAAGAAAAGAAAAAAATGAAGGCAAAGAAAAAAGCGCGCATCTCCATCATCGTTGGAGGAATCCTGGGATTCTTCATGGGCTTGGCTTCTATCTATGCTTCTGAAATTCAGGATGCCACTATCTTTTTAATCTTACCTATTTTCATCTTTGCCTTTATGCTCTACGGATTTGGCTATACTTTCGGATGGGAAAGGACCAAGCGCTGGCTTGTAACTGCCCTGGGATTGAGCGCAAACATCATGATGTTTGCCATCATTCTTCAGATCTTTCGGCGAAGAGGTCTCTTCGGCGGAACTGTAATTGCTATCCTTGTCTTTTCCTTCATTGTAGGATTAGCTTGGATTCCCGGCGTTTTTCAGGGAATCATCGAGCTATACCGAGAACACAAAGAAGAAAAACTTGCCAACCAACCAACATAAATTACCTAAAAGCAAAAGGCAGAGCCGAGTTGCTCTGCCTTTTGCTTTGCTGTCTTGACTTTTCTCCTCTCCCGCCCTATAATGGAAAAAATCATCTTGCAGAAGAATGATTGTACTTTCACATTTTTTAGGAGGGAACGAAATGGACAGATTAAAACTGGTGCTGCCAACCGCAGCCGACAAGCAGGCAATTTGGGACTATCGCGAGGAGTTTTTAGACAATAACGACCATCTGGACGGAACCGGCGGTCTTGCCGACGCGCAAGATTTTGAGAGCTGGTACCAGAACAACCTGGCCAATCGCTCCCCAGAAACGGTTCGGCCCGGTCTAGTCCCCGCCTCCACCTATCTGGCAGTGCTCCAGGACAGCGGGGAGCTCATCGGCATGATCGATATCCGCCATCGGTTAAACGAGGCACTGCTGCAATTTGGCGGGCACATCGGCTACAGCGTGCGTCCGTCGCGCCGCCGCCAAGGCTATGCGGTCGAGATGCTGCGGCTGGGACTTGCCGAATGCCGCAAGCTCGGCATCGACCGGGTACTGCTCACCTGCGACAAGACGAACATCGGTTCAGCAAAAACCATCCAGCACAACGGCGGCATTTTGGAGAATGAGATCCAAACGCCCGACCGCATCACCCAGCGGTACTGGATTGCCCTATAAAAGAAAAGCCTGTATCCAAAATGGATACAGGCTTTTTGCATCTGCGGTTATTTTGCCTTTGCGTACACCAGCAGCGCAGCGCACTGGTCAAAGGCATAGTCCTTATTTTCGGTGGTAAAGCTGCCGTTATACCCACTGGCGGTGGTAAAGGTGCGGCAGGTCTCCATCAGCATCAGAGACTGGCTAAACAAGCTGTCCTCGCCGGTCTCCAGCGCAATCAGGGCGGTCAGAGCGTACAGACCCGGCGTCTCATAGTTGTATGCCGCTACCACTTTGCCGTCGGCGGTGTAACGGGCACGCAGCCCATTTCCCTCCACCTGATCGTACAGCCAATCGATGGTCTGCTGTTTAACCTTTCCTACCTGTGCCAGGTGGTAGACGGTCATCAGCGCATCGGCGGTGTCGATCGCCTGCTTGTTATAGCTGCCATTTTGGGTATTGTATTCGCTGTAATACAGCGGGAGATCTGCACCGATGTAGCCTTTCTGCACAACCGACAGCGCCTGCTCATACGGTGCGCCGCGTCCGAGCAGCATCATCGATTCAAGATCGAGGTCGCTGAGCTCCACTGTTCCGTTGAGCTTTCCATCTTTAAAATAGGTATTGACAATTTTTTCGCCCAGAGTGGCCGCATCGCCCTCATAGCCGCGCCAAGAGGACAGTGCGCCCAGCAGGCCCAGATCCGCGCCGAGGTCCCCCGTCGAGCCGTTTAAGGCAACCCACTGGCGCTGGGTGTCCAGCAGCGACTTATTGAGCGAATCCACTGCGTACTGTGCCAGCAGGCTCTGTGCATCGTAGCTGATATAGTTGGAGCCGAGCTGCCGTTTCACCGTTCCGCTCTGGTTGAGCAGGTTTGCCTGCACATAGGAGAGGGTTGCTTTATCTGCGCCATTGATGGCGTAATCGAGCATTGCGCGCACCTCACCTGCACTGGTGATGACATTCGGGTTAATCAGCACAACCTCTCCCTGAGGGTTTAAAACAAAGGTGGTCGGGATGGAATTGATGCCCAAAGCGTTGCGGAAATTTAATCCCTTGTCGTAGAGCGACGGCAGGGTAATGCCCTTTTCCTTCAGGTAAGCCGAGGCGGTGGCGATGGTGTCATCCACCCCATCGGTGCGGTTGACCAGATACCACTGTACATTTTCATACTCGTCGAGCACCGGCAGCATCTGGGACAGGTGGGAAAGTTCCTCCTCGCAGTCCGGGCACCAGCTGGCCCAATAGGTGACAAGGGTGTACTGATTCTCCCCCATCTCGATCTTGGCAGCTTTTCCGTTGCCGTCATAAAGGCTGTTATAGGGCAGCTGCTGACCAATGATCGTCTTTGTTGGGTAATAATAATTTTTTATTCTCTTCTCCGAGGCAGCCGAAGCGGTAACCGAAAAGATCACCGGCAGCACCAGTGCGATCGCACAGATGGCGCACAGCACCCGGCAAAGGGTTTTCTTAAAATGCATAGCTGTTTCCTCCCTTTCATTTTGACGTTTTAAATATACTCACCTGCCCTCGCCCTGTCAAGGGCAAAGGAGAGATCCACTGCATTGCTGGGGCGCGCTGTGTAGCGACGGCCTTTGGCACTCCCGCTGCATCCTGCCGCTGCCATTTGCAGTTACAGCGCCCCCTTAAAAGAGGCGCTGCAAAAGATTAGTATCCGATCTGTTCCATCGAGGCGTCCTGATTGACCCAGCTTTCCCAAACGTCGATGGTGCGGTACTCGGTTGCGGTGTCCCGCACCACCACCGTCTGGATGCCTGCATTGATAATCATTCTCTTGCACATCGCACAGGGGTTGGCGTCTTTGACATAACTGCCATCCTTATACTCGATGCCGACCAGATACAGAGTGCTTCCGATCATCTCGGAGCGCGGCGCACTGATAATGGCGTTGGCTTCGGCGTGCACCGACCGGCACAGCTCATAGCGCTCACCGCGCGGGACGTTGAGCTTTTCTCTGGTGCAGTAACCCAGATCGCAGCAGTTCTGCCGGCCCCTTGGCGCACCTACATATCCGGTGGAGATGATCTCGTCATTCTTGACAATGATCGCTCCGAAGTTGCGGCGCAGGCAGGTGCCCCTTGCAGAAACTGTCTGCGCGATATCCAGATAATAGTTTGTCTTATCCACTCGTTTTGCATTTGCCATTTGTTTTTACCTTCCTTTTGTTTCCCATTTCATAGCGCTTTATTTTTGGCGCAAGAATCCAATGCCCAGCATCTTTGGCCCACTGTTGATGCTGACTGCACAGCCAACATCCTCGACCATATCCAGCTTGCGTCCCAGTTTCTTTTGCAGCAGTGCGCGCATCTCCTCGTTCATCTCGGGCAGGGTGCCGTCCAGCATGAGCAGCGGGGAATCTTTGGCTATATTTTCCTGGGCAATCTGTGCGATCCGTTGCAGGACCGAGTTGTTGCCGCGGGTTTTGGCAAAGATGGTGATCTGGCCCTGATACAGCCGGATGACCGGCCGGATTCCCAGCGCCTCGCCGACAATGCTGGCCGCACAGCTGATGCGTCCGGATTTTTTGATGAACTCAAAGGAAAAAGCGGTGATGTACAGGTCAATGCGGTTGACCCAATCGTTGAGATAATCCAGAATCTCCTGGACCGATTTGCCGTCCCGGACCATCTGGGACGCCTGCGTCAGCGGGTAGCCGTACCCCAGCGAGAAGGTCTTGGAGTCCAGAACGTGGATATTAAACTTTCCCTTTGCCTGCGGGCAATTGTCAAAGAACATCTCCACCGCATCCTTTGCGCGCAGGTAGGTGGCAGAAGCGGTCGACGAAATGCCCATCAGGATGACGTCGGTACAGCCGCGCTCATACGCCTTTGCGTAGTGCTCGCAGTAGGTGACGGGGGAAATTTGCGAGGTTGTGGGGATCTGTTTGGACTGTTGCAGGATGGTATAAAATTCGCGTGGGGTAAAATCCACCCCTTCCAGATAGCCCTTTCCGTCCACCGCTATTGGAATGGGGATGACTTCGATGCCCAATTGCTGGGTCAAACTGCCAGGCAGATCGCAGGCAGAATCGGTCATCAATTGTATGCGTTGCATAATGCTTCCTCCTTTTTTCTCTCTCCCTTTTCTTGGTTTTGCATTTTTTATTCTATTTCCGTTTCGACCTCTTTTTTACTTGGTCGGAATATTTTTTAATTTTTTTGTATCTTCTATAAGTACTAGTTTACCGAATTGTTCGGATACCTTCAACCTTTTTTTAAAAATTTTTATACTTTATTCATTCGCCTTGGTGTGCTTTTCATCGGGCTGTGCTTCCTTTTTGGCGCATTTTGCCGTATAATAGGGGTACAATCTTTTGATGAAAGGGTGATTTTATGTCCGTTCCGACTCCTCACAACGACGCGCGTCTGGGCGACATTGCCAAAACTGTGCTGATGCCTGGAGACCCATTGCGGGCTCAGCTGTTGGCGCAAACCTATCTGCAAAACCCCACCTGCTACAATCAGGTGCGCGGGATGCTGGGCTTCACCGGCACCTACAACGGCAAGCCCGTCTCGGTGCAGGGCAGCGGCATGGGAATGCCTTCGATGGGCATCTACTCCCACGAGCTGTTCTCGTTTTATGGGGTGGACACCATCATCCGCATCGGTTCTGCCGGCGCCATCGACCCCTCCTTAAAGATCGGGGACATTGTGGTGGCTGTAGCCTCCTGTACGACCTCCAGCTACGCTGCGCAATATCATCTGCCCGGTTTTTTTGCACCGACGGCCGACTTTTCCCTGGCTCGCCGTGCAGCGCAAATCTGCGAGCAGAAAAACTTCCGCTATAAAGCGGGATCGGTGCTCTGCTCCGACTGGTTCTACGACGAGTCCCAAGGGCTGCCCGCCTGGCAACAGATGGGCGTTTTGGCCGTCGAGATGGAATCTGCTGCCCTATATATGGAGGCTGCCCGCGCACAAAAGAAGGCGCTGTGCCTGCTGACCATTTCGGACAACCCCTTTACAGGGGAAGCTGTGAGCGCTCAGACTCGCCAAAACGCCTTTACCCAGATGATGGAAGTGGCGCTGGCATTGGTTTAGGCTCTGCGCGACTTTCCAGAAAGGGGATGCGAAGATGTACGAAAAGAGATTGATTGAACTGGCTCTCAAAGCGCGTGAAAAGGCCTACTGCCCCTACTCCAATTTTGCTGTCGGGGCAGCGCTGCTCTGCCAGGACGGCACCATCTATACCGGCTGCAACATCGAATCCTCCGCCTATACCCCGACCGTCTGTGCGGAACGCACCGCTTTTTTTAAGGCCATCTCGGAGGGAAAGCGGGAATTTATCTGCATTGCGGTAGTTGGCGGTCGCAAGGACGCCGATGTGTTGCCGATGACCACCCCGTGCGGCGTCTGCCGGCAGGTGATGATGGAATTTTGCGACCCGCGCAGCTTTTTGATCTTCTGCGCGACTTCGCCCGATCACTACAAGGCCTATACCTTAGCCCAACTTCTGCCAAAAGGGTTTGGCCCCAGCAATCTTGGCATCTAAAATCGGATTTTTATTTAGGAGGAACCACCATGAAAAACTATGAGTACAAATTTGTCGAAGTGCCGATCGCGCCGCAAAACAAGGAGGATGTCAAAAATTACTCCCCATTTAAAATTTGCGCACGGGTAATTGGCACCGAAGCACAGACCGGTTGGCGGTTAAAGCAGATTATGGAACCGAAGATGAGCGTCATCGGCGCCAACGCTTACCTGGTGATCCTGGAAAGGGAAAAAGAATAAAAGTTTTCGCCAGCCTTTTTCAAAAGGCTGTGGTTTTCAAAGGCAAAGCCTTTGCGTTGGAAGCGCCTTTTGAAGGGAAAATCTGCAAGCCGAAATGGCTTGCAGATTGGGGAACTTTTTGCAAGAGAAAAAGTTCCCGGTAAACTATCGTTTTATACAACCTAAGCAAAACCTTCCGGTGGACGGTTTTGCGCTGATAAAGGTGTGCTGCAACTACGCAATTTTTCCAAAATCAAAAATAGAACAATCCTCTTTTTGCTGAAAGGAGCTTTCCATGGAAAATCTGTCCAACATCTCGGTGGTCCGGGATGTACTCTCCCGTCACGGCTTTTCCTTTTCAAAGGGGCTGGGGCAGAACTTTCTGATCAATCCCACCGTCTGCCCCCGCATGGCACAACTGGGCAACGCGCAGCCCGGCTGGGGCGTCATTGAGATCGGCGCCGGTGTCGGTGTGCTGACCGCAGAGCTTGCCCGCCGCGCCGACAAGGTTGTCTGCATCGAGATCGACAGCCGTCTGCTTCCGGTGCTAGATGAGACATTGGCCGAGTTTGACAACATCAAAATTGTCAACGAGGACGTCCTCAAGGTCAATTTACACGAGCTAATCGCACAGGAATTTCCTGGTATGCCGGTAGCTGTCTGCGCAAATCTTCCCTACTACATCACCTCCCCCATCATCATGAACCTGCTGGAATCCCACCTGCCTATCGCGTCGCTGACGGTGATGGTGCAGAAGGAGGCCGCTGCGCGGCTGTGCGCCAAACCTGGCAGCCGAGAAGTGGGTGCAGTGTCCATCGCGGTACGCTATTTTAGCGACCCGCAGATTTTGTTCCAGGTCTCTCGCGGCTCCTTTATGCCCTCTCCCGACGTGGACTCGACCGTCATCCGTCTGGACGTGCGCCAACAACCGCCGGTGCAGGTGTACAAGGAGGAAAACTTTTTTAAGGTTGTCCACGCTGCTTTCTCCCAGCGCAGAAAGACCTTGCCCAACACCCTGTCTGCCGGTTTAAAGCTTGCAAAGCCACAGGCAACGGCCCTTTTGGAAAAGGCAGGCGTTCCCACCAATCTGCGCGCCGAACAGCTGAGCATGGAACAGTTTGCCGCCATTGCAAATGCGCTGGAAGAATAGGTTCCTGCGCTGCCGCCTTGACTGCTATCCTAAAAAAGCAGCAGCAAAATAGATCGATTGTTTTGGGTAAAAACGCAATAAAAATCTGATTATCCGCTAAAACACAGTATCTATCAGCATTTTCAAGGAAACAAACACATCAATTTACTACTTATTTACTACTAACGAATGAGCCTTGATACGCAAGTTTTCCTAGATATGCAAAGATATGGTACAGCACATCAGTATTGAAACAAGAAAAAATTGAATATTTCATAGACTATGGAACGCCTAACATGACGTTCCTTTTCTATTTTCAGCCGTTCTTATTGGACGGCTATTTTATTACCCAAAATGAAAGGAGCATTAGATTTATGAAAAAGATATTAAAACGATTGTGTACGGGCTTCTTAGCTCTTGCGACTGTCGTTACTGCTTTACCGACTACACCCGTTCATGCAGAAAGTAAGCAATACTGGACGGAAAGTGCAGAGCGTGTCGGTATCATTGAAAAAGTAATGAATGACGGTTCTATCGGTTCGACATTCAATGAGGGCTATATGAAAGTCGAGGGCGAAACTGCCTATTGTATTGACATCAATACAGATTTTAAGAATGGCTACAAGACCAGAGCTGACGCAAGCTCACGCATGAGTGCCGACCAGATTTCAGATGTGGCGTTATCCTTAGAATATGTCAAACAGTATGGCGAAGCCCACAAGGAACTGAACTACAAACAAGTTTATCTATTGGAACAATGTGTAGTCTGGCAGAGATTGAGCGTACATCTTGGCTGGCAATGTGATAACGTGCGAGCTTCTTATGATGAAATACCAAAGGCTACGCAGGACGAAGTTTTCGCTGGTGCAAGAGCCTTTGTTAAAGAGAATAAAGGACGCTATGAATGTGGCGGTTATATCTACTCTGGCGAGGGGCAGGAATTGGGACAATTCTGGGCGAAACTGAATGTCGGAAATACGAAACTGCAAAAGGTTTCCAGTAATACCAGCATTACAGACGGTAACGGGAATTACTCTATCGCTGGTGCAACATACGGTGTCTTTGCTGATAAGGACTGCACGAAACAGCTTGCCACCCTTACGACTGATGAAAACGGAAATACAGATATTGTAGAGGTAAAAGCAGGCACAGTCTATATCAAGGAATTATCCGCACCAGCAGGATATAAAGTGGATAAAACTGTATATTCCTTAAAGGTTGAAGCTGGAAAGACAGCAACCTTGAAAGTATCAGATACACCGAAAGTAACGGACACTTTGATTGAGCTTTTCAAGATTGATATGGAAACACAGAAAGACAATCCGCAAGGGAACGCTTCTTTAGCAGGTGCGGAATTTACATGGAAGTATTATGCTGGCTTCTACAATAAAGACAATCTCCCTGCCGAAGCTACTCGTACATGGGTTACAAAGACAATCGCTGAAACAGACAGCGACGGGACAACCCACTACATCACAAAATTAGCGGACGAATACAAAGTATCTGGCGACAGCTTCTATATGCAGGACGGTAAGGCGGTTCTTCCACTTGGAACGCTAACTGTTGAGGAAACAAAAGCTCCAAACGGCTACTTGTTAGAGGGTGCATATATGCAGACTGGCGATAAGTCCGAACAGATAAAAGGCTTATACCTTACACAGATTACCGAGGACGGCGACCTTGCCGTATTATCTGGAAATAACCAGTTTTCCGTATCAGATAAGGTTATCCGTGGCGGTGTCAAAATTCAGAAACGAGATTTAGAAACGGGCGATACAAAGCCACAAGGAAGTGCCACTTTGAAAGATACTGCTTTTGACATCATTTCCTTAAATGATAATGCAGTATTGGTTGAGGGCAAGCTATACAAGAAAAATGAAGTCGTAAAAACTATTCGTACCGATATTGAGGGTGTCGGTTCTACTTCTGCTGACCTCTTACCTTATGGAAAATTCCGTATCGTTGAAAGTGAAGCTCCAAACGGATATTTGACAGACGGTGCAAAACCGATTGATTTTACAATTACAGAAAATGGAAAAATCGTGGACTTAACCGACGAAGCTCATTCTATCTATAATCAGATTAAGCGTGGAGATATTGAGGGCGTAAAAATTGGTGCAGGCACACACAAGCGTCTTGCTGATGTTCCGTTTCGGATCACAAGCAAGACAACGGGCGAAAATCATGTATTGGTAACTGATGATAACGGGCAATTCTCCACTTCTGCTGACTGGGCTTCTCACAAGCACAATACTAACGCAGGCAAGACCAGCGAGGACGGTGTGTGGTTTGGAACTTCTGAACCAGACGACAGCAAAGGTGCATTGCCTTATGATACCTACATCATTGAAGAAATGCGTTGCAACAGTAACAAAGGCTTTGAACTTATCCCACCTTTTGAAATCGTGGTATCAAGAAATAATCTTGTGATTGATTTAGGGACTTTGACTGATGAATACGAAAAAGAAATCTCTATCCATACCACAGCGACCAGCAAGGACGGCGAAAAGACTATCCTTGCAGGAAAAGAGGTTACGATTGTTGATACTGTCAAATTAGACGGACTTACAAAAGGCACAAAATACCAGCTCAAAGGTTGGCAGATGTTAAAGGAAGAAAACGCCGAGCTTATCATTGACGGGAAACGTGTAGAAAACGATTATACCTTTGTCGCTGATGATGAAGAAATGAAAGTGGAAATTTCCTATACATTCAACGCGTCTGCTTTAGGTGGCAAGAACCTTGTTACCTTTGAGGAATTGTATGATTTAAGCAATCCAGACGAACCCGTAAAAGTTGCGGAACATAAGGACATTGAGGACGACGGGCAAACCGTACTTATCACAGAGCGTATCATCAAAATTCATACGACTGCTACCGATAAGGACGGCAACAAAGAGATTGAAGCAGGAAAAGACGTTACAATCATTGATACCGTAACCTTAGAGGGCTTAGAAGTCGGTACACAGTACAAACTTGTGGGCTGGCAGATGTTGAAAGAAGAAAATGCAGAACTTCTTATCAATGGAAAGCGTGTGGAAAGTGATTACACCTTTACTGCTGACAGCGAAACTATGAAAGTGGAAGTTGCTTTTACGTTTGACGCTACTTCTCTTGACGGCAAACAGCTTGTAACTTTTGAAGAATTGTACGATTTTAGCAATACAGACGAACCGAAGAAAGTTACCGAGCATAAGGATATTGAGGATAAGGGACAGACGATCACCTTTAAGGAAAAGCCAGAAGAACCAGAAAAATCCGAAACACCACCGACACCGGAAAAGCCTAGCAGACCGAGCGACAGTCCCAAAACGGGCGACAGTACAAATGTAATGGCTTTTATCGTGATGTTGCTTGTGTCTGCTGGTGGGCTGGCTGGAACATATCTTTACAAACGCCGTAAAATGAAGAAATCATAAGGCGGTAACGGTATGATGAAAGAAAAATCACGTTCTCCGCCGAAGCTGTCAAACGGCAGATTTCCGCTTATTCTGGCTTGTCTGCCAACAACCTGCAAGAACACGGATAGTCAAGGGTGCGTAAGCATTGATTTTACCCTTTACTATCTGGGGGATTGCTGGTACTTCCCGAACCGCCAGAATAAGAAATCACAATCAAAAAACTTATCAAATATAGAAAGAAACGAGGTAAAACAATATGGAAATGAAATATGTCGTGCCAGATATGGCACAGTCTTTTGGAACTCTTGAATTTGCAGGGGAAAGCGAGCCTATCTTTGAAAGAGATAAAAACAATCGCAAGGTCATAGCCAGACGAAGCTATAACCTTTATTCTGACGTACAGAAAGGCGAAAATGTTGTGGTGGAAATTCCTGTGCAGGCTGGCGAAAAGCATTTCAAGTATGAGCAGAAAGTAAAACTTGTCAATCCGAAGTTATACGGCAGAGGTTACGCAATCGGGGATATGGGACATACCGATTATGTATTAGTTGCTGATGATATTGTAGCAGTTGAAGAAAAGTAAAGGAGTGGAAAATTTATGAGATTATCAAACGGGTTTGTTATTGACAAAGAGAAAACATTTGGAGAATTAAAATTTACAGCGGTACGTGATGTGTTCTTGCAGAATGAGGACGGGACACCGAGTACCCAGCTTAAAAAGCGTATCTATGATTTGAAGTGCAGTCTGCACGGTGGAATTATCCCCGTGTCTGTACCGCCAGAAGTACCGTTAAGGGAATTTCCTTACAATGCAGTTGTGGAGCTTGTCAATCCAGTAGCCGATACGGTATCAAGAAAAACCTATACGGGTGCAGATGTGGACTGGTATGTAAAGGCAGAGGATATTGTATTGAAGAATAAAAGCAACCAGAACGCAGGCAATACACAGAACCATACACCGCAGGGACAACCGAAAAAATAGACTTGCTGAATAGATTTTCGTTGTAGAGGATATACGGAACTGTTATAATATGGGTATGAAGAAAGCGACAAATTAAAATTTTTAGGGAGTGAGAATAGTATATGGACAGTTGGTTTACCGTCGAACAAATAGACCAAGATACATTCGTCATCAGCGAATACAAACACTGGGAAGAAACACATTGTTATCTATTGTGTGGGACAAAAAGAGCCATTCTGATTGATACAGGTTTAGGTGTTTCCAACATCAGAGAGGTTATTGATGGATTGACGAAACTGCCCGTTACAGTAATCACTACTCATGTTCATTGGGATCATATCGGTGGACATAAATATTTTCGGTCTATTGCAGTTCATGAAGCAGAAAAAGAATGGCTATCGGTCAAATTCCCTATACCTTTGCAAGTGGTAAAAAACAATATTATGTGCAATCCATGTGATTTCCCCTCGGATTTTAAGGTAGAGAAATATCAGATTTTTCAAGGGGTTCCGCAAATGATTTTACATGATGAAGATTGTATTGACTTAGGGAACAGAAAGTTGGTAGTTATTCACACGCCCGGTCATTCTCCCGGACATTGTTGTTTCTATGAAGCGGATAGAAAATATCTGTATTCCGGCGATTTGATATATAGCGGTTGCCTTGATGCTTTTTATCCATCAACAAACCCACAAGAATTTTGGAAGTCTGTTAGAAAAATTCAATCTTTAAAGATAAGTCGAATTTTGCCAGGACATCATCATTTATCTATTCCAGTTACTATAATTGACAAGATAGAGACAGCTTTTCACAACTTGTCAAATGAAGGGAAATTAAAACAAGGGAATGGTATATTCAGCTATGAGGGGTTTCAAATCCATATCTGAAATGCAATCTTAGTTTTACAATTTTATATCCCTACACACAAAGCAGTTAGTCTTAGGATTGACTGCTTTTTTCATACCCAGAAAGGAGTGATTGATTTATGCGTATGATTTGGAACAAAGGACACCGTATCAGAGCCAGCGACAAGCACCTTGTTTATCATTTTTCCATAGAGACGCTTCTGTTTGTGTTCGTGGCAGTTCTCCTGCTACTGAATAGCAAACAGCTCATGCGTACCGACTGGGAGCATTTCAGCTTGTTAGAAAACGGCTTGACGCTCTCCCCTTACAACTTCATAACCATATTGATAGCGACTGGTGTTTGTGCATTGGTCGCTTTTGGGTATTACCGCTTCTGTTACGACAGTTTCAAGAAGCTACTGCACCGTCAAAAGCTGGCAAGAATGATACTGGAAAATAAGTGGTATGAAGCCGATACCGTACAAGACAGCGGTTTTTTTACTGACCTGCAAAGCAGATCAAGGGAAAAAATCGTCTGGTTTCCAAAGATTTATTATCAAATGGAAAAGGGACTGCTTCATATCCGCTGTGAAATTACGCTGGGGAAATATCAAGACCAGCTTTTACGGTTAGAGGATAAATTGGAAAGTGGCTTGTATTGTGAGCTGACCGACAAGACCCTGCATGACGGATATATCGAATATATCCTGCTTTATGATATGATAGCAAACCGCATTACCATTGATGAAGTACGGGCAGAGAACGGCTGTCTTAGATTGATGAAAAATCTTGTCTGGGAATATGACGCACTCCCCCACGCTCTGATTGCTGGTGGGACTGGTGGCGGTAAAACCTATTTTCTACTGACACTCATTGAAGCCTTACTGCATACCAACGCTGTCCTTTATATCTTAGACCCGAAGAACGGTGACCTTGCAGACTTAGGGACAGTTATGGGAAATGTGTATCATACCAAAGAAAAAATGATAGATTGCGTCCATGCCTTTTATGAGGGCATGGTACAGCGAAGTGAGGAAATGAAACGACACCCGAACTATAAGACTGGCGAAAACTATGCCTATCTGGGACTGCCACCCTGCTTTCTTATCTTTGATGAATATGTAGCATTTTTTGAAATGCTGGGGACGAAAGAAAGCGTGAGCCTGCTTAGCCAGTTAAAGAAAATCGTCATGCTGGGACGGCAGGCTGGATATTTCCTTATCGTTGCCTGCCAGCGTCCAGACGCAAAGTATTTCTCGGACGGTATCAGAGATAACTTCAATTTCCGTGTGGGACTTGGGCGTATCAGTGAATTAGGTTACGGTATGCTGTTCGGTTCAGATGTGAAAAAGCAGTTTTTTCAGAAGCGTATCAAGGGGCGTGGCTATTGTGATGTGGGAACAAGTGTTATCAGTGAGTTTTACACGCCTTTAGTCCCAAAAGGACATGATTTTTTGCAGACTATCGGCTCTCTTGCACAAGCAAGGCAGGACGGGACGGCGACGTGCGAAGCGAAAGGCGACGGCACGGACTAGCCGTTGCTGGTGTGGCGTTAGCCACGCCAGCAGGTAAAACCCCTCGGTATCTAACAGAGGGGTACGTTTGCAAATAGACAATAGACGAAAAACACAGGAAACATAAGGCTTATCGCATGGTTTCCTAGCAAAAATCGGCTGTGAAGTCGCCTTAAAAAACTTCACACTTGACAGATTGGGGGTATGGTTCTGAATGAAGAACAATGGATAAAAGAATTACGGGAAAAACGGATTGCTTACGGTATCTCACAAGGCAGGCTGGCGGTGGCGTCTGGTATCACAAGAGAATATCTCAACAAGATAGAAAGCGGAAAAATGAAGCCGTCAAAGGAACTTCTGAATACTCTGCATAAAGAACTGGCAAAGTTCAATCCAGAAGCACCGCTTACCATGCTGTTTGATTATGTGAAAATTCGTTTTCCCACGCTGGATATACAGCACATCATCAAAGATATATTAAAACTGAATATCAACTATATGCTCCATGAAAATTACGGGCGTTACAGTTATACGGAGCATTACTCTTTAGGGGACATCTTTATCTATACGTCGGCTGACGAAGAAAAAGGTGTCCTTTTAGAGTTAAAGGGGCGTGGTTGCAGGCAGTTTGAAAGTTACCTGCTGGCACAGCAAAGAAGCTGGTATGACTTTCTTATGGACGCACTTATAGACGGTGGCGTGATGAAGCGTATCGACCTTGCTATCAACGACCATACGGGCATTTTGGATATTCCAGAGCTTGCGGAAAAATGCAGGAAACGGGAATATATCGGAAAGTCCAGAAGCTATAAGTTTTACCAGTCGGGCGAGCTTATCAAGCACAGAGAGGACGACAGAGAATATATGGGGCGTACCCTTTATCTTGGGTCGCTGAAATCAGATGTGTATTTCTGTATCTATGAAAAGGACTATGAGCAGTACGTCAAGTTAGGGACACCTCTGGAAGAAGCCGACATTATCAACCGTTTTGAAATACGGCTTCGCAATGAACGAGCCTATTATGCGGTACGAGATTTACTGACCTATTATGACGCAGAACAGACCGCTTTTTCTATCATCAATCAGTATGTGCGGTTTGTTGATGAAGAACCCGACAAGCGAAAAAATGACTGGAAGCTCAATGACCGCTGGGCTTGGTTTATCGGCGATAACAGACAGAGCTTGAAGCTGACGACAAAACCAGAGCCTTACACCTTAGACCGCACATTGCGGTGGGTACAACGGCAGGTAGCACCGACCTTAAAAATGCTGAAAAAGATTGATAAGGGAAACGGTACAGACTACATGGAAACAATCGAACAGCAGGCAAAGCTCACAGAAAAGCATGAAATGATAATCAAACAGCAGACGACCCCTGCAAAAGATTTAGTAGAAAGTTAGGAGTGATAAAAAATGTGGGTATTATTAAAAGACTTCCTGCTGGTATCTATGGGAATGGGTATCGGCGTAGTCTTGATGTGTATTTTGAATGTCGGCAAAGAAGCTGACTATGAAATGGAACAATTAAAAGAAAGCGAGGACAATTAAATGAATTTCGGACAAAATTTATATCAATGGTTTTTATCAAACGCACAGAGCTTAGTGCTTATGGCGATTGTGGTTATCGGTATCTACTTAGGGTTCAAGCGTGAGTTTTCAAAGCTCATTGGCTTCTTGGTAGTTGCCTTGATTGCTGTCGGCTTGGTATTCAATGCTGGCGGTGTGAAAGATGTACTGTTAGAGCTGTTCAATAAGATTATCGGTGCATAAAATTTTATTGTGGGGCTGATGTATGGGTGCTATAATG
>ENA-OYZE01000304-OYZE01000304.1-human-gut-metagenome-genome-assembly--contig:-NODE-304-length-18896-cov-10.356244_pt1 | contig 18896 bp, 12 predicted proteins | sample MGYA00243259_ERZ653469 | MGnify/ENA primary metagenome ERZ653469 (study PRJEB26926, sample SAMN06164913) | human gut metagenome | biome: ENVO:00009003; feature: ENVO:2100002; material: ENVO:00002003...
CGCCGCTCTTATGTGTTTATGCCGCCCGTTTATGGCCTTTCTGCGCGTTCGGGCGGGCTCAACCCGTAGTTGAGTTCGCGTGATTCAAGCACCGCTCGATTGTTTTTTGCTCTGCCGTGTGCTATCATTCGGGTGCAGAGGGGCGGAAAGCCTCCCGAAAAAGGAGAAACACCATGCAGGAACGCAGCATCGCGGGACCTCGGCGCCCGCAGGAAGAGAAGAAAAAACTTGCCGAAGAGCTCGGCGTCGACGTGCACGAGGTCGGGAAATGGCAGAGCGGCAACGCCGTCTGGCAGGCGGTACTCGGAAAGGGAGAGGAGGAACATCATGTTTGATACGGTGAAAGTGGGGAGGATCATTTCCCAAAAGCGAAAAGAGCACAACATGACGCAGATGCAGCTCGCGGACGCCCTCGGCATCAGCTTTCAGGCGGTGAGCAATTGGGAGCGCGGCAATTCCATGCCCGATATCTCCAAGCTCCCCGAGCTTGCTGAACTCTTCGGCTGCTCCATCGAAGAGCTCTTGGGCGGCGGCGCCTCGGCGGGCAATGTCGAAAAGCTCGCAAAGGGCGAAGGGCAGGGGCTCTCGCTGGGGGAGATCGCGGAAGTTGCGCCCGTCCTCACGCCCGAAGTTTTGGATGAGGCGGTGGAAAGCGCCCGCCGCGGGGAGACTCCCTCAGCCGCCTGCGGCGACAGCTCCCTCCAAGAGGGCGCCGAGGAAAAAGGAACGCTCGGCGACAGCTCCCTCCGTGAGGGAGCCGAGGGGGAGAATGAAAACGGCTTCTCCTCTTGCCTCCCTCCCCGAGGGAGTTCCGAAGGGGCGGAAGGAGTGGATGACGACGAGGATGAATCCGAAGAGGGCGGCGACGACATCGATGACGAAGATTTCGACGAGGACGACGAAGACGAGGAAGAGCCGCGCCGTTTTCACGCCTTCTGGAAGCGCACGGGGCGGGGCGCGCGGGCACACATCCGCGACGGCAAAACAGTCTATATCCTCGGCGCGGAGAAGTCGGGCGAGCGGAAAAAGGACAAGGCAAAGAGCAAGCGGCTCAAAGAGATCGTGATGCTCGCGCCCTTCCTCTCGTCGGCGCGCCTGCGCGAACTTGTCGAAGAGCTGCGTGGAGAGGGCTATACCGTCTCCGAGCTCGTGCCGCTCGCGCCCTTCCTCTCGGAAGAGGACCTCGACGCATTGGCAGAGCTCGCCGAAGCGGACGGCGGGGAACTTGCGGCGCTCGCCCCGTTCTTGTCGCAGGAGACGCTGAAAAGGCTCGCCGAGCGCAGCGGCGTCAAGAGCGGACAGCTCGTCGCCCTCGCTCCCTTCCTTTCCGAGGAGGCGCTCGAAGCGCTCGTCATGGGGGCGCTTGAACGCGGGGAGCGCATCCCGCGCGGGCTGTATCCCTTCCTCTCCGAGCGGGCGATCGCGGAGATCTTAAAGCGCAAAAAATAAGGCGATGCCCGATATGATGCGGGGCGGCCGTCCGAACGGACGGCCGCCCCGCGTTTCTTTTTTTGGGGAAACGGCAAAATTTTTACGGATAAATTTCGAGAAAAGCATTGACAAGAGAAGAATCGTGTGATAATATAAACATGTCCACGAAGACACACACAAATCATTGTGAATAAATTTCAAGATTATCGTCAAAGAAGCAAGGAATCCACATTATTTGCAGCTCCGGTCTGCCGGGATGCGCTTTGACAATGGGAGGAAGCATGGCGGCAACTGCGGATACTGCGCCTGTGCAGCGGGAACTTATCATACCGAGCGCAATCGTTCGTGTTGCGGGGGATGTGGAAAATACGGAGCTTCTCACAAAGAGCCGCGCAGGGCAGGTCGGGCTCAACGAGATGAGCTATACTCTCATGCGGGGAAAGTGCGGCGTCATTCTTGATTTCGGCAGAGAGCTGCATGGAGGCGTGCGTATCGTCTGCGGATTCGGAACAAATCATGCGCACATTCGGATCCGTTTGGGGGAATCGGTCGGAGAGTGCCTTTCCGAGATCGGCGAACGCGGCAGCACCAACGATCATGCGCTGCGCGATATCACGGTGCCGCTTCCCATGCTTTCGGATACGGAATTTCTCTCGAGCGGGTTTCGCTTTGCCCACATAGAACTTTTAGAGGAGGGCGCGGAGCTGCGCATTAAAGCGATCAACGCCGTCTTTATCCATAGAGCGCGGAAGCAGGTCGGGACTTTTGTCTGTTCGGATGAGCTCATCAATCGTATTTTCGATACGGCGGCTTATACCGTGCAGCTGTGCGCACAGGATCTCATTTGGGACGGGATCAAGCGCGATCGCCTTGTCTGGATGGGCGATCTCTATCCCGAGATCACTGCGCTCCTGTGTCTGTGCGAGGATGACGGGTGTATTGCCCGCAGCCTGGATTTCGTCAGGTCGGAGACGCCGCTGCCTCTGTGGATGAACAATTATCCCATGTACAGCATGTGGTGGATCATGAATGTGCGGGAATATTGCCGCCGCACGGGCAATTTTGATTATGCGTTGGCACAGCGCGGATATTTTTACGGTTTGCTTGAGCAGATCGATTGCTGCATTGCCGAGGACGGAAGTTTTGATTTTGGCGGCAATTTCATCGACTGGCCGACACACGGGCACGCGGACGAGGAGGAGGGCGTGCGCTGTTTGGCAAAAATGTGTGCCCAAAACGCCCTTGAATTGGAAAAACTGTACGGATCGGACGGAACTCTTTCCGAAGGGATCCTGAAAAAATTATGCAGAAGAGATGCTTCAGTCCTGGAAAAGAAACAGATCGCCGCGCTCAAGTGCCTTTCCGGAACGCCGATGTCCGCCGTTGAGATACAGCTTCTGCTGCGAGGCGGCGCGTACGGCTTCTCTACGTTCATGAGCTATTTTTTATTGAAAGCACAGTGCCGGCTGAAAGGCAGCGAATATGCACTAAATTCATTGAGACAATATTATGGCGGAATGTTGCGGCTTGGAGCGACGACGTTTTGGGAAGATTTTGATCTCGATTGGGAAAAGGGGAATGTATGTCCTATTGACCGTCTGCCCCGTCCGGGAGAACGCGATATACATGGCGACTATGGGCGGTTTTGTTACGAAGGTTATCGACACAGCCTTTGCCATGGTTGGTCTGCAGGCATCATTCCATTCCTTGTCGAGGAGGTGCTTGGCGTCGTTCCCGTAGAGGATGGTTACCGCAGGGTGCGTATTGTGCCAAAACTCGGCGGCCTGCGGTTCGCAAAAGGAGATATCCCTACGCCATACGGCGTTTTGCATGTTGAATGCAGAGACGAGGGCGGTAAGCTCGATCTGAAAATAACCGCTCCCGATGGAGTGCAGGTCGTCAGCTGAGGCCGGAGGAAAAGTCATGCGGGATAATATTTTGCAGATCCTTAAGTCTGCGTCTGTGGAAGACTATCGGCCCATTGTATTTTGGAGCATCAACTCCGCGTTGACCGAGAAAGAGATCTGCCGCCAAGTCGCCGAGATGAGATCGTTCGGCTTGGGGGGATTCGTCTTTCACGCAAGGGCGGGGCTTTTGACGGAGTACCTTTCGGAGGAATGGTTTGGTTTTGTCGGCATCGCTTTGGAGGCGGCAGAAAAACACGGCATGCGCGTTTGGCTCTACGATGAATTCGGCTGGCCGAGCGGGTTTGCGGGCGGAAGGCTCCTGCGCGAGGAAAAAAACCGCGCCTGTTATTTGGAATATGCCATAAAGGAGCAGTATGATCCCGCAGCATATGCTGTGTATGTACTGGAAGATGGGGGTCCCCGCCTTTTGCATGAGGAAGAGCGCGCCGGGTGCTATCATACGATTTATCTCCGCGTTTCGGATGCCTATGTCGACATCCTCGATCCGCAGGTGACGGAACAGTTTATTGCTTTGACGCATGAGCAATATTATAAACGGCTGAAGGGTTGGTTCGGCAAGACGCTTCTTGGCTTTTTTACCGATGAACCGCAGTACTACCGCTATGCGACTCCGTTCTCGCGTGCGGCAGAAGAGAGTTACCGGCAGCAATACGGCAGCGATGTAAAAGAGGGGCTCCTGTGGCTGTTCTTAAAGGATGAACGCGGGTATCCCTTTCGTATCCGATATTATAATCTGCTTAACCGTCTGTATTGTAGAAATTATTATCAAAAGATCTATGCCTGGTGTGAACGGCATGGCTGTCAGCTCACAGGGCACAGTATTGAAGAAGGTGCTTTCTTTGCCCAGATGTGGGGAGGGGCCGATTGTGCGGCAAGCTATCTTTACGAACATGTGCCGGCCATCGATCATCTTGCCCGTCATTCCGATCCGTTCATATCGGCGAAAAATGTCGCTTCTGTTGCAGCACAGACGGGGCGCCGCCATATTCTGACAGAGACATTCGGTTGTACGGGATATGGCATAACGCCGAGGGAACTTAGGCTGATTGCGGAAAGACAGTACGTTTGCGGCGTAAATACCATGTGCCAGCACCTGTATAATTATTCTCTGGCCGGGCAGGGTAAGATCGATCATCCCGTTTCCTTCGGAAGGTCGCTTCCGTGGATCGAGGGTTATCCTGCATTCAACGATTATTTTGCAAAACTCGGATATCTCCTGGGCAATGCATCGGAAGATGTCCCCGTAGCCGTTATTTCGCCCATGGAGAGCGTCTATCTCGATTATATTCGCCTCGATGAGGAGGAGACGATCGCAAGAGTGGACGGCGGCTATGCGAAGATCGCACAGGAATTGCGCGAAGAGGGTATTGCCTATCATCTCGTTGATGAGAAAGTCCTTTCTCTGCTCGGCAGGGTCGAAGAAGGAAAACTCTTTGTCGGAGAAAGAGGCTATGAGGCGGTCGTTCTTGCAAACTGCCGCGATCTGAAACCCGCTACCGCTGCGCTTCTCCGTCGGTTCACGGCGGCAGGCGGCAGGCTCAAGACAATGGGAGAAACTCCTTGCTATCTGGATGGAGAGCCTTCCGATCTTTCCGATCTCGTGCAGAATTGCGATCTTCCGCGTCCTGATGGTATTGTACGGGCTGATATTGCTTATACGATGCGGAAGTTAAAGGACGGGAAATGCGTTCTCTTTGCCGTGAACGACAGCTCCGAGACGCGCATTCTTGAAACTTCGGATGATTTCTGCTCCGTCGACCTTGTGCGCGGGATCGGCTATCGTTCGTGCGGCGTGCATACGCTGCCTCCGCATTCCTCGCTTCTCCTTGAAAGGAACGGGGGGTATGAAGAACTGCCATTCGAGGGAACATCGCATGAGATGCTGATCCCGGAATTTGTAGGGGGCGGCGATAACTGCCTCACCCTGGAATGCGCGGCGGTCATGCTTGCGGATGGTACCCGTCTTTCCGGTTACGTTTACGGCATCTTTGAACGTCTCGTGCGGAGCGGATATCGCGGAAGCATAGAGGCTGAGTTTTCTTTCGAAAGCGAAGCGGAGTTTTCTGCCCGCCTTACGGTTGAGCGGCAGCCCGTTTCCGAAATGCGGTTTAACGGCGGGGAATTGGAATGGAGAGATGATGCGCTTGATTGTAATTTTTGCACGGCGGACGTTCGGATCCGCCGCGGAAAGAATGCATTTACCTATTGTGCAGAATGCAGGAATATGCAGGCGCTTTCCGGGGTGCTTTTCGGCGATACGCCCGAAAGCCTGCGCAATTGTGTGAGTTATTTTACCTGTCTTGAGCCTGTTTATCTCGAAGGTGCATTCGACAGCCGCGGAAATACCCTGCTGCCGCCTTCTTTCAAGACGGCGGGGGATCTTACGCGAATGGGATATGAAAATTTCTGCGGAAGCGTGCGTTATCGGATCCTTGTTCCCGGCGGACATATCCGCCTGCGGCCGCTCGGTGAGTTTGCGATGTGTACTTTTTCCGTCTGCGGAAGGAAGGAGGCGGTGCTTCTCAATGAAGAAGCCGAGTTCATTCTCCCTGCGGGTGAGCATATATGCGAGATCGTCTGTGCTTCCACGATGCGCAATCGATTCGGTCCGTTTCATTGCCGTTGGCGGGAGGAGGATGGCGTTTCCCCCGATCATTTTACGCTTCGCGGCGGCTGGACACAGGCGGGGGAAAACGAAAACTATGTGGAAGAACGCAAACTCATCCCGTTCGGTCTGCATGCCGTTGAGCTTATTCGGGATATCCGATAGGTTTATCCCTTGCGGCGAAGATGGCCGCAGAGTATGACGGCGTTCCATTTCGGCGATTTTAGAAGATGAAAGATTTCCTCGAAGTATTGACATGAGTGTGAAATTGTGATAGCATAGACGCACACAATAAAATGTTCTTGTGATTGCTTCACAAAAATAGATGGGCTTACAATTGCTCATTTATTTTTGAAGCACATGTCCACGAAGACACATCGGAGGGAATTGATGGTAACGAAACAGGATGTCGCGGAACGCGCGGGCGTTTCTACGGCGACGGTCGGAAGGGTACTGAGCGGGAAAGGATATGTTTCCGCAGAGGCGCGCATCAAGGTGGAGGAGGCGCTCAAGTCGCTCAACTATCGGCGCAATAATCTTGCGGCCAATCTGCGGAAGAAGAAGAGCAATGTCATTGCCGTGCTCGTTGAAGACCTGCTCAATCCGTATTATATGCATCTTGCCGAGGCCATGGTAGAGCATGCCAAGGAAAAGAACTGCATTGTGACGTTGTTCGCGGTCAAGGATCGCGATATACGGCAGGTCCTCGACGATCTGCTCTCCAATCGCGTCTGCGGGATCGTCAATCTCGCCATGTTTACCTGTGATTTCTCATGGTACGACATCTTTTTGGAGGAAGGGATCCGTCTGATCAACTGCACGGCAACAGGACCAAAAGTGATCGTCGATTACACGCAGGGCATGCGGCAGGCGATGGCTTGTCTGCAAAAGGCGGGCAGAACGCATCCTGCGTTTCTTGCGGGGATCGAGTCGTGGCTGGCGCCAAACGATCTGCGCGTAAAGTGCTTCCGTGAGAATGCCGAGCAGTACGGCCTGGTGTGTGATCCCGAGCTTATTCTTTGCGGAAATTATCCTCTTGTCAAAGCGCATCATGTCGGTTACGATCTGTGCGAAAAGCTTATCCGTTCTCAAAGGCCATTCGATTCTCTGTTCTGCATGACGGATATGATGGCGCTGGGGGCGCTCAAGGCTTTGTTCGATCACGGGTACAACGTTCCCAAAGACGTCTCGGTCATCGGCTGTGACGATCTTGATTTTACGGGATTCTTTCAGCCCGCACTCACGACGATCGCTGTCGATAAGCGTGCGGAAGCGTATGCTTATGTCGACCTCATCCTCGATGATGACGTGAATGAAAGGGATACCCGTATCATCGGAACGCACCTCGTGGAACGGAGCAGTATATAAAAAACGAATGGTTTGGAAAGGGGCATGCCCCTTTCTTCCTGCCGACGGCAGGAAGAAAAAAACAATTAACGGAAACAACGTTCGCGGGACAGCCGCAGAACGAAGAAGGAGGAAACTATGAAGAAGTTGATCATGGCTGTGGTGGCCGGGCTGGCGGCCGCTTCGATGGCTGCGTCGATCGGGATCACGGTAAAGTCTGCTTTTGCGCTTGACGTGGGTTCTGCCGACGAAAACGGCTGGGTGCAGAACAACAATATGGAAGCGATCGCACTCAACGATGAAGGGGCATCCGTCATTACCACGACTGCGGGCGGCGTTACGACGTATAACGCAGCGGCGCTCGACATAACAAAGGATAATTACATTACTTTTCGCTCTTCGGGCGAGAACTGGCTGGGTGTTTATCTTGTTGATGATCATTCGAGCGTGCTGAACGGAGGGGATCTGTACAGTCCCGGCCCTGCACAGGTCAAGGTTTCTGCCATCATGCAGAGCGGTTCCATGCAGCTTGGCAGCGGCTATTCGGCAAGCGGGATGATCGGTACCGATGCGGGAACGCCCGCCGATATTTCACAGTACACGACGGTCAAATATCACATCGGTGCGGGCGCGGACGACCCTTCTTACATGGAGATCAACGGCACGCGCGTGGTCGGACAGGCGGGGGCGGAGCTCTCTGTCACGCAGTCTGATTTCGCAGATGGTAAGGCATATCTCGTCTTCCAGACGCTCGGGGTAAGGACGATCTGTGCGGTGGCGCCCAATGAAGACCCTGCCGTGATGGAGAGTGTGGAATTTGTCCCCATGGGTACGGGTTCCGATGCCAACGCGGGGTTCATGCTCAATAAGAATATCGAGGGCATCCCTGCCGAGGGCTATCCGATCACGGCAGAGAATGCCGTTCAGAATGTGCTCGTCAACGGCAGATCGCTCGCCGAAGCGGGGGCTATCCTCTATGTGCTGGAGGGTGAAGTTGAGGGCATGGGCCGCATCCAGTCGCTGGGGCTGCTCCCCGCCGAGGGCAATGCCTTCTCGTGGGAAGTCGGCGATACCGTCACCTTCCTCGAAGGGTTCACCGTCTACGGCCCCGCGGGGAACGCGCTCTGGAAGCTTGATCGCGACTTCGGCTTTTATGTCGATACCGCCGAAGGCGGCGCTTGTACCTTTGCCGCACAGATCGGTCTTAGCTGGAACGGCAGCGCCGGGAATTTCGTCAATCTCAATTTGAGCTATAATGTCAATTGTGCGGCTCCCGTCGCGCTCGATCCCGTTCCCGCCATCACGCTCAACGGCGAGCCGCTGAGCGAGCTCGGTTACTTTAATCTGGCAACGCCGGGGATCGTGCAGCTTTTGTCCCGCTCGGGCGACTGGGCTTGGCAGGAAGGGGACGTCATAGTCCTTCCTTATGGATTTACGTTCAAAGACAGCTCCGGCTTTACTTATGCGCTGGATGCAAATTATACGCTTACTTACGGCAGCGGCGCCTTTACGCTGACGAGAACGGAAGAGGGTGAAGCGCGTCCTGTCTCCGTGAGCGGGATGCAGCTCGGTCACTATGACGCAGGACAAAACCGTTACGGTATGCAGGTACGTTTTTCCGAGGCAGTGCGCGGCGAGATCGAGCCCAATGCCAATGTCGCCGGCGAAGCGTGGCTCAACAATTTTGTCAAAGTCAACGGTAAAACGCTTGCCGAGATCATGCAGATCTCCGTGGGGACCGATGCCGAGGGCGCCCCGATCTATGCAACGGTCGAGGTGATCTTCGAAGGAGAAGATTTCTTTACGATTTGGATCGACGCGCGCGCGGGCGTCGTGGAAGCAGGGAACAATGCTCTCGGCGACGGGACCGTTGTCACCGTTCTTCCCGGCATGGAGTTCCCTTCCGGGTTCGTTACGGAAGAGGAACAGTCCTTCGAATGGATCAATCCCGCGTGGCGGCCCACCGTTGTCCTTCAGCAGTTTGAGCTCTCGCTTGAAAACGGGCAGGAGATCGAAGCGGGCATTCAGGGCGACCCCTCTAAGGCCTTCGTCAACATCGCTGCGCCGCTTTCGTCGCTGACCTCCATCGCAAGCTTCCCCATTCAGGATTCGGCGGACGTCAAAGAGTATGTCATGATCAACGGGCAGCTGATGTCTCAGATGGCGACGGGGCCGCGCGTGCTGCAATTTAATTCCGCCAATACGCTGCAGATCGAGCTCGATCAGTCGCAGTGGAATGTGGGCGACCGCATCGTGCTTCTGAAGGGTATGCCGCTTTACAACGATATCCCCTCTTCGCCCAACGCGCAGAAGGTCGCAGAGCTTGCACATCACTATATTTTCGACTGCACTTCTACGGACGGGAAGGTGATCCTCACGGTTACCGTTACGGACAGCTACGAGGCAGATGAAGACATCGAGCTCGGCTTTGCCGGCATGCAGGGATTCACTTACGATGCAAACCGCGACGCTTACGGATTCGATCTTACCTTTACCAAGAACGTGCGCGGCGATGTATATGATAAGTTTGTGGATCTTACCGACGAGCCGTGGATCAAAGATTTCATCTCTGTTAACGGCAAGACCATCGAGGAACTCCTCGCTGCGACCGATGCGGAAGGGAATGCCATCCCCAAGGCGGTGGAGATCTTCTTCGGCGATGACGACTATCTCTCGATCTATGTGAGCGCAAAGGTGCCCGCGGATCAGGGCGGTGTGGTCAATGCGGACGGCTCTCTCATCGAGACGGTGCGCGTTGCGATCGCCGATAACTTTGAACTGCCCCGCGGCGGCAAGATCGCCATGGGCGTCGATTACAAGTATGAGTACGGGGGCTGGTGCAGAGATATCGATCTCTCCGAGGTGGAGTACGGTTCGCTTGCCGTTTCCAGGATCGACAATCCCGTTTCCGTTGATTCGGATGGGAATATCGCCTTCAAGATCTATTTTGACAAAAACATTACGGATGCACAATACAATCATATCAATGCCGGCGCCGAATGGCTCGCGGGGGTCGATCTCGGTTACACTTCGGCGACCATTGATTATCTTGCAAGTTACGGGTTTATCCGCGATTGTCTGACAAAGATCGAATTCAACGGTATGACGGTCGAGGAGCTGATGGATACAGAAAAGGATCCAGCATTCCGTCCCGTTAACGTCATCATGGTGCACTATAACGCCAATGAGATCCAACTTGTCTTCCGTACGAACAGCGTGAATGAAAATGACGGAACTTACGGACAGCCCACGCCGTATGCGATCAATGTCGGCGATCCCGATCCTCATTGGACGATCACTATCCGCGAGGGCTTCACGGTGCCTACCCTCTGCAAGACCGATCGTGACTATACCTATACTTTCAGCAAAGAGAACAACCGCTTTGAAGAGGTGGTGGAAGAGGAAGTCATTTCCGAGATCGTATTTGAGGCCGTGGCTTACAACGGCACCATGATCGAAGAGAACGGAACGCTTACCGTGAAGGGGGTCACCGCGCTCGATGAAGATCTCTTTACCATCGCATTCCGGGGCGGCGTTCAGCCCGAATGGACACTCGAGGGCAATTCGCTGAAGGTGGGCGCCAATACAGTTTCGATCGTTGCCCAAACGACGGACGGCAGCGGTAAGACCGTTTCCTTTACGTTCACGGTCAACGTTGAGGCGGCTGAAACGACAGAGGGCGGTACGGAAGACGGGAACGTGACCAATACGGGGCTCATCGTGGGGCTTTCTGTCGGCGGAGTAGTCGTCGTGATCGCGGCAGCGGTCATCGTTGTGTTTGTCATCAAAAAGAAAAAGGCGGGGAATTGATCTATGAGATTTCGGAAAATGTTATGTTTCTGCAGTGCGGCAGTCATGTTGTTCGCGGCGGGATGCACCGGGACGCCCGGGGATGATACGTCCTTCGGCGGAGATGATTATACTTACGAACGGGAGCAGGGAACTTCGACGATGCTGAAATTTTCCTCTTCCGACGAAGGGCTCGACGCGTTCCTCAACGATTACCTGCATCGCCATCTGCGCTATGACGATATGCGTATCGGCAGCCTTTCGCTGGGGGCTTCGGTCATGTTCAACAAGGAATGGGAGGCAATGAGCCTCATGTACTTCGATTCCGAAACTTCCGTCCCCGATGACCGATATGCGATGATCAAAGACTGGACGGTCAACGTTCCCGTCGATAAGTACGGTTACGTCTGGTCGAACAAAGAGGAGCTGCAGCCCAATCTCTTTTCGGCGGCGACTTACTTCGGGCAGGGGTGGCCCTTCCCCGATTATACGCTTTCGGGTGGGGACAGCCAGGGCTGGAACTGGGATGACAGCGGCAATGCCGAGGGTTGGACGGTGCGGCTCAACGGAAACGAAGTGACGCCCGATGTCACGTCCGGGCTTATCTCGGTGGAAAATTCCCGCATCGAGACGGTCGAATTTACTTCCGATCCGTCGACGACCTATATGGTCCCCAAACATACGCCCTTCCTCGAGATCGATATCCGGCTCAACGATTTTTCCAACATCGGATCGACGAGCGGGTTTGACGATATTATCGTTGAATGGAAAAAGTCGGATGGTGTATGGCATCAGGTCAGCTACAAGGATTATGCGACTTACGTTACGAATATCGGCGCGACCTTTAATAAGAAGATCTATCTGCCTATGTATCTGCATCCCTATTGGGGCAGGTCGAACGATTCCTCGGAGGCCATCCGGCAGCTTCGCATCACGGTCAAGTCGAAGGAGGGCGTCAAAGTCAACGGCGGCGTCAAGATGAACTACGTCCACGGACAGTACGATACCCGTCAGACCAACAATAACGCGCTTCTTCTGCGTGCGGCGAGAATGTACTACGAATATACGGGCGACAACGAATACCTTGCCGAAAATCTCGTCCGTTTCCGTAAGGCGGCGGAATTCCTTATCGGGGTCTGCGGCGGCGAGGACGGCCTCATCTCCATGCGCGAGTTCTTCGTGGGGCATGAAGGGGGGACGAACAAGGAATCATATGAGGCCAACAGTATCGGCAACGGATATTGGGATATCGTTTCCTGTGCGCCCGACGGCTTATATACGAATATCTACTATTATAAGGCGATCGAGTCGATGCTCTATTTGGAGCAGATGGCGGAAAGTGCCGGGATCGAGGCGGAAATGCCTTCCGTCGCCAACGGAGACTATTCTTCCGGAACAGAGGGGCGCTGCACCTATGATGAGACGCCGGGATCGCTCGAAACGCTCCTTACTTCTATCCGTACTGCGATCCAGGCGCCGGTGGATACTGCTGCGAAAACCGGCTTCTGGGATGCGGAAAAGGGCAGATTCATCGAAGGGTTCGATCTTAACGGCGAAGTCATCGATTACGGGTTCATCATGTTCAATCTGGAAGCCGTCACCTCCGGGATCTGCACTCCGGAGCAGGGCCGCCTGATCATGGATTGGGTGAGCGGAGAGCGCATCGTCAAAGAGGACGCAGAGAACGCGCCGGGGAATTCACCCGAAGTACAGGAAGGGAACTACGCGTCGGGCGTCAAAGGAACGCGTGTGAACGAGGACGGCTCTTTTGCCGACGAGGGTACGCTCGGCATCTACGACTTTGAGTTTGCTCCCCGTTCGACGACGGTCAAAAATTACAATCAATATGTTTGGAACTGGTCGGGCAGCAACGCTTTCGGCGGACAGGTGCAGGATGGCGGAGCCATTATGTATCTGAGCTATTACGATCTTATGAGCCGTATTTCCGTTTATGGCGCAGATAACGCCTTCGGACGGCTCAAGGGCATCCAGACATGGTATGAGAAGGTCAAGGCTGTAGCCGACGAGGCGAACATCGACGAGACGGCACCCAAAAATTTCTACCGTGAATATTACTCCAAACTCGGCATCGTCATGCAGGGTGCAGGAACGGCCGGCGGCATCGGTCTCGACGAGGAGTTCCTTGAATCGGCACTCGTTCTTGCGGCGATCCCCTACGGGTTCTTCGGGCTGGGAAGCGGCGATTACAACACGCTTGCCGTTGCGCCCGAGCTGCCGTCCTCGCTCGACTGGTGGAAGATGGAGAATCTGCGCTTCCACAATGTCAACTACGACCTCAGTGTTGGCAGAGATTTTGTGCAGATCTCTTATGTCAAGGGGTTCCCGACGGGGCTTTCCGTCAGCGTGACGCTTCCCATAGAGGATGGGCAGAAGGTCTATGTGGACGGCATTGCGGCGGACGGAGCAATCGAAAACGGAAAGGTGACGGTGACTGTTCCGTTCAAAGCCTGCAAGGTACAGGTAAAGTAAGGTGATACGATGAAAAAGCTGATAGGTATTTTATTGTCTGCTGTTCTTCTGACGGGGATGACTGCGTGTACCAATCCCTTTGAGGAGGAACCGGAGGACGAGACGGGGAAAGTCGTCATTGAAGTGGGCGTCCTCGGAAGTACGACGGAACAGGAGATCTTCCGCAAGTATAAAAACGGTTTCCAAGAAAAATATCCCGATGTTGTCGTGCAGCTTGATGCGATCCCCGGCGATTATGCGACGGGCATGAACAACTACGTTCAAAATTCGAGCTTCCCGGATGTTGTATTTGCGCCGGGCGACCAGCATGCTGCCTATTCTTCGCGCGGGCACTTTGTCGATCTGCGCGTTTATGACGAGGCAGACGACACCTTCTCCTTCGATGACATCTATCCGGAGCTTATCGAAACGACGCATTATAACAGTAGCGATGAGGGCATATGGTTCATGCCGCGCGATTACAACAAAGTGGTCACGTTCGTCAATAAGACGATGCTCTCCTATGTTCCCGGGGAAAATGGGCAGATGTTCGCGGGGTATGGCTCTTTTGAGGCGCTCAAAGAGGCGTGGGATCTTGAGACATTCTATGAGGTTTGTGCTGCGGTCAAGGCAAAAGTGGACGCCAACGCCGCCGATCCGGCCTCCGTCTCGCAGGAGGAAAAACTCGCAGGGCTCATCCGCGGTACGGTCGCGCTCGACGCGCGTTATAACTGGTATCCTTCCTACGAACCCATTCTGCGGCATTACGGCGGCAGCATGATCGATCTGTCCAAGGCGGGTGACGGTGAAACGCCGGATTACGAGGCGATGCTCAGTGTCGATGCCGATGCGACCATGCTTGCATACCGCTCCTTCTACGAGGAGCTGGCAAAGCCCGGCTATGTGCGGGATTCGCTTGCCTCTACGGGGGCGGCGGCGTTCCCCAACTCACAGGCGGCGATGTGGTTTACTACGCGTCCCTCCTGGGGGGATGTCAATTCTTACAATGCAACGTTTGAGGTGGATTTTCTGCCTTTCCCTTATGATTATGTGGGCGTTGGCTGTACGGGGTATGCTATCACCACGGCGGCGCAATCGCGGATCTCCGAGAACGCGAAGACCAAAGAGGGCAGCAGTGAGAAGATGACGAATGCCGATTATGCGTGGCTGTTCCTCAAATATATCGCCAGCGAGGAAGGACAGAATGCCATCGGCGAGACGGGTATGGGTGTCCCTTCCCTTATGTCGATGAAGGACAAGGGAAGCTGGCTCGAGTATGGCGGCGGCGACATCAATCACGAGGCGTTTGTCGAGGCGCGTGAAGGCCAAAGCGTCATGGCGGTGAACGATATTTATTCCTTCCCCGCGACGGCACAGAAGACGATCAGCGATAACTGCATTTCGATCATGACGTATGTCGTCAAGAAAGACTTTTGGCCGGATGACTTGACGCTGCCGCTCAATAGGACCAACTATGCGCAGATATATTCTAAGGTGGATGAGTATAAACAGGTGATGATGGTCCGTATCAACGCGGCAAATTGAGAAAGGGTTTTGCCTGCCCGCAGGGATCTCCCGCGGGCAGGCAAAAGCAGGAGGGCAGAATGGAGGCAAAAAATAACAGAAAGAGTCGGCAGATCAAGGAATGGATGAGTTCGTTTGCATTCATTCTGCCGGTCATGATCGGGATCCTGGTGTTTACGCTGTTCCCGATGGTTTCTTCGCTTGTCTACAGTTTTACGAGAACATATACGACCGTCAAGGGTACGGGCGAGTGGATCGGCTTGGGGAATTACGCGTCGATCTTCCACGAGTATTGGCCGGAGATCGGCAGGTCTTTGAGTATCACATTTTTGTTTACGGTGATCTCGCTGCCGCTCACGCTGATCTTATCCTTCGGGTTATCGCTGCTTTTGACGAAGGATGTCAAAGGGATCAAGGTCTTTCGTGTGATCTACTATCTTCCTGTTATGATCCCTACGGTGGTCAGCGGCATTTTGTGGTCGATGCTTGCCAACGGTTCGGATATGAGCGCTTTCAATGTGATTTTGAACGCCTGCGGCCTTCCTTCCTTTTCGTTTTACGATTCGGGAGATACGGCAATGTTTACCTTCATCATTATGGGCTTGTTTACGATCGGCAGCAGCATGATCCTTTGGATCGCGCAGATCAAGTCTGTCCCCGCGGCAATGTATGAAGTGGCCGACCTGGAAGGAGCGAATGCATTTATCAAGCTCTTCAGGATCACGATTCCCATGTGTACGCCTATTATATTTTACAACCTCATCATGGGTATCATCAATTCATTGCAGGTCTTTTCTAACGTGATCACCCTCAATATCGAACCGGGGGGAAAGGAAGCGCTCGACTTCATTGTCGTGCAGATCTATGACTTTTACAACAGTACCGATCTTTCCATGGCGTGCGCTTTGAGCTGGATCCTCTTTGTCATCATCGCCGTGCTTTCGGGGCTGACGTTTAAGTTCAACAAGTGGGTCTATTACGGGGAGGATGTATGACGAGATCGATCAAAATGGCTAAATATACGGGTGCGGCGATCAAATATATCGTCTTGACGCTGCTTGCGGTCATATTTCTCTTTCCGGCGCTGGAAATGGTCTTAAAGTCCTTCATGAATGACCTTGACATCCGTTTCGGTGAGCTTTTTCCGACAGAGTTTACGCTGAAGCCCTATCGAGATGCGTTAGATGCAGAATACTTTTGGTGGCTGAAAAACACGCTCATCATCGGGGTCGTTAATATGGTGGGCATTACACTTTCCTCCAGCCTCTGTGCTTATGGGTTTTCCAAACTGCGCTTCAGGGGCAGAGAACTGTGCTTTTCGATCGTGCTTGCAACGCTCATGCTTCCCTCTATCTGCATGCAGATCCCACTCTATAAAATGTATTATGCGATGGGTTGGACGAATTCGTGGCTTCCGCTTATTGTTCCCGGTTTTTTCGGCGGCGGCGCGTTGAATATTTTTTTGATGCGTCAGTATATGCGCGGGATCCCGGATTCTATTTGTGACGCAGCCAAGATCGACGGCGCCAATAAATTTGTCATCTACGCGGCGATCGTCATGCCGATGTGTTTCCCCATCGTGGGGTATGTGATGCTGACTTCATTTCTCGGTTGCTGGAATGACTTCATGACGCCGCTTCTTTATATCAATGAGCCGGCTATGTATAATCTTTCGCTGGGGCTGTATTACCGGTATGTAAACAATCCCGGCGGGATCCCCCCTGCCAACGTACAGATGGCGGCGGCGACGATCATGCTGATCCCCTGCGTGGTATTGTTCTTCTTTTTTCAAAAGATCCTCATCAACGGCGTTTCGGTCGGCGCCGTTAAGGGGTAAGAGAGATCGCCTTCGGTGCGGCGCGTACCGGGACGGCAACAATTTTACTTTCCTCCATCTATCTTTATATGCAAAAGGGCTGCCCGTCCGCGGGCAGCCCTTTTGCAGAAAATCTTTGGCTTCCTTCGTATGATCTTACATTTCTTCTCACATATTGACAATAAAGGGAGGAATTCAAGTATGAAAGCAACGGGGATCGTGCGCAGGATCGATGAATTGGGGCGGGTGGTCATCCCCAAAGAGATCCGCCGCACGCTGCGCATCCGCGAGGGCGACCCCCTCGAACTCTTTACCGAGCGCGACGAGCTCATGCTCAAAAAGTATTCGCCCATCGCCTCCATCGAGCAATTCGCGCGCGGCACCGCCAAATCGCTGAGCGAGCAGAGCGGCTATCTTGCCGTCATCTGCGATACGGACGGCGTGCTGCAGGCGAGCGGGCAGGGCAAAAAGGCGCTCTGCGGCAAGGCCGTCTCCGACCGCATGGCGGAAGTCATGCGCGAGCGGCGCAGCTATCTTGCGAGCAAGGCGGAGGGCGGCGACATCCTGCCCATCGCCAACGAGAGCGAGCTCCCCGTCACGGCGCAGGTCATCGTGCCCGTCGTCGCGGGCGGCGATTGCCTGGGCGCCGTCGTGCTGCTCGCAACGGACGAGGGCGCCGTCATGGAGGCCTCCGCCGTCAAGATGGCGCGGCTGACGTCCGATATCATCGCGGGGCAGTTCGAATAAAACGCGGCGCGCCCTGCCCTAAGTGAGAGGGGCAGGGCGCGCCGCAACAGCGGTTTCACGCGGTTTTCGGGGCGCTCAGAGCGAGAGCAGCATCATCGCAACAGGCAGGGTGATAATGGAGAGCAGCGTTCCCGTCGCGTAGGCTGCGGCGGCGAGCTCCGTTTCCCCGCCCTTCTTTTCGGCAAAGGCGACGACGCTCGCTGCGGGCGGCATCGCCATCGCAATGACGGGCGCGATCAGCACATAGGGGGCGTCTGCGAACAGCCCCGCAAGCTTGAAGGGGAGGATGAGGAGATAGGTGAGCGCCATCGAAAGGACGAGCCTTGTAAACGCCGCAAGATAGATGTCTTTGTCGCCAAAGAGCTGCCTCGGGGAAAGTTCCGCCATGCGCACGCCCACGACGAGCATGGAAAGGGGCGCCGTCATGCCGCCCGCATAGGTGACGATCTGTTGGAGCTCTTCGACCTCTTCCATGTTGAAGATGTTGATCTTTGGAATGAGGAAGAGGAGAAACCCGATGACGGAGCCCACCGTGCAGGGGTTGAGGAGCGCCTTTTTGAGGGAGACTTCTCTTTTGTCCTGCGTGATGAGGTAGGCGCCGAGCGTCCAGATGAGCAGGTTGAAGGCGACGTTGAAGACGGTGATGTACATCATCGCCTCGCTGTCGCCGCCCGTGAACATATCGACGAAGGGGATGCCCACGAACGCGCAGTTGGAGAAGGTGCCGACGAACACGAGGATATCGCGCTTCTTGCGCTCCGCTTCGCCCCTCTTATAGAGGAAGACGAGCTTTGCCGCAAAGAAGGTGAGAAAGAGCGCCGCAAACGAAAAGAGGAGCACCCATAAAAAGTTCAGAAGCGTCTCTTTCGTGGGGGCGACGGGGTCGACGGCGAACGCTTGGATGATGAGCATGGGCTGCGCGAAGCACAAGAGGATGTTCGAGACGGAGTAAAGACTGTCGGAACGGACGAGGTTGGTCTTGCGGAGGAGAAATCCCGGGAGCGCAAAGGCGAAGAGCACCGCCATGATGAGGAGCACTTTTATGATGATGTCGAGCATGATGGTCACCTTGTTTTTCGTTTCTCGGCTCCGCATGATAGCACGCTTTGTCGCGGTTGTCAACTATCTTTACGGGGGCGGGGGAGAAATTTTGGGCTTTTTATTCTCTTCGCCATAGTGTCGGGTTTAACAACCCCTCCGTCTTGCCGCCTCGGTAAACCTTCGGACGGCAAGCCACCTT
>ENA-OYZE01000307-OYZE01000307.1-human-gut-metagenome-genome-assembly--contig:-NODE-307-length-18840-cov-4.533883_pt1 | contig 18840 bp, 15 predicted proteins | sample MGYA00243259_ERZ653469 | MGnify/ENA primary metagenome ERZ653469 (study PRJEB26926, sample SAMN06164913) | human gut metagenome | biome: ENVO:00009003; feature: ENVO:2100002; material: ENVO:00002003...
TCGTGGGCTCGGAGATGTGTATAAGAGACAGCCTTTAAACGTGTTCGGGATATTGGGAAAAGCTAGAAAGCAGAGGGATTTTTTCCCACCTACAGTATATCTTTCTTAGAACAGAGTGTCAACTGCTGGAGCATTTTTTCCTTTTGCTGGCAAAAAGGGCAGGAAAGAAAAAAATTTTGAATTTTTTATTTTTTTGGTAGGAAAAATCGCCTTTCTTCCGGTATATAGTATATAGCAGATTATATCTGTAGACCGATTGACCTGCCGGTTTTGTCGAGCAAGCTGCCTCTTTGCAGAAAGAATTTGTACAGTCGATTGAGCAGGGCAAACACTCGGCAACAGCCCAGCACAGGAAAGGAAGGTGGGAACCGTGCCGTCGGATCTTTTTATTCAACAGCTCAAACAGTACAGCGACATCGAGCAGATTGTCTCCAGCTATGTGCCGCTGAAAAAACATGGGCGCTATCTCAGCGGTTTATGCCCCTTCCATTCAGAAAAGACCCCGTCGTTTTATGTCTATCCGCAGACGCAGTCGTTTTACTGCTTTGGATGTGGGGCAGGCGGCGATGTCATCACCTTTGTGCGGCAGATCGAAAATTTGGAGTACATGGAGGCGGTGCGATTTCTGGCGGATCGCTGTGGGCTGACTGTCCCCGAGGAAGGGGAGGTCGACAAGCGAGCGCAGCTAAAGAAGCGGGTCTTGGAAATCAATCGAGAAACGGCGCGCTTTTACTTTGATTGCCTGATGTCCGCACAGGGAAAGCAAGCGTACGATTACCTCATACGGCGTGGACGGGACCGCAAGACGATACGCCACTTCGGGTTGGGATATTCCCCAAATGAGTGGGGGTCGCTGGTAAACCACCTAAAGTCCAAGGGCTTCAGCGAAAGCGAGATGGTGGAGGCGAATGTCGCGGTGAGGGGAAAAAATGGCGGGGTATATGACCGCTTCCGCAACCGGGTGATGTTTCCGATCATCGACCTGCGCGGCAATGTCATCGCTTTTGGTGGTAGGGCGCTGGAAGATGGGGGGGCAAAGTATCTCAACTCCAGCGATACCGTTGCCTTTAAAAAGAGCAGAAACCTGTTTGCATTAAACTTTGCAAAGACCTCCAAGCGTCCGGGCCTGATTTTGGCGGAGGGATATATGGATGTCATTGCCCTGCACCAGGCAGGTTTTGACAACGCTGTAGCGACGCTGGGCACCTCGCTGACCGAGGAGCAGGCGCGGCTGATCTCCCAGTACGCCGACCATGTGGTGCTGTCCTACGATTCGGATGGGCCGGGACAGGCCGCAACCAAACGTGCGCTCAACATCTTTGATGAGGTGGGCGTCAAGGTCAGTGTCCTCTCGATGACCGGCGCAAAGGACCCCGACGAATACATCAAAAAGTATGGTGGACAGCGATTTGCCATGCTGATCGACGGCAGCCGGGGAGCGCTCGACTTTGAAATTGCAAAGCTTCGCGACAAATATGACACAAACACCCCGGAAGGTAAGGTGGGCTTTTTAAAAGAGATCTGCCGGCTGTTTGTGGGCATCCGCAACCCGGTGGAGCGGGAGGTCTATGTCACCCAAACGGCAAACGAATTGCAGATCTCCCCGCAGGCCATCAAGGCGCAGATCGACAATCTGAGCCGACAGGACCGCTCGCGGGAAAAGAACCGCCAAAAAAAAGATATGAACCTCTACATCGGCAATATGGCCGCCGCCAAGGACGACCTGCAGCGCCGCACCAACCTGCGGTATGCGATGGCCGAGGAGGGGATTTTATATTGCCTGATGAAAAACCCGGATTTTTATGGCCTGGTTTCCCAGCAGATCACTGCGGGAGATTTTGTCACCGATAAAAATAGGGAACTATATCAGGCACTGATCCAGCGCCTTGAGCAGGGGCAGCCGGTCGAGATGATCGACCTGTCCGCCACCCTCTCTCCCGAACTGATGGGCAGGGTTTCGGCCATTTTGGCCAATGCTCCCGTCCAGCGCAGCGACGAAGAGACGCTCAAGGACAACATTCACCGGCTTATCGAACACAGAAACGATAAGTCAGAAAGGGAAGTCGCCCAGATGGACGAACAGACTTTAAACGAGTATGTCCGCCAGCTGATGGAGAAGAAGAAAAGGAAATAGGAGGAGTTCGCTTGGCAGTTAAGGATAAAAAATCGGTTATCCGCAGTCTGATTGAGAGCGGAAAAGCCAATGGAAAGCTGACAACCCGGGAGATCAACGATGCTCTCGAGCAGCTGGATTTTGACGTGGAGAAGGTGGACAAGCTTTATGACACGCTGGAATCCTTAAATATTGACATTGTCGACGATATCGACCTGTCCGAGCTGGAAGGAAAGGATTTTGACGGCGAACATGAAGATGACGATGACGACAGCTTGCTGTCGGTAGACGGCATCAACATCGACGATCCGGTTAAGGTTTACTTAAAGGAGATCGGCCGGGTACCGCTGCTGACACCGGAAGAGGAGGTAGAGCTTGCCGAGCGGATGGCCAAAGGCGACCCTGCGGCGAGAAAGCGTCTGTCCGAAGCAAACCTGCGCCTTGTAGTCAGCATTGCAAAGCGTTATGTTGGCCGCGGAATGCAGTTCTTGGACCTGATTCAGGAGGGCAATTTGGGCCTTATCAAGGCGGTGGAAAAGTTTGACCACACCAAGGGATTCAAGTTCTCCACCTATGCTACCTGGTGGATTCGCCAGGCCATCACCCGTGCCATCGCAGACCAGGCCCGCACCATCCGCATCCCGGTACACATGGTCGAGACGATCAACAAGGTCAAGAAGGTTTCCAGCCAGCTTTTGCATAAAAATGGACATGACCCGACAGCGGAGGAGATTGCAGAGGAACTGGATATGCCGATCGACAAGGTACGGGAGATCATGCGCGTGGCGCAGGAGCCAGTCTCGTTGGAAACCCCAATCGGCGAGGAGGAGGACAGCCACTTAGGTGACTTTATCGAGGACTCTGACGCCCCGGCTCCGGCCGATGCGGCCTCTCACACCCTGCTCAAGGAGCAGCTGGAGGACGTGCTCTCCACCCTGACCCCACGTGAGAAGAAGGTGCTGGAGCTGCGCTTTGGCCTGGAGGACGGGCGCAACCGCACGTTGGAAGAGGTCGGCAAGGAGTTTAACGTCACCCGTGAGCGCATCCGTCAGATTGAAGCAAAAGCCCTGCGCAAACTGCGCCACCCAAGCCGCAGCAAACGCCTCAAGGACTTTTTGGACTAATCTAAATGTAAAATGAAAGGGCCCCATCCAAACGGATGGGGCCCTTATTTTTGCATATAAAAAAAGAGTCAATCAGACAGAACAACAACGCGCCCCGATCTTGTCGGGGCGCGTTGTCATTTTGGGTTTTATATGGTGTTATATTTTGAGTTGGCAGCATTAATACCGGTAACCGCGGGTGCAATAGAGCACCAGCAACGGTCCGACCAGCGGGATGATGGACAGGATGGTAAACAGATACTTTTTCTGTGGCTCATAATACTGGAAGATGAACAGATAGATGAGCAGCTGTCCGAGATAGACGGCTAACTGCAATACGAGACTGACAAGACCGCCCACCATGGGGATGGCATAGACCACCGAGGAAAAGATGGACAGCAGAGGCAAAACATATTGCAGCGGCACGTCGTAGAGGTAGCGGTTAAAGGGCGAACAGTTGTATTTGAGTGTGTCGCCGATATACCCCTGGATGTAGAGGCTGAAAAAGGGGATAAACGCCAGCCATGGATAGTTGACACAGCGCAGTTTGGCCAGCCGGTAAAAGGCAAATGCAGTGAGCAGGTAGACAGCAAGGTTGACGAGTCCGGAAAGCGACCAGCTTAAAAAGATGGCGTGTAGCATAGCTTCTCCTATCTGCGCGAAAAAAGCGCGCCTAAAAAAACTTTTATCCCTATTATAGCATCTTTTGCAGAAAAAACATAGCCCTTTCTGTATCTTTTCACAACTTTTCACCGCTCTTTCCTCAAACTTTCCACCTGATAAAAGGAAGCAGAAAAAATATAAAAATGGAAAAAAATGACAAAAGACCTTGCTTTTTGTTTGAATCTCTGCTATAATAACAGCAATCACTCTTTTATGGGCGGTTTTTCGATGATTTCCTGTATCGAAAAGCTGCCCTCTTTTTTTATAATCTCTTTTTTAAACGCCTTTCCTCACATGCTTTTCCACATGAAGGGAGAAGGAGAACAGTTGTATTTTTCCGATGGCGCGGCTATAATAGGGTTAAGGCAAACACAACCAAAGGAGGAATACAACAATGCAAGAGAACCGCTTTACATGGAATTTGGAGGACATCTATCCAAGCGAGCAGGCGTGGTATGAGGATCTGGACAAGACCCGCAGCCTGGTGGACAAGCTGTGCAGCATGCAGGGACGTGTCTGCGAGAACGGCCGCACTTTGCTGGAGTCGCTGGATCTAAACGCCCGTTGCAGCGAGCACTTTGCAAAGCTTTTTACCTATGCCAACTGCCACTATGACGCGGAGATGGGCAATGCCAACTACAAAAAGCTGTACGAGACCATCTTTGGGGAGAACAGCGCAGCAGCTGAGCGAACTTCCTTTTTGATGCCCGAACTGATGCAGTTGACCCGTGAGCGATTTGACCAGCTGTGCGCAGAGGAAGCGGACCTGGCGCTGTATACCCATCAGATCGAGGACCTGCTCACCCAGAAGGAACACATCTTGGACGAGCGAGGCGAGCAGATGCTGGCGCGGATGGAGGACATCCACTCTTCCTTTGACAAGATTTACAGCGACTTGATGGTCAACGATACCAAATATGGACAACTCACCGACAATCAGGGCAACACCTATACCGTCAACGACGCAGCCTATGGAGCTGCCATGGCAAGCCCGGACCGCAATTTCCGCAAAGCCTTCTTTGAGCAGCTGTTGGGCACCTATGGAGGATACATCAACACCATTTCGTCCAACTATTATGCGCTGGTCAAAACCGATGCCTACATCGCCAAGACCCGCGGATATAAGAGTGCGCGCAACCAGTCGCTCTCCGAAAACTTTATCCCAGAGGAGGTATATGACAATCTTCTGGCCACCGTGCGGGCAAATACCGCCCCATTCCAGCGCTATATCGCCCTGCGCAACAGACTACTGGGGCTGGAAAAGAGCTATATGTACGACCTGTTTGTGCCGATCGTACCGGGCAGTACCCGCAAGTTTACCTTCGACGAGGCTTATGATCTGATGCTCAAGGCGACCGCAATTTTGGGTGAGGACTACACCGAATTGGTCCGCCGTTCCCACGCCGAGCGCTGGTGCGACGTGTATCCGAAAGAGGGCAAGGTCAGCGGTGCATACTCTACCAGCGTCTATGATGTACATCCGTTTATGCTGCTCAACTTTAATGGCACACTGGATGACGTCTTTACACTGGTGCATGAGACCGGACATTCGATGCACAGCTGGTATTCCGATCACTCCCAGCCGTATATCTATTCCGATTATACATTGTTCTGTGCAGAGGTAGCCTCCACCACCAATGAGATGCTGCTCTATCACTATCTGCTGGATCATGCTCAGAGCAAAGAGGAGAAGGTAGTGCTGCTTTCCAAACATTTGGACGATATCCGCTCCACCTTCTACCGTCAGACCATGTTTGCCGACTTTGAGGATCAGACCCACAAGTTGGTTGAACAGGGCCAGCCGCTGTTGCCGAATGTGCTGTGTGAGATTCACCGCAAGATCAACGCCGACTATTATGGACCGGACTTTGGTGCAGACCAGTACATCTCCTATGAGTGGGCGCGCATCCCGCACTTTTACCGTGCATTTTATGTGTATCAGTATGCTACCGGCATCTCGGCGGCAATCGCCATCGCCAACAGAATCCGCAAGCTGGGCGCGACAGCCATCGAGGACTACAAAAAGTTCCTGCGTTCGGGCAGCAGTGATCATCCAATCGAACTGCTCAAGATTGCGGGTGTAGACATGGCTTCTCCACAACCCATCCTCGACACCATCGAGGACTTTAACCAAACCCTGGCGGAGCTGGAAAAGCTGCTGTAAGCGGCAGCCTTATACCTGCATTCTTCCATTTTTCGGCAAAATTTACAGCAGGTTTCTTACCTTTTTCCGCATTTTCTGCTATGATTAAGATATACTATTTTCAAAAACATTGGGAGGTTATCTTGTGAACGAGCAGAATCAATGCGAACATATTCATCAGGACATTTACTATGCCTATGGCAGCAATCTGAATCTCAGGCAGATGGCTGTCCGCTGTCCAACAGCAAAGCTTCTGGGTACTGGAGTGATCCGGGACTATGAGCTTTTGTTCCGCGGACGCGAAGAGGGCAAGTCCTATTTGACGGTGCGCCCCTGCAAAGGTGCATATGTGCCGGTGGCGGCATTTTCTGTACAGCCATCGGATGTCCATGAATTGGATCTGTACGAGGATGTACCCAGCGGCTTATACCGCATCGAGCCGATCGCAACAGAAATTTGCGATGGCCAGACCAATCGGGGTGTGCTGCAAGGATTCTGGTATGTGATGAACGACGACCGTCGCTTGCCGCCCACCAAGGAGTACTGGGATGCCATCACCGAAGGATACCGCGATGTCGGTTTTGATCTCGCCCTTCTGGATGAGGCACTCAAAAAATAGGGAACAAAAAAAGGAACCTCGCAAAGAGGTTCCTTTTTTATTGGCAGAGGGTTACAGTTCGTCGGCGTTCGGGGCAAGTTTATACTGTGCTTCCAAGCGTTTCATATCCCTGAGCTCGCTGAGCGCGAGGGGAACAGCAACGATGAAGCTGCACACATCGGCAATTGGCTGGCTCATCTGAACACCCAACATATCGAACATGTGCGGGAGGGTGAGGATGGCCGGAACAAAGAACAAAAACTGTCTGGACATTGCCAGCAAAGAAGCTTTTACCGTGCGGCCAATGGTTTGCAGCATCATGTTGGAGATGATGATCCAACCGGTGAGGGTAAAGCTCAGGCATTGCAGCCGCAGGGCCTGGGAGCCATATTCGATAACCAGAGGGTCATTTTTTAGAAAGATCTCGATGAGATTTTCCGAGAGGAACCAACCGGCGATTGAAGCGGCAAGCAGGATGCAGGTGGCAAGCTTGACACAGAACCAGAAACCCTCGCGCACACGGGCAAAGAGCTTGGCACCGTAGTTAAAGCCGCACACCGGCTGGAAACCTTGTCCAAAACCGGTGACGACCGAAGTGGCGAACTGGGAAATGCGGGTTACAATGGACATGGCGGCGATGGCGGCGTCGCCGTAAGGACCGGCCATCAGGTTCAGACACACGGTGGCAAAGCTGCCCAATCCCTGCCGGCAGAGAGACGGGGTGCCGCCTTTGACGATATTTTTGTAATATTTGAGCGAAGGAGAAAAGTTGCGCAAGTTCAGCTTGAGGTTGCCGCCGCGGAAGGTGCCGGCAATGAGCAGGCAGAAGCTGATGAACTGGCTGATGATGGTGGCCAAAGCGGCGCCGGAAACGCCCAGATCAAAGACGAAGATGAACAGTGGGTCCAGACCAACATTGATTACCGCTCCGGCAGTGATGCCGATCATCGAGTAGAATGCGCTGCCCTGGAAGCGAAGCTGGTTGTTCAGTACCAGAGACGCGGTCATATATGGTGCGCCGATGAGGATGATGCGCATATACGAGCGGGCATAGGGGAGAATGGTCTCGGTGGAGCCCATCAGGTAGAGCAGCGGATCGGTGAAGGCAAAGCCGATGGCGAGGATACAGCAGCCCAGGATGAAGGCGGTGACAAAGCCGGTAGCGGACATTTTGGACGCATCCTCAAAGTTGTGTGCGCCCAGTTGGCGGGAGATGTAGTTGCCTGAACCGTGGCCGCAGAAAAAGCCGAAGGCCTGAATGATGGCCATCAGCGGAAAGACGATGCCGACTGCGGCGGTTGCACTGGTGTTGATTTTGCCGACAAAGAAGGTGTCGGCCATGTTGTAGAAGGACGTTACCAGCATGCTGATAATCGTCGGTACGGCCAATTCGCAGATTAGGCGAGGGATCTTGGTCTGCGTCATCCGTACGAATTTTTGTTCTCGTTGTTCTTCTGCTCCCAATGAGGTCTCCTCCTTTAAATAAAATAATATACTTTCATTATACTGGAAAATGAATACTTTTGCAAGATGATAGGGAAAAGTGCACTCTAATGGAGAAGAAAAATAGACAACAAGAAAAAAGTCCCGAAAGCGCTAAACAGAGCTTTCGGGACTTTTCCATATCAATAGACAAATGGATGGTAATAGTTAGATAACTGCCAGCAAGACAAAGTTGATGACAAACAGGATGGTTGCAACCCAAAGGATTGGATGAACCTGTTTAGCCTGTTTTTTGCAAACCTTGGTGATGCAGTAGAAGATGAATCCAGCAGCGATGCCGTAGGAGATGCTGTAGCACAGCGCCATAAAGACACCCGCAAAGTATGCTGGTACTGCTTCGTCAAAGTCATCCCAATGGATTTCGCGGAAGGAGGACATCATCATAATGCCGACTACGACCAGAGCCGGAGCGGTAGCTGCGAAAGGAACCGCGCTGACAAAGGTTGCCAAGAAGGCGCTGATGGCAAAGCAGATTGCGACTACGACGCTGGTCAGACCGGTGCGGCCGCCTGCACCGATGCCGGCTGCGCTCTCTACATAGGTGGTGGTGTTGGAGGTGCCGAGGATTGCGCCGATCGAGGTTGCGATCGAGTCAGCGAACAGCGCTTTATCCATCTTGGAGTGGAAGCCAGGGGTGGTTTCCATGGCTTTCTCGTCCTCTTCGCTGAAGATGCCGGTGCGGCGACCGGTACCGATGAAGGTGCCGATGGTGTCAAAGGTATCGGACAGGCTAAACGAGAAGATGGTGATCAGAACAAGTGGCAGCTTGGTGACATCCGAGAAAAGGGATGGCAGGCCGGCGCTTGTGAAGATGGCGCAGAAGGTAGTTGGCAGCTGTTTGCAAGCTTCGGTGAAGCTGACCGTCTCGGTGGTGACGGTGACGCCCATCGGAATGCCCAGTAGAGCGGTGACGACGATGCCGATAAGGATGGCGCCCTTTACCTTGCAAACCAGCAGGATGATGGTGAGCGCAAGGCCGATGAGGAACAGCCAGAAGGAGGGCTGATTCAAGGTGGCCAGAGCGGGTACGCCGGAATCAAAAGTCAGGATACCGACGTTGAGCAGGCCGATGTAGCCGACAAAGATGCCGATACCGCCGCCGATTGCATTTTGCAGGCTGTGCGGAATGGCCTTGATGATGTATTTGCGGATTTTGGTTACGGTGATCACAATGTTGATGACACCGCACAGAAAGACCATCGACAGTGCCTGCTGCCAGGTGAATCCCAAAGTTGCGCAGACAGTGTAGACAAAAAAGGCGTTGAGGCCCATGCCGGGAGCCAGCGCATACGGGACATTGGCTACAAGGCCCATGACCAGTGTGCCGATAATCGACGCGATGATGGTTGCGAGAAAGACTGCTCCCCACTCCATGCCGGACTGGCTCAGAAGGGTTGGGTTGACCGCGATGATGTACGCCATCGCGAAGAAGGTTGTCAGGCCTGCGACAACTTCTTTGCCAACGGTCGTGTTGTTTTCCTTGAGTTTAAAGAAACTCTCCAAAATGCTCACCTTCCTTAAAATAGTAGGACAAAATAAAAATATTGCCGGCAAGGCTTCCCCTGTTTGCCGTAGAGAAGCTCACCGGCCTTATTATAATACATTTGCCTATTTTATGGCAATACTTTTCTTTTTTCGAGCGGTTGGAACTGTCATGCAGGAGCATATCTGCACACATCCAAAGAAAAATTCGTCTAAAATGCACGAAAGCAATTGGGATTATCCAGCCTCGGAATTATTGCAATCGCTTTGTGGAGGTGCCCAGTCGCGGTTGGCTTCCCCCCAGGTGCACAGCTCGTCCAGCACCTTCATCAGCGATTTTCCGCGCTCTGTGAGGGTGTATTCTACCTTAGGGGGAATCTGTGGGTAGATGGTTTTGTGGATCAATCCATCCTGCTCGAGCTCTTTGAGATTTTGGCTGAGCGTTTTATCGGAAACCCTTTTGAGGTAGCGGCGCAGAGCGTTAAAGCGCACCGGTTCAAACTCCATCAAACAGTAGAGAATCACCATCTTATACTTGCCGGAGATCAGCGACAAAGTGTAGCTGAAACCGGTATCCTCAAAGTTTGCGTGTTCGATGTATTTGGAGATCATCCAATCGCCTCGCTTTCCAATTGATACTTTCTTAAAAGTAAGTATCTAACAAAAATATCAGTACTTGTTTTTTCTCTAAGAATATATTATCATAAAGTCAGGCGAGCTGTCCAGAGACAGCGCGAAAAAATTTGCGTTTATTTGGAGGAATTGTTATGAAAAAAGATCTCGGTGTAAAACCATACACTTTCCCAATGCCTGTCCTGATGATCGCGACCTACGGCGAAAACGATAAGGTCGATGTTATGAACATGGCCTGGGGCGGCGTTTGCGCAAATAACATGGTGGCGCTGAACATTGACGAAGATCACAAGACCACTCAGAACATCAAAGAGCGGATGGCCTTCACCCTGAGCGTAGCTGATCTGGACCATCTGGAGGAGTCCGACTTTTTCGGCATCGCCAGCGGCAACAAGATGGAGGACAAATTTGAGCGCACCGGCATGCACGCCATCAAGAGCAGCAGAGTAGATGCGCCGGTAATCGAGGAATACCCGTTGACTTTGGAGTGCAAAGTTGCTGCGCTGGAGCACACCGCGTATGGCTTCCGTGTCCTGGGCGAGATCGTCAACGTCCTGGCAGATGAGAAGGTACTGGATGAGCAGGGAAAGATTATCCCGGAAAAGCTCAACGCCTTTGTATTTGATCAGGTCCGCAACGGCTATTATAAAGTAGGCGAAAAGGTTGGCCAGGCTTGGAAGAGCGGCACCAAATTCATGAAATAACAGAAAAAAATAATGAAATGGGCAAGTCCAAAGCACATCAAATGTGCTTTGGACTTTTTTGCTTGGACAAATTGTTATATAGCCGGCTATAAGGGATGTGAAATAGGAGCGATTTTCAATTGATTTTTTGACCAAAGTTTTCGCTTAAATTATGGACGATTCATTGCTTGATTTTTAACAGGAGGGGTGTATAATAATACATATAAGTTGCACCGGCAACCTTTGCGCACATCAACTTTTGCGCATATCAACCTTTGCTGGCGCAACTATTTTATGCCGCAGATTTTGTGGCGGGGAAGGAGGAACCGCATGAATGGGATTATGAAATACATCAACCGCATTGTCCGGGGCAACGAAATTGTGTACAGCGGGCAGCTGCGCGGATATGGCATTACCCAGTGCCAACACCCATATATCCTGTTGATCTGCCGGGAGCCGGGCATTCCACAGGAGAAGATCTCCAGGGAAATCTGTGTCAATAAGAGCAGCGTAACGCGGCAAATCTCCATTCTTGAGGAGAGAGGGCTGATTGTGCGCAAGCAGGACCAGTCTGATCGCCGGGTATGGAGGGTTTATCCCACACAGCGCATGCAGGAATTGCTGCCACATGTCCGTCAGGTGATGCGGGAGTGGAACGAGTACCTGCTGGAAGAGTTCAGCGATGAAGAGCGCGAGCGCTTGATCGCTGCGCTGGAAATCCTGTCTCAACGCGCGCAAAAAGCGGCGCAAGAAACTTTGAAGGGGAGGGAACGCCAGGCATGAGAGGAATTTTTCCGTACTTAAAGCCCTATATTCCCAGAATGACGGTGGGCGTGCTCAGCAAATTCTTGGGCAGCATCACCGAACTGTTGATTCCGTGGATGTTATCCTATATCCTCGACAACATTGTCCCACTCAAGGACACACGACAGGTCTTGATTTGGGGCGTGTACATGACCATCTGCGCAATCCTTGCGCTTTTGATGAACATCTACGCCAACCGGGTCGCCGCTTCGGTAGCGCGGGATACCACCCGTACACTGCGCCACGATCTGTTTAAAAAGATCTCGTACCTGTCCTGCCGCCAGATCGACTACTTCACCATTCCTTCGCTCGAGTCCCGTCTGACCACCGACACCTACAATGTCAACCAGGTCATCGGCATGATGCAGAGAATGGGTATCCGTGCACCAATCCTGCTGATTGGCGGCATCTGCATCACCATGACGATGGAGCCAGTGCTCACGTTGGTTATGATGTCTGTACTGCCGTTTATCGCACTGGTTGTTTGGCTTGTTTCCCGCAAGGGTATCCCGATGTACGGCGAGCTGCAAAAAGCCATCGACGTCATGGTCCGCACCGTGCGCGAGGACATTTCTGGTATCCGCGTCATCAAAGCGCTGTCCAAGATTGAGCAGGAGAAAGAACATTTTGCACAGGTAAACCATGAGGTGGTCCGCCGCGACACCAAAGCTTCGCTGACAATGGCCATCACCAACCCAATGATGAACCTGCTGTTGAATCTCGGTTTGACGCTGGTTATTTTTGTCGGTGCCTTCCGCGTCAACGGCGGCAGAACCCAACCGGGTGTTATCATCGCCTTCTTGTCCTACTTCACCATCATTTTGAACGCGATGCTTTCGATCACCCGAATCTTTGTAATGTATTCCCGTGCCAGCGCTTCTGCGACCCGTATTCATGAGGTGCTCAACACCCCAGAGGATCTCAACCTCACACACGAGGAAAAGCGCGACGAGGAAGAACACATTGTCTTTGAACACGTCAACTTCTCCTATAAAAACAAAAAGGTTAAGAACGTAAACGACATCTCCTTCAAACTAAAGAAGGGCGAGACGCTGGGCATCATCGGTGCAACCGGAGCGGGCAAGACAACCATCATCAACCTGCTCATGCGCCTGTATGAGAAGGACAGCGGCAGCATCCGCATCGGCGGAAGAGAAGTTTCCTCCATCCCGCCGGAGGAATTGCACACCAAGTTTGGCGTGGTATTCCAAAACGATATCCTCTTTGCCGATACCATCCGAGAAAATATTGATTTTGGCCGCAAGCTTTCAGACGAGCGCATTTTGCAGGCGGCAAAGAGCGCGCAGGCGATGGAATTTATTGACGGCTTGCCGGAGAGATTTTCCCACATGGTCACTGCCCGCGGTACCAACCTCAGTGGCGGCCAGAAACAGAGGGTGCTGCTCTCCAGAGCCCTGGCCGGCAATTCGGAAATTTTGATTCTGGACGATTCCTCCAGCGCGCTGGACTACAAGACCGACTCGATGCTGCGCCAGGCGCTGCGTGAAAATTATTCCGGCATCACCACCATCGTCATTGCACAGAGGGTCAGCTCCATCTTGCACGCAGACCACATCTTGGTGTTGGACGAGGGTAAAGAAATTGGGTATGGAACCCACGATCAGCTGATGGAGAACTGTGCAGTCTACCGCGAAATCAGCGAGTCTCAGATGGGAGGGGATTTCGGATGATACCAAAAGATCCGTCCTTACAAAAACAAAGAAGCAAAAGACATGTTATTCTGCGCCTAGGACGCTATATCTTTCAGCATAAGTGGATGGTGTTGGGAGCGGTCTCTTTGACGGTGGCCAGTAACCTGCTGGCCCTTTTGGGCCCGATGCTCTCCGGTTATGCCATCGACGCCATCGGCACCGAGCCAGGAACGGCAAACTTTCAGCTTGTCTTTTTCTACTGCTTTTTGATGCTGATCTTCTATCTTGTTTCCTCAGCGCTGACCTATGTGCTTTCTATTTTGATGACCAAGCTCAGCCAGCGCATCTCCTATCAGATGCGCAAGGACCTGGTGGATAAACTGTTGGAACTGCCGGTGCGATTCTTCGACGGCCATCAAACCGGCGACATCATCAGCCGCCTCTCTTACGATATCGACACCATCAACGCCTCGCTCTCCAACGACCTGTTGCAGATTGCGGCGAGCACAATCACCGTTTTTGGTTCCTTCTTTATGATGCTGTCGATTTCCCCACCGTTGATCCTGGTTTTTGCCTTCACCATTCCGGCTTCGGTATTGTTTATCATCTATCGAACCAAGAAGGTCCGTCCGTTGTTCCGCAAGCGATCCGCAAAGCTCGGTGAGCTCAACGGATTTGTGGAGGAAATCATCTCCGGACAAAAGACCACCAAGGCCTACCATCAGGAAGAGACGATGGTTGGACGCTTCGATGTCAAGAACAACGAGGCGGTCGACGCCTACTATATGGCCGACTATTACGGCAGTACGGTAGGTCCATCGGTCAACTTCATCAACAACATCTCGTTGACCTTAATCAGTATTTTTGGTTCCCTCTTGTATCTGGCTGGGAGCGTATCGTTGGGCAACCTTTCGTCCTTCGTACTCTATTCCCGCCGCTTCTCCGGACCAATCAACGAGATGGCCAACATCATCAGCGAGCTGCAATCGGCGGCTTCGGCGGCAGAGCGTGTATTCCGCCTGATCGACGAGCAGCCGGAAGCGGCAGACCTGCCACAGGCAACGGAACTGGAGGATGTCAAGGGCGATGTACAGATGCAGGGTGTCCAGTTTGGATATGACCCGGATAAGATCATCATTCACGACCTCAACCTGCACGCCAAACCGGGCAGCCTGGTTGCCATTGTCGGTCCTACCGGAGCGGGCAAAACGACCATCATCAACCTGCTCATGCGCTTTTATGATCCGCAGAAGGGCCACATCCTGATGGAGGGGCGCGACAGCATGGACATTACCCGCAAGAGCTTGCGCGCTGCCTACACGATGGTTTTGCAGGACACCTGGCTGTTCTATGGAAGCATCTATGACAACATTGCCTTCAGCCGGCCGGGTGCATCCCGCGAGGAGGTTATTGCGGCGGCAAAGGCGGCCAAAATTCATAACTTCATTATGGGACTGCCGGATGGGTACGACACCATCGTCAGCGACGACGGACTGAACATCTCGCAGGGCCAAAAGCAGATGCTCACCATTGCCCGCGCGATGCTTTCCGACGCCAAAATGCTGATTTTGGATGAGGCAACCTCCAACGTCGATACCCGTACCGAGTTGCAGATTCAGGACGCTATGCGCAACCTGATGAAGGACCGCACCTGCTTTGTCATCGCGCACCGCCTGTCCACGGTACAGAACGCGGACACCATTCTGGTTGTTCAGCACGGCGACATCATCGAACAGGGCAACCACGAAGAGTTGATGAAAAAGGGCGGCGTTTATGCCGGACTGTACACCTCACAGTTTAATTAATGCACGGCACCTTTGCACGAAGGGACGCTCCAAACGGAGCGCCCCTTTTTTGTCTAAATTTTTGCAATTTCCTTGTTTTTTGCGAAAAGGCGCGGTATACTGTTAAAGGAATTTTCTGGAGGAAGTGTGACAGATATGGAGAAAGCAAAACTTTTTTTTAAGCGCGAGCCGGTTTTTGTCATATCGGCGATCTGTGCGCTGCTCTCGATGATTGCTGTTCCGCCCAGCGCAGCCTATGCCGGCTATGTCGATTTCCGCGTATTGGAGCTGCTGTTCTGCCTGATGGCGACGGTGGCGGGAATGCAGGCTGAAGGAAGCTTTTTGGTGCTTTCTCAGAAGCTGCTGACCGGCAAAAAGAGTGTGAGAATGTTGATGCTCACCTTAGTTATGTTGCCATTTTTCTCCGCCATGCTCATCACAAACGACGTCTCGCTCATCACCTTTGTTCCATTTGCGGTGTTGGTGTTGGAGCTGACCGGGCAGAGCGACAAACTGGCGTGGGTGGTCACCTTGCAGAGCATTGCCGCCAACATCGGCAGCATGCTGACCCCGGTAGGCAATCCCCAAAACCTGTATTTAAGCAGTTACTATCACATCCCAACTGGGACCTTTTTCTCGGTTACCGTTCCGGTGGTTGTGCTCAGCTTTATACTGTTGGCGGCCTGCTGCATGGTGGGGGACAAACAGGCCATCGAGGTGCAGTTTACCCGAAAGGAAAAAATCCGCAGCAAATCGAGACTGACCCTGTTTGTCCTGCTGTTTTTGGTCAGCTTGTTGTCGGTATTGCACCTGCTGAGCAGCCACATCACCTTGGCAATCACAGCGATCTTGATGTTGCTGTGTGCGCGGGATGTGCTCAAGAAGGTGGATTACTGGCTGTTGGGAACCTTTGTTTGCTTTTTTATCTTTGCCGGAAACATCGGAGAGATCGGAGCAGTCAAGCAATTTTTGGAGGGAGCCTTGCAGCAGAACACGATGCTGTGGTCGACCCTTTCCAGCCAGGTGATCAGCAATGTGCCAGCGGCAGTATTGCTCTCCAACTTCACCGAGGACGCCAAGGGAATGCTGCTGGGAACCAACATTGGCGGTTTAGGTACGCTGGTGGCGTCGCTTGCAAGCCTCATTTCCTTTAAACAGTATGTGCGTACGCCGGGAGCAAAACCGCTAAAATATCTTGGAATCTTCACCGCAGCAAATGTTGTGATGCTGATTGTCCTGTATGGATTTGCGGCTATTTGCTTATAATAAAAAATAATGGATCAAAAGGAGAATGTAACGATGGAAAGAAGCAAAGTATGGGAAGCTGCCCAGAAACACAAAGATGGATATAACTGCTGCCAGGCGGTAGTCTGCACCTACTGCGACAGACTGGGAATGGACGAAAAAACCGCTTTTCGTGCGGCAGAGGCGTACGGCTTGGGCATTGCAGGTATGTTCCAGACCTGCGGCAGCGTTTGCGCAATGATGATGCTTGCAGGATTGAAAAATTCCGATGCCAACCTGGAAAAACCTGCATCCAAGTTCTCGACCTTCGATCTGGGCAAAGAGATGGCAAAGCGCTTTGAGCAGAAAAACAGCAGCATGATTTGCAGCGTTCTGCGCGGAACCGATGGCAAGACCGATCGTCTGCGTTCCTGCCGCGGCTGCGTAATGGATTGCGCACAGATTGTAGAGGAGATGCTCTTCCCAGGTGAGTTTGAACCATACGATGGACCAAGCGAGCTGTAAGAAATGAAAAAAGAGGAACCGAAAGGTTCCTCTTTTTTTGTAAAAGAAAAGGCCTGCTTTGATCAAAGCAGGCCTTTTGGCGGGAACGTGTGGGAATTGAACCCACCTATGCAGCTACTAACTGCAATTACTGGTTTTGAAGACCAGAGGGCACACCAGCACCCATCCGCTCCCAAATGCTTAACTATTATATCACAGGGGAAAAGGTTTCGCAAGGGATTTTGTCAGCAAAAAGACAGAATCGTCGAATTACACAAAAAGCATGCCGGCATTGTCCAGACATTATTCTGGTGCAGATCGGCATTGTATCTGGGAGACGGTGCGGCAGCGCATTTGAAAAACAAACGGCCTTCCTACCGGAAAGGCCGTTTGCACATTTACAGAACACTTTTTACTTAAAGGTGCGGGCGTCGCCGACCTTTTTGGTGATACCGCGTTTATCCCAATATTCCAGAATGGCCACAGCGAACTTGCGGGAAGCGCCCATCAGGTCGCGCATCTCTGCGAGGGTGATCTGTCCGTGCTGTGCGACGTGCTCTTTTGCCATCTGAAGCGCTTTGTTGTAGTAGTCGGCGTGCAGCAGAATCTTTTCCTCCACGCGCACCAGCTTGCCGGAGTTGATCAGCGATTCGATTACCGCTTTGAAGTTTTTGATTTTGGGGTCAGGGGACTCCGGAGCAAAGCCGCCTTCACGGAAGGCATTTTCAATCTCGTCGAGACTTTCGTCCTGCTGTACCTCAAAGTCATAGAGAGCTACGCTGTTGTTGACGTATTTGAGCACCTTGCGGTTGACGAGCGAATCGGTAATCCGGTCGACGACCGACATGTCCTCATATTTGATGAGTTTATTGCGGAACTCGTCCTTTTTCATTCCCTCACGCAGCGGATTTTCCTTGTGGTACGCCTCCAGGAGCTTCACGGCGTTGTCCTTCAGGTGGTTGAGGTAATCGGTGTGGATGACGATGTTGTCGCTGACCTTAAAGGCGGTTTTATCCTTAATCAGCTTTTGAATCTGTTGGTCAAACTGCTCTTTCGGGATGCCGGTCTGAATCTGCAAAAAGTCGAGCGTCTCAAAGCGGGAGGAGTAATCGCGCAGGGCGGCAGCAATCTTTTCACGGTCGCTGCCGCTTTCTTTAATTTTCAGCGATTCGAGCACAGCGGGATCGTTTCGCTTGTGTTTAAAGGGGTTGGAATCGAGCACTACGCCGCCGCCAATCGTTTCCAGCGGGGAGTAAAAGCGCAGTACGAAGCGGTCTCCGGTTTTTACGGCGATTTCTTCCTCCAGGCGCAGCTGGGCATAGCAGCTTTCTCCGGCGCTGATCGAGTCGCGGTCAAGCAGGACAATTTTGCACAGCACATCCCGCGCCCCATGATAGAGGTGCAGGCGGGTGGCGTTTAAGATCTCGCGCTGGCAGTCTCGCAGGATGGTGAGCTTGATGTCGATCATCATGGTGGTGTGCATCGAACCGGGTGCAGCCACCACATCGCCTTTATTGAGGTCGGTCTTTTTCAGTCCAGCCAGGTTGACCGCCACGCGCTGTCCGGCAAAGGCTTCCTGCACATCTTTGGAGTGAACCTGCAGATTGCGCACCCTGCTTTCCAGGCGGGAGGGATAGACGGTGACCGGGTCACCGACCTTTAAGGTGCCCTCGATGAGGGTGCCGGTGATGACGGTGCCGAAGCCCTCCACCGAAAAGATGCGGTCGATGGGGATGCGGGGCGGGACGTCGAGGTTTTTAATCTGAGAGTTTTTGTCGATCAACGCAAAGATAGCCTGCCGAAGCTCCTCGATTCCCTCGCCGGTATAGGAGGAGACGGGGATCATCTGGGCATTTTCCAAAAAGGTACCTTTGACTTCCTGGCGGATTTCATCGCACACGATCTCCAGCCAATCCTCATCTACCAGATCTTTTTTGGTGACGACGATGAT
>ENA-OYZE01000308-OYZE01000308.1-human-gut-metagenome-genome-assembly--contig:-NODE-308-length-18769-cov-7.350647_pt1 | contig 18769 bp, 20 predicted proteins | sample MGYA00243259_ERZ653469 | MGnify/ENA primary metagenome ERZ653469 (study PRJEB26926, sample SAMN06164913) | human gut metagenome | biome: ENVO:00009003; feature: ENVO:2100002; material: ENVO:00002003...
CTCGGAGATGTGTATAAGAGACAGTTCGCATTGACCGAATGGCTAGGGTAGCAGGATTTGAACCTGCGAAATGACGGAGTCAGAATCCGTTGCCTTACCGCTTGGCTATACCCCAACGTCAGTTAGTATTATAACTCTTTGCGAAGTTATTGTCAAACAAATATAACTAAAATTTCTCTGTGTATCGGAAAAAAAACCGCCTTACGGCGGTTGTTTCTCCGCATATATATCGATTACTGTTACAGAAGGGGAATAACTCCGAGATAGACTATATCATGTCTTTCGGCAGCGGGGCCTTCGGCAAGAACAAACGCCTTTTTCCAGATTTCTCCTCCGCTCATTTCTACCAGTTTTTCCAGTCCCTCAAGGCTGTTTCCGGTTGAAACAACGTCGTCTACAATACACACTTTTTTGCCTTTCATCAATTCGGCGTCGTGTCTGGAAAGGTAAAGTTTTTGTACCGCTCCCGTAGTGATGCTTGACTTGATTTCCACTTCAATGCCGTCTTGCATATACAATTTTTTAGACTTACGTGCCACGGCGTAGTAGGGATGTCCCAACTCACGCGCCATTACATGCGTCAGTTGCAGTCCCTTGCTTTCGGCGGTGATCAGAACGTCGCAACCTTTTACGAGTTTTGCCAGTTCCTTACCGCAGTGCTCTGTCATTACCTGATTGCCGTGCAGGTTAAAAAATGCAATGTTTACGCCGCTGGGTAAGGGAAGAATGGGCAGTTGAGCGGTGTAGCCTTTTAGATCCACTTCAAAGTATTTCATCTTTGTTCTCCCTTTCAGGATATTTGTTGTTCTGACAACATTGTATATTTTACTACATTAAGTTTGCACTGTCAATATCATTTGCCACACATCGGGAAAAATGTGACAAACATCGAAATATACTTTTTCTTTGAACGCGTCGTTAAAAAAAAATAAAAGGTTATCACAAGTATTTCAATCTATTTTCATTTTAATGTGGTATAATTAATATATACTTTAAACATATCGGACGGGATTTGTGAAACTGCTTGTAAGAATACTCAATATTATACTGACAGTTGCCGGAAGTGCGGCAGCGGTAAATGTGGTGTTAAACGGATTTACCGACGCTTTTTCATTGATTTTTGCCGTAGCGGTAACTGCAATACAGGTGGCTTTGTTTGTTTACTGTAATGTGCGCAGTACCTCATTGCGCAAGGCAAGGAAAAACAGTACATCGCTCAATCTCATTTATCGTACGTCTGCAATGTCGGTTGTTGCCGTTGCCATTGTTGCGTTACTGGTAATATACAGATTTTTTTACAGTTTCAGCAGTGATTTTAACATTGCATATATTCAGGCATATGCATTGGTGATCATATTCGTCGTTGCGGTTGTCAGCGTATTGTTCAGCCGATTGCTTAAAAACCGTATGACTAAACTGTCGGTGTTTGTCAGCGGAGTGATTCTTACAATAGCGTCGTTTATTGTTCCTACAGCGGACACCGTCGGAATTGTCATTTACTGTGTCGTATTCTTTGTAGGTATAGGTCAGGTCGTAGCGTGGATTTATTCCATGTCGGTGGAAATGAAACGTGTTGCCGTTGTCGTAAATCTTGACGACACGTCGGCAACTTACATGCAGTGCAGGGATCATATCGGCGCGATGCTTATTGCCCAGTGCGTGTTTGCGTTGGTTGTGATGGGTAGCGTGGCGTTAAATACTTCATTAAGTTGGCTGAATACGTTGCAATTGACTTGCAGTGTGCTGCTTATTCTGTCGCTGTTTTTCGCGATGATGCAGCCGCTTGACAGACGGTACAGCAACAAGATAGATCAGTATATGGAAAAGTGCGATCCCAACATCAATTACGAACTGTTGCAACAACAATTGCAGACCACGCTGAATACAGGCAGAAAAAGCGTATTTGTCTTGATGTTGCGCAATATTCTGAAACCTTTTTTCCCGGCAAAAGTCAGGGGCAGAGAAAACGTGGATATGTCCGAGGGCGCAGTGGTGTTTGTAGCAAATCATTACGAAATATACGGACCGATCGTTACTATATTGCGGATGCCTTTTGCAACACGTCCGTGGGTAAACGCGCGTATGCTCGACAAAAAGGTGCTTGCAGAGCAGATGCAGTTCGGCGTGGACAACATGTGTAAGGCTTTGCCTAAAAAACTGCGCAACAAGTTGCCCGATATGTTGCAACCGCTGGTGTACAAGGTTATGACCAGCGTCGAGCCCATTGCCGTGCACAGGGACAGTTCGAGAGAGGTTATAAACACCTTTAAAGACACCGTTGAGGCACTTGAACAGGGGGACAACATTCTGGTGTTCCCCGAAAAGCCCGAGGCAGGCAAACACTATTCGGACGACGGAGCGGTGGACGCGTTTTACACCGGATTTGCAGACATAGGCAGAATGTATTACCGCAAGACAGGCAAAAAAGTCAGGTTTTACCCTGTTTACGTGGACAAGAACAACAGGGAAATAGTAATAGGCGAGGGATTGGAGTACAACAGCGAAAATCCCAAACAGGATGAAAAACGTCGTATCGCCGAGGTGCTTAACGCACGTATGCAGGCAATGTCGGAACAGGGATTGGCAAAATTCAACAGCAAAACAAGCAAGAGCAAGAAGTGATTTACAACATTTGCTCAACAGACAGTCAAGTCGGACGTTGTTTACGGCGTTCGACTTTTTGTATGGAAATTAAGTCACGTACGGTAATTTTGTGCGCAGACAGGTTTTAAAGCGTTAAAGTTTGTGTGCGTTTTTGAGATATTTTCAGGCGCAACCGAGCAACGAAGAAACAATACAAATCGCAGTACTACAATCGGCAACATTGTTGTTTATGCCATTTAACGTCTTTATTTGCCGACAAAGTAGCATTGCCTGACTTTACGGAAAATTATTTTGTTAACGCTCAGCCGATATTCGGCAATTTACAACGCGTTCGGGCAAGTCTTTTAGACAAGATTGACTTAATGTATTTTGTGATTTATAATTTAACGTAAGGTTTAAAAGGAGAATATATGTCGGGATTTTACGAAAAAGTTTATAGTCAGGTATGCCGTATTCCCTGCGGAAAGGTGGCAACTTACGGACAGATAGCACGACTGTGCGGAAATCCGAGGATGTCCCGTCAGGTGGGGTGGGCATTGCACGTCAATCCCAGACCGGGGGTAATTCCCTGTCACAGAGTAGTCAACAGAAACGGTATGCTGACAGGCGCATTTGCTTTTGGCGGAATGAGCGTGCAAAGAGACCTGCTCGTCAGTGAAGGGGTAGAGGTTCAGACAGACCGAGTGGATCTTGACGTTTACCTGTGGGATGAAAAGTAGTAAGCAATTTTGTCCATGACCGGTTGAAAAAACATCGGATTCGTGTTACAATAAAACAAGGCGGACTTTGCATTGAATACTCAAGAGGACAACCGATGAAAACACCTGTTTGCGACATGCTCAATAAATATGCTTCTGCCAATGCAGTAAGACTTCACATGCCCGGACACAAGGGCAAGTTTGACGGATGTCGCGAGGACATTACCGAGTTGTCCTTTACCGATAATCTGCGAGTTCCGTCCGGCGTTATATTGCAGTCGCAAAAGTTGTACGCGGATGTAATCGGGTGCAAATACTGTCTTTACGGCGTCAACGGCTCTACAGGAGGGTTGTTTGCTCTTGCGGAAAACTGTCGTGGCAAAGTGCTGGTGGAAAGCAATTGCCACGTTTCATTGCTTAACGGACTTAAACTGTACGGCAAGGAGTCCGTAACCGTTCGCAACGGCGACAACAACGGTATACCTATGCCGTTGACTTTGCAACAAATAAGCGAAACGTTGGAAATACATCCCGACATCGGAACGGTGTTTATTACATCTCCCAACTATTTCGGGTTTAATGCGCAATTAAAGGAAATCTACCGTTTTCTGCGCAAAAAGAACATATTGTTGTTTGTGGATTCGGCGCACGGCGCACATTTCGGTTTGCACAAACTCCTGCCGGACAACGCAGTAAAATACTGTGACGCGACGGTGGAGTCCTGTCACAAGACATTGCCTGCAATGACTCAGACGGCGGTTGTACTGACCAACAACGGCAAACTTGCCGACAGTTTAAAACAATCTTTGAATAAGGTTACTACCACAAGTCCGAGTTTCGTGCTGGTGGCAAGTATAGAAAAGGCGATTGCTTACGCCGACGAGCATAAAGGCGACCACGTTTTGCTCAAAAAGGAAAGAGATCGTTTTGTGCAAAATTGCAAATTTATCGGTTGGAAAGTGATTGCCAACGATGACTTTACAAGACTGGTAATAGATTGCGACGGTCACGGCGACGGCAACGATGTGGAAAAATATCTTGAAAAGCAAAACATATTCATCGAGTATTCTACGCCGAGATATCTGGTGTGCATACTGACTTTGATGGACAACGGAATGGTTTTTGACCGATTGTTTACGGCATTGAAACAGTATGTATCTTCGGGCGGCAAAAGTTCGGCGGGTTACGTAGACATGTGTTTTCCAAATAAATAAAGAAGAAGGTTAGTTATGAAGGGATTTATTACAACAGAGGGATGCGACGGAGTCGGTAAGACCTACCAGACAACTTGTTTGCGCGAGTACTGTAAGAAAAACGGCTACGACAATGTGGTTTTTACACGCGAGCCGGGTGGCAGCGACATCGCCGAACAGATCAGAAAAATAATTCTCGATGCGAAAAACGAAAAAATGAGCGATCTGTGCGAGGCGTTTTTGTACTCCGCGTCACGAATACAGCATTTGCAGGATATAGTGATACCTGCGCTCAACGCAGGGAAGACTGTATTCTGCGACAGATACGTACATTCTTCATACGTCTACCAAGGGTTGGGCAGAGGTTTAGGACTGGACAAAATCGTAGCGCTAAATCAACTTGCCGTAGGCGAATACATGCCCGAATACACTGTATTTCTCGATCTTTCTCCCGAACAGGCGTTTTCACGCAAGGGGGGCGCAGACAAGACTGACAGAATGGAAAACGCGGATCTTCAATTTCATCAGCGTGTTTATCAGGGCTACAAATATCTTATTGAACAGGATCCGTCCAAATTTATAGTGATAGACGCATCGGGCAGTTGCGAGCAGACGCATCAGCGGCTGATTGACGCGCTTAAAGGAAAAGGTATATTGTAATAACTAATATGAAACAATCAGTAACGCAATATCTCAAAAGTCAGTTTACCGACGGTCTTAACGTTCATGCGTATATCGTTCAGACGGAAAAGGCGCACATTGCACCGTTACTTAAACAGTGCGCTTGTATTGCATTGTGCCCCAATCACGGCGACGACGGCTGTAACGTTTGCCGCAAGGTGGAACTTTCGGAGCATCAGGACTGTATCAGCCTGCCCACCGACAAGGTAAAAAACCGCATTACGGTTGACGACATTTCCTACCTTGTGGAAGAAAGCATGAAACGGCCTGTCGACAGCGGGGAAACGAGAGTGTTTACCATTGACGCGTCGGACAGCGTAAACGGCGTCGGGGCGATACCGTGGCAAAACAAGTTGCTCAAAACTCTTGAAGAGCCTGTCGGAAACACGGTTATATTTATCGGCGTGACCAATGCTGACAGTTTGTTGCGCACAGTCGTGTCCCGTTGCCGTGTGCTTAAAGAAGACAGACTTTCTGCTGAACAGGTGGCGAAACTGCTTGAACAGAAAGGCTACCTGGCAAGCAAGGCAACGCTTGCCGCCGTATTGTCCGGTGGCGACGTGGACAACGCTTGCAAAATAATTGCCGATGCGGGCTGGATTCAATGTGCGGAAAAGGCGCTGGACTTTCTGTGCGACAAAGTATCCACCAAGACTGCGTTGCGCTATGTAAGTGCATTTACGCAAAACAAGGACGATATGCCGAAGATAATGTCTGCACTTATAATGTTTTTGAGAGAAAGCATTGCCTATCGTGTGGCGGAGCAAAGAGTTACGCTGAAAGGCTACGAAGGACAATTGCAGGCGATATCGGCTAATTACTCTGTTGAAAGCGCGTTTCATTGTATTGCGTTGATAGAGCAGTCCTATAAACGACTGCAAAACAACGGCAACGTTGTGGTTGAGGCGGACAATCTTGTCGTCAATATGTTGGAGGTAAAATACAGATGCCGAGTATAGTAGGTGTAAAATTTAAAGAAGTGGGTAAAGTTTACTACTTTTCCCCTGAAAATATACAGTTTGAGGTGGGAAACGGAGTAATAGTGGAAACTGTGCGCGGTGTGGAATTCGGTACCGTTTCCATTGCCAACCGTGAAGTGGACGAAAAGGACATAGTGGGAGAACTCAAACCTGTTATCCGCAAGGCTACGGACGCCGACGTGGAAAAATATCACGAAAATCTTGCACGCAAGCCCAAGGCGATGAAAGACGCCAACGAGCGTATTTTAAAACACAACCTTGACATGAAACTGGTCGATGTGGACTTTACTTTCGACAACAGCAAGGTGATATTTTACTTTACGTCGGAAGGACGTGTGGATTTCAGAGAACTTGTAAAAGATCTTGCAAGCCTGTTCAAGGTGCGTATAGAGTTGAGACAGATAGGCATACGTGACGAATGCAAACTGAAGGGCGGTCTGGGTCCATGCGGTCGTCCCTGTTGCTGTAACAGTTACATGGGGGATTTTGAAAGGGTATCCATAAAAATGGCTAAAAATCAGGGGCTGTCGTTAAATCCTACAAAGATAAGCGGATTGTGCGGACGTCTGATGTGCTGTCTTAAATTCGAAGACGAGTACTATGCCGAAACATTGAAATTTATGCCCAAGATCGGTTCGGAGGTGTCCACTCCCGACGGAAACGGTGTGGTGGAAAGCAGTGACATTCTGCGCCGTACCGCCAAAGTAAGGGTTAACAACGCCAACGGCGACGTTGAAGTAAAAGAGTATTCCGTCGACGCGATAAAAAAGACGGGAGGTAAAGAACAACCTGCAAAAGAGGAACCTGCCGATGAAGAATATACGGAAGAACCGGAAATGTGAAAAATCCGTTATTTTCGGCTTACATTACAGTTTAGGTGAATGACAGTGCAAATTTTAAGGGTGAACGCGAAACGTTCACCCTTTTGTTATCCGGCATATTATTTACGATTTTTACTGTACGTGACTTAAAAAAACGACAATTATGATGTTGTCAGGGTTGCTCTGACTTCTTGGTCATTGTCTTTTCAAGCAATTTGTCGATGACTGCGCTTTTTTGTACGGCAAACAGCAGAACTCCGTTTACCGCAAACATTACAAGTTGGAAGGGCAGTCTTGCTCCGAGATATACCCAGAACGTCTTTCCGCTTTGCGACGAGTACATCACCCACAGAGCAAATGTATTGAGTCCGCTTGTGCATATAACGGCGCAAAGAAATATCGAAAGCAACAGTTTGAGCGTTTTGTTGAAATTGAAGACTTTGTAAACTATTGCGGGAATAGCCCCCAGCAATACGCACGACAAACCTATCAGCGGATTGTATTCTCCCATCGGGTGTATCAGTTGTCCTATAATGTCTCCCAACAGTCCTACCGTCATACCGGGAAAAACTCCGAGATAAATACCTGCTATGAAACAGGGTATATAGGTAAACGACAGGTAATTGCTGCCGCTGAGTTGTACGGAAAATACATTCGTCACGGCGCAGATTGCGGTTAGTACCGCAGTGTAAGTGAGTGTCAGTGTTCTGTTTCTGTTCATAAAAAAAACTCCTTTGTCCCATTGCAAAAGAGTCCGATACCTGTTCGCAGTAAATGCGATCTTGTCAGCAACGGACTTGACAATATACCGCAGGTTTTAACCTTTCGTTCACGGCGTCTTCCTTCGCTTGTGACACTTGACGCATATTGTCAACTTTGCTTTTTTATTCAGTATACCACATCAACGGTATTTGTAAAGCCTTTACCTGTGTAAATGTAATAAATTTTTTGCGGTTGTACAAACTAATGGTATGCTTATTATATTCTTGCGTGCATTTATACTGTTCGGAATATTGCTTGTCGTAATCAGGCTCATGGGGAAAAGGCAGTTGGGCGAAATGGAGCCATTTGAACTGGTAATAACTCTCGTCATTTCCGAACTGGCGTGTATTCCCATTTCCGACAGGGCAGTACCCATTACTTACGGTATAGTGGCGATATTGACGATGTTTGTGATACATCAGGCGATTTTACTTTTTTCGCGTATTCCGCGTGTACAGAAAGCGTTGAGCGGTAAACCCGTGCTGGTGGTAAACAAAAACGGAATAGACGCTCACGCGCTGAAAAAACTTAACATGCAGGTCAACGATCTGTTGCAGGCTTTGCGCGTTGCCAATTGCTTTTCGCTGGAAGAAGTGCATTACGCGATAATGGAAACAAGCGGTCAGTTGACCGTTGTCGTCAACAAAGAAATGAACGACAAACAGCAAACGCTGCCCGTGCCTGTAATTCTTGACGGCAAATGGGACGACGACGATATATCGCGTAACGGAATAGACAAATCGCGGGTGGAAACTTTGCTTGACGGCAAAGGATTGAGGGTAAAAGACGTGCTTGTCATGACAGTGGACTGCAACAACCGTATGGTTTTTCAGTCGGTAAAAGGCTCTATACAGTTTGAGGATATAGATGGGGGATTGCTTTTAAATGAATAGAAATATAGTTGTAGGTATAGCGGTGCTTGCTGTAGTCGTTGCAGTGGGAATAGCGGAGGTTTTTTTCATCACAAATTCCTTCGGACAATTACGGGAAGATTGCCTTGACATACTTACCGATGTACACAATCAGACGATAACTTCAAAGCAGTACGATGTGTTTGTGGAAAAGTGGCACTCCCTGCGTGAAAAGGGCGAATTGTTGTTGCCTCACGCCGACCTTTACGAGATAAATCTGCGTATAGCGGAAAGCGCAATGTATATCAGTGACGAATCGTATAAAGACGCCGAAGCGCAGTTGTATATTGTTGTCACGCTGTTGGAATACGTGCCTCACCTTATCACCCCCGATTTTCAGCACATTTTCTGAGCGATGACATATTTATGTATTATGCGTTTTGTTTTACGGGATTTTGCCTTACAGATATAAAATAATTGTGACTACACAAGCGGAGGACTTGTTCGGATTTTACTGCAAATTTCCCTTTTCGATGCCACATTAACCGCTACGGGCGCAGGCGGTTTGTTGTGAAGTTTTAAAAAAGTAGATTTGCGCTGATTTATTGCAAAATAAAAACGGAAAGCGTGCTTACTGCAAACCTTCCGTTTTTTTTGTTGTATTTTACTTGACGGGTACAAGTTTTTCCATTCCGCCGAGGTACTTTCTCAGTGCTTCGGGGATGGTTACGCTTCCGTCGGCGTTCTGGCATTGTTCGAGCAATGCGGGGAACACACGGCTTGTAGCAAGACCGCTTGCGTTAAGTGTGTGCATATATTGCAGTTTTTTGTCTGCCGTTCTGTAACGCATGTTGCCTCTGCGCGCCTGATAGTCACGGGCGTTGCTTGCGCTGGAAACTTCCTTGTAGATATTCATACTGGGAATATATATCTCTATATCGTAGGTGCGCGCCATACTGTCGGAGCAGTCGCCTGCCGCAAGTTTTGACAGTTGGTAGTGCAATCCCAGACCTTCCACAAGTCCGCACGCCATATTTACCATTTCTTCAAACGCCTTGTCGCTGCCTTCGGCGGTCGTGTACTGGAACAACTCTACTTTGTTGAACTGGTGTCCGCGGATCATTCCTCTTTCTTCGGCGCGGTAACTGCCCGCTTCACGTCTGAAACATGCCGAGTAACCGAAAAATTTCTTGGGAAGTTGACTTTCTTCGAGTATTTCGTTGCGGTAAAGATTTACAAGTGCGGTTTCCGCCGTGGGTAACATAAACTTCTTGCCTTCGGCGTTGCTTATCTGATAAACGTCGTCTTCGAATTTGGGAAACTGTCCCGCAGTCAGTCCGCATTCGTAATTGAGCATATATGGCGGCAACATAAACGTGTAACCGCTTTTGATGTGACTGTCTATAAAGTAGTTGAGCAATGCCCATTCGAGTCTTGCGCCCATTCCGGTGTATATCCAACTTCCGTTGCCAGCAAGTTTTGCGCCTCTCTCGTAATCGATAAGTCCCAGCGACTGACACAGTTCGATGTGAGATTTCGGTTCGAAGTCGAAGTGCGGCTTTTCACCGAACACTTTGATGGGGCGATTGTTTTCCTTGCCTCCTGCTTCCAGATCATCGTCGGGAAGGTTAGGCAGTCTGAGCATAAAGTCGTTTATCTGTGCGGAAACTTCTGCCAACTGTTTGTCCAACTGCGCGATTTCGTCGCCCAGTTTTTTCATTTCGGCAATTGTGGCGGTTACATCCTGTCCTTGCTTTTTCAACTGCGGTACAAGCGCGGAAACTTTGTTGCGTTGCGCTTTCATCGATTCGACGGTGGCAATTATTTGTTTGCGCTGTTCGTCCCATTGAAGTAACTGCGTAAAATCGATGTCCTTTTGCTTTTTGAGATAGCGTTGGCGGATTGCTTCGCTGTCCTTGCGTATCAGATTGATGTCAATCATAAATGAGGTACCTCTGCTTTTTTCGCTTAATATTCATATCAGGCAATCTTTATTGTCTTTATGCTATGATTTTACCACATAAGCGAAATATTTGCAATAAATTATTGCGTTGTTGCTTGTTACCTTGTGCGTTTTGTGGTAAAATTTAGTCAACGGAGAATATTTTTATGCAATTAAAAGTTTACAACACTTTAACAAGGAAAAAAGAATTGCTTGTACCCGTTCATGAAGGCAAAGTGGGAATGTATTCCTGCGGACCTACGGTGTACAAATATGCGCATATCGGCAATCTGCGTGCCTACATTTTTATGGACGAACTGCGCAGAGTGCTGGAATACGACGGCTACAAGGTCAAGTCGGTAATGAATATTACGGATGTAGGACACCTTGTTTCCGACGGAGACGACGGCGAAGACAAAATGACCAAATCCGCCAAGGAAGAACGTAAGACTCCGCTTGAAATTGCCGCTTTCTATACCGATTGTTTCATGAAGGACATCAAGGCTTTAAACATTTTAAAGCCCACGGTATGTCCCAAGGCTACCGACAACATTCCCGAAATGATACAGATAGTAAAAGATCTGTTGGATCTCGGTTACGCCTACGAAACGGAAGACGGCATATATTTTTCGGTGGAGAAATTCCCGTCCTACGGCAAGTTGTCGGGAATAAATCTTGCCGAACAGCGTCACGGCGCAAGAGTGGAAGTCAACAGTTTCAAAAAACATCCCGTTGACTTTGCTTTGTGGAAAAAAGCAGATGCGAATCACATTCAGCAGTGGGACAGTCCGTGGGGCAAGGGTTACCCGGGCTGGCACATAGAATGTACCGCGATGAGCAAAAAGTATCTGGGGGAAACCTTCGATATTCACACGGGCGGAGTGGACCACATTCCCATTCATCACGAAAATGAAATAGCGCAGGCCGAGTGTTGGCTGGGACACAAGGCGGTCAACTACTGGATGCACAGCGAATTTATGCTGATTGACGGCGGTAAGATGAGCAAATCTTTGGGAAACACCTACACGGTGGATGACCTCGTAAAGAAGGGGTACAGTCCGATGGATTTTCGCTATTTCTGCCTGAACGTGCATTACCGTCAGAAGATAAACTTTACATGGGAAGCAATGGACTCGGCTAAAAGCGCCTACACAAAACTGTGCGCTTTGCTGTTACAGCACAAAGAGGGCAACGAACAAGCAGACGTCAAGCAGTTGGAAAACTACAAAGAACAGTTTGAACAGGCTGTAAACGACGATCTCAATGTGCCTTTGGCTATAGGGGTGCTGTGGACGATGTTGCGCAACAGTCCAAAGAGCAAGGCAGTATACGACATGGCGTTGACTTTCGACAAAATTTTCGCGCTGGATTTCGACAAGGTACAGCCTCAGCAAAAGCAGACGGAAGTGCCCGACGACGTGCGCAAACTCGTCGAATTGCGCAGTGAAGCACGCAAACAGAAAAACTGGGCGGAAAGCGACCGTCTCAGAGACGAGATTGCAAAACTTGGCTATTCGGTAAAAGATACCGCCAACGGTCCCGAAGTGGAAAAGAAGTAAATTTTTCAAGATACGACGTGTTCCCGTTACAAGGAACACGTCGTTTTTTTTATTTCGAACTAATTAACACAGTCTTGCCGTTGCGGACATATTTTACAACAAAGGCTTGCAACGGTTTTGGGCGTTTCTGTATTATAGGAATTCGGTACAACGTTAAAAAAAAATCGTGCTGAAAACAGTGCCACGTTGTATAAAAAACTGCAATTTCTACACGGTGACATTGACGATTTCATTTAAAAATTGCTGCGCCCGACAAAATTTTAAAATGCTCTTTGTCCTTTTGCCGACAGTTGCACGACAGATTCACAATTGTTTTTTATGAGAAATCTCGTTGTGGTAAAAACGCATTGCATTTCATAATATGTACAAGAGGTACATAAATGGAAGGCGTAAAACATTCGTTAAAAGTTGAAGGCACCGTGTTGACCGTAACCGGCGTAACAAATATTGACGGTATAAGCGACAAAGAAGCTGTGCTCAGCATTGAACAGCACAAAATTTTTGTCAGAGGCAAAGGCATTTCAGCCAAAAGACTGGATGTAGAACAGGGAGTGGCGGTACTTGCCTTTGAGCAATTAGACAGTATATCCTACAACAATACGCAACCTCGGTGGAGTTTTAAGGGGATGTTCAAATAATGGCGAATACTGCGGAACAGCCTTTTGTATTTGCAATGTATCTGTTGTGGGGGATTATTTGCAGTTGTCTGTTCGGCGTGTGGGACAAGGTGTGCACGGGTAAAAAAATCAACAGATTGCTGTCGGTGGCGGTGGACCTGGTGTTGGGTATTACAATTTCCGCGGCAACTTTTGTTCTGAATATATACTACAATTACGGTCAGTTCAGACTGTATTACGTTGTGGCGTTTGTTTTCGGGTGGTTTATTTATCGCAAGTTTTTTAAAGCGTTGCTTGACAAAGCCGTTACTGCATTGTATAATTTATTTACTTTTAAAAAGGTAAATAAAGATGAACAAGATTTTTCAGAATAAAAGAACGGCTTTTTTAATAGTATGTCTTACTTTGGTGCTGGTATTGCTGGTGTGCGTGTTGGTCACGATGCTCATGCAATATTCCGCTCTTACCGCACGGGCGGAAAACCTGTCTGCGCTTATTGACAAAGCAATGCAGGATACGGCGGATGCGGACAAGTTGTGGCAGTACATGCAGACGGACGAGTACGTTTACGAATGGGCACGCAACAACGGCAAATTGACGGAAGACCAGATAAACTGGGTAGTAAGTCAGCAAAACTGAATTTGCAACTTGGCGGGTGACTTTCTGACGTTGCCCGTTTTTTTTAATTTGTTTACGGGTGTTTTTATGTACATTTCAATGTTGGCAATTGCCGTCGGATTGTCCGCCGACGCATTTGCGGTAACGTTGTCGGACATGCTGCGCTACGGCAATCTTCCCCTTAAAAAGAAAATGCTGTTGCCTGTGTTTTTCGGATTGTTTCAGGGTATAATGCCCGTTATAGGATTTTTGGTGGGCGAATTGCTGGGCGAAGTTATTCAGCGCATCGACCATTGGGTAGCGTTCGCGTTGCTGGCTTTTCTGGGAATAAAGATGATTGTCGAAAGCATCAAAGAAACAAAACAGAAAGAGGAAGAAAAGCATTGCGAGTGCCGGTTGAGTTGGGGCGAAATGATTACACAGTCTTTTGCCACAAGCATTGACGCAATGGCAGTGGGTATAACTTTGGCAATAGTTGTCAATCTTCCCATTTATGTTTCCGCTCCCGTTATTGCGGTCGTAACTTATTTGTTGTGCCTTTTAGGCGTGGGTATAGCCTCCAAATTGGGCAAATTTCTGAAAAACAAAGCGGGAATAGTGGGAGGAGTCATCCTCGTTGCCATCGGAACAAAAATTCTGATTGAACATCTTATCGGAGCGTAAATGAAAAAGAAAACGGCAAAGCCTACTCTGCCACAAAAGAGTCTGATTAAACTTGCGCTCGCCACTTACGGCAAGCGGTATTTTTCAAAGGAGATACATTTAATAGAAGAGGGCACATTACGTAAAATCCGACCTCCGTACATTTTGCTTGCAACGCATGCAAGTTTTGCTGATGTGGCAAGTATCGTCAAAATGCTCGCGCCCGATTATGCAGGATGTTTTATCGCCAGTGACACGCAGTTTGCGGGCAAGGGCTGGATATTGCGCCGTGTGGGAGTAATGCCTAAGAAACAGTTTGCCGTGGACGCATCTCTTATCCGTGACATAAAATACGTGCTGGACAAAGGATATCCGTTGGTAATGTACCCCGAAGCAAAGTTGTCTGTCGTGGGTACCGCCAACATCATCAAACCTGCCGTTGCCAAACTCGCAAGACTGTTGCGTGTTCCGGTGGTAACCGTGCGTTTTGACGGAAGTTATCTTCATCATCCGAGATGGGCGAAATCCTCACGGTTTGTACCCGTCAGGGCAACCGTTAAAGTTGCCGTTACCGCGGAAGAGTGTCGCACCGTGTCGGTGGAGGAAATTCACCGCCGTATAGTGGAAAACCTCAGTTACGACGATTACGAATATCAACTGAACAACGACATTTCCGTAACTGCTGACGACCTTGCGGAGGGATTGCACACAATATTGTATCAGTGTCCGAAGTGCGGAAGGCAGCACACGGTATATTCCGAGGGCAACAAACTGCTGTGTGACTGCGGTATGACCTGCACGATGGACGACAAAGGCAGGCTACACGGTCCCTTCGAAAAGGTTACCGATTGGTATAACTGGCAGCGGAGTAATCTTAAAAAGGAAATCGACGACGGCAAATACCTTGTCAGCGTAAAATGCCGTGCCGAACAACAACACAACCGACATCGGTTCAGATCTGTGGGCGAAGCGGTATTTACGCACAGCGTCAAAGGCATAGAAGTTTCCTTTGACAGCGGAAGAGAGGGATTGTTTTACCCCGTAACGCAGTTTTATACATTGTCTTTTAACAGCAACTACATCTATTTGCCCGACAAAACCGGAGTTTACCGTTTCCGTTTCGATGACGACAGGGGAATTACGGCAAAGATAAATTCCGCTGTGGAAATACTGGGCAATAAGGAGGAAATATGAACAGAAACGCTACCAAGATCAGCGCAATAATACATCTTGTCGTGTTGTGTAGCGAATGTGTATTGTCACTTATCTGCTGTATTGTAGCAGGCAACATATGGCTTACAACAATAGCCCACGACATGACCATGCGACAGGGCGTTGTGACGGTAAGTTATGTTTTGCCGATAATTTTTTTGCTGTCGCTTTATCTCATTTTCCGTCAGGGAAAGATTTACAAAATAGCAAGCAGACCGATGAAAGAATTTACTTCCAGAAAAATTTACCGTTTGTTGCACCTGATATTTACGTTATTGCTGTGTGCGGCGTTGGCGGTTTGCATTTTTGCGGTATTTTCCGACAAAGGAATGGGACACGCGGCCGATATGCTTGCAAAATATGCAATAGTGTGCATGGCAATACACGTTCTGTGCCTTCTGACAATGGGACTCGATTCATTGAAGTCGTAGGAAACGTATTGCGTCGAAACATCGCCAACGTAAATAATTATTTAAAAAACAGCCTTGCGCGGATGATTTTGTTATCCGTGCAAGGCTGTTTTTGGGTTGCGTAAAAAGGAGCAACTTGTATTAAAAGTGTTGTGTTGTGCGTCGGGACGGTTACGCCCTTTGTCGTTGTAGGGCGCACTTTTAACGGTTGATTTACTGGTTGTAAATATCGTTTTCGTGAGGTTGTTTCTGAGTCTGTTCAAGATAAAGCCGTGTGATGTCGTTCAGTATTTCCATTGAATCGAAACTCTTCGGATATATGATGTTTATTTCTCTTATCATACTGAGATTTGCAATGGGTACGGCTTTCAGTTTGCCTTTGGCAATATCGCTTGTCAGCAGACTTTTTGCAAGAATGGATACGCCGAATCCGTGTTTGACAAGTCCTTTAATGGTATTGACCGAATCGATTTCCATCAGGATGTTGAAATTGTCAATGCTTTCGTTGTTGCTTTTCAGATGTGACTCGAACAGTTGTCTCGTTCCCGAAGTGGAGGGGCGCAGAATAAGATTTTCTTTTTTGAGTTCGTCAAGCGTAACTATACTTTTTTTCGCAAAGGGGTGCTTGTTCGATACCACCAACATAAGGTTGTCGGTTGCAAGCAACACCGAATTGAACCCCGGATTTTGCATTCTTCCGTCGATAATTGCAAAGTCAATCATATAGTTTTTTAACTTACTATAAAGATTTGTTATTGTGTCAGAAATTAAAGTTATATTTGTTCCCTTTTTCTCGGCGCACAAAGTGGCAAGAATTTCCGCTATCATACCCATTTCGGCAGACTGTGTGACGCCTATCGTAAAGTGCTTTACGCGCTTTTTGCTGTCTTTCAGGTCTTCCACCAATGCTTGATACAATGCGTCGGCGCGCTTTGCAAATTTGACGATTAACTTGCCGTCTTCGGTAATTTTAAGTCCGCTGTCCGTTCTGTTGAAGATTTTGGTGCTGAATTCCTGTTCAAGAGCCTTGATGTGCTGAGATACTGCCGGTTGCGTAAGGTTTAGTTTTTCTGCCGCCTGCGTGATATTTTTCGTTTCGGATACGGCAAGCAAAGTATAAAGTTTCTGATTGAGCATTTTACATTTTCTCCCCTGAAAATAACGTATGCTTATAATGATAGTGCAAAACATTATTTTACATTATGCGATTTCGGGTATATTATATATCAAAAAAAAATACGTGTCAATGGGCAATTTAAATTTGTCCGTTAAGTTGGTGCAAAATGAAACTTTATCAATTATATTCACAGTTCGACACTCCCACAGTTGTTTTGATTTCGCTTGCCGTTATTCTGGCAAGCGGTTTTCTGTTGACCAGAATTACCAAACTGTTACATCTCCCCAACGTCACCGGGTATATATTAGCCGGTATTCTTCTCGGTCCCGACCTGTTGGGAGCGGTATCCCCCGAAATCATTTCGGGAATGAGTTTTGTCAGCGACATTGCGCTGGCGTTCATTGCCTTCGGCGTAGGCAAGTTTTTCAAACTGGAACGACTTAAAAAGACCGGCTGGCGTGTAATAGTCATTACCTTGATGCAATCTGTCACAGCGGGAATCCTCGTTACACTTGCTGTTAAATGGATATTCGGGCTGTCGTGGTCATTTTCCTTATTGTTGGGTGCCATTGCAACGGCTACCGCTCCCGCAAGTACAATGATGACAATCAATCAATATCATGCGCGCGGAGAGTTTGTGGACACTCTGTTGCAGGTAATCGCGCTGGACGATGTAATCTGTCTGCTGTTGTTCAGCGTTGTGGCTGCGGTGGTGGGAGCGGAAAACGGCGGAAATGCCCTATCCGTTACAGATATAGTATTGCCTGTCGTCTACAACATCGGAGCAATCGCTTTGGGCGCAGTGTGCGGATTTGTGACTGGTCCTATGATGAAGCGCCGTAAAAAAGACAACAAACTTATAATAGTAACGGCCGTACTGTTTGCAATTGCCGGTGTGTGCAGCGTATTTGGCGTATCGCCGTTGCTTTCCTGTATGGTGTACGGCGCAGTGTATATAAATTTCACCAAGGACAAGGAACTTTATCATCAGATCAACCATTTTACTCCGCCTATTATGACGATATTCTTTGTATTGTCGGGACTTAATTTCGATCTGAAGTCATTTGCCTCAATAGGGCTGATAGGTCTGACCTATGTGATTGTAAGAATAATAGGCAAAATGGGCGGCGCATTCCTCGGTAATGTGATAACACATCAGAGCAAAGAGATAAGAAATTACCTCGGATTCGCTCTTGTTCCTTCCGCAGGTGTCGCTATAGGTCTGGCGTTTTTGTCTCAGAGAATATTGCCTGAGGAAACGGGCAATCTGCTTATGACTATTATTCTCGCTTCGGCGGTAGTTTACGAGTTGATCGGGCCTGTGTGCGCGCGGTTTGCTCTGTTCCATTCCGGATGTATAAAGCCCGCCACCGAACAGACAACAGAAAATGTAATCGTTGACTCTTCGCCCGTTGCGGACACCGTAAATTCAATTGAAACAGCAGTCGCTGCAACGGCAAACGCCGTGGCTGACGTAGAAATGGCAGGTGAAGCAGGGGGTACGTTTAGCGACAAAACGTCAGTGCCCTGTAATGTCAAACAGTCGGACGGCAGTGGCGCCGATACCCGAACGGAAGGTTCGGCAGGCATTGTATCGTTGATTTACAAAAACAATTACAAAAAATAGCCCTTTAAAAACAGGCGGTCTGTAACGGTGTTTACGTGCAGGCAACACCTTTTACCTGTAAATACCTGGTGTTGCTTGCAATATTGCGACAGGCTAAATTAATGCGGTCGTCCGGGTGTGCTGAAAAGTATCAGAGACAAACGTCTGGATTTGTGTTTTCGGCATATAGCGCCCCGACGGCAAAAACTTTTACTTGTTGGCCGTACGCCTCGTCTGTTGATTGAGTGCTTTTGTGGCGTAACTTGATTTCCGGATAAAAACGATGCCCTGCATTATAAGATTTTATGATGTCTGCGTAATGAATTGTTTTACGCAAAAACAGAAAAACAGCGGTTTTTATGAGTATATCGGCGTGTGGCAGTAGTGAAATAACACTTCATTATAATGTTAGTATCTGTCTCTTATACACATCTGACGCTGCCGACGATAAGGCTC
>ENA-OYZE01000309-OYZE01000309.1-human-gut-metagenome-genome-assembly--contig:-NODE-309-length-18637-cov-11.239694_pt1 | contig 18637 bp, 20 predicted proteins | sample MGYA00243259_ERZ653469 | MGnify/ENA primary metagenome ERZ653469 (study PRJEB26926, sample SAMN06164913) | human gut metagenome | biome: ENVO:00009003; feature: ENVO:2100002; material: ENVO:00002003...
AGGTTAGATCATCAGTTAAACCAATTTGTGAAAAATGCAAAGTCATTAAGAGAAAAGGAAATATCATGATTATCTGCGAAAATCCTAAGCACAAACAGCGTCAGGGTTAATCAGAATATTTTGATATCTATGCCCGGGGATGACTATATCCGTAGGCATATTTTGCGCGAAATACCTGTTTATCGGGTGATTTTGCGATGCAGATTGCGGCTGCAGTGGCGAACCACGCGGGTGAGTTGTCAGCCACTTTAAATAAATAGCTTTTAACAAAATAAGACAAATGGAGGTGTAATGCGCACATGGCTCGTATCGCTGGTGTAGATTTACCAAGAGAAAAACGTGTTGAAATCGGCCTTACCTATATATATGGAATCGGCAGAATCAGCTCAAATCGTATTCTTGCAGAAGCAAAAGTAAATCCGGACACTCGTGTTAAGGATCTTACTGATGAAGAAGTAGGCAGAATTAAAGATGTAATTGACGCTAGTCAGTTAGTAGAAGGTGATCTCAGAAGAGAGACCGCACTTAACATTAAGAGATTACAGGAAATCGGATGCTACAGAGGCATTCGTCACAGAAAAGGTCTTCCTGTAAGAGGACAGAAGACAAAGACAAACGCTAGAACTCGTAAGGGTCCTAAGAAAACAATCGCAAACAAGAAAAAATAATACCCGATGAATAAACGGGAACCCATAAGGGAGGTTAGTTTAGAAAATGGCTAAAGTTACAAAAAAAGTGACAAAGAAGCGTGTTAAGAAAAACGTTGAACGCGGACAGGCACATATCCAGTCATCATTCAATAATACAATCGTTACCATTACTGATACTGAAGGTAATGCATTGTCATGGTCAAGTGCCGGTGCCCTGGGATTTAGAGGTTCAAAGAAATCTACTCCTTATGCAGCTCAGATGGCAGCAGAAACTGCAACAAAGGCAGCTCTGGTACACGGTTTAAAGACTGTTGACGTTATGGTCAAAGGACCGGGATCAGGCCGCGAAGCAGCAATCAGAGCGCTTCAGGCATGTGGTCTTGAGGTTACCAGCATTAAGGATGTTACTCCGGTACCACACAACGGATGTCGCCCACCAAAACGTAGAAGAGTCTAATAGGAGGTGCTAAAAGAATGGCAGTTAATAGAGTTCCTGTTCTTAAGAGATGCAGATCACTTGGACTTGATCCAGTTTATTTAGGAATAGATAAGAAATCAAAAAGAAGATTAGAGAGAGCCGGTAAGAAGATAAGTGAATACGGACTTCAGCTTCGTGAGAAGCAGAAAGCTAAATTCATCTACGGCGTTCTCGAGAAACCATTTAGAAACTATTTTGTAAAAGCAGACAGAATGAGCGGCATGACAGGTGAGAACCTTATGTCAATGCTCGAGCTCAGACTTGATAATGTTATCTTCAGATTAGGTTTAGCAAGAACAAGAAAAGAAGCTAGACAGATCGTAGATCATAAGCATGTGCTTGTAAACGGAAAGCAGGTTAACATTCCGTCATACCTCGTAAGTGCCGGTGACACTATCGAGATTAAAGAGAAAGCTAAATCTTCACAGAGATATAAAGATATCCTTGAAGTAACAGGCGGAAGACTCGTACCGGAGTGGCTTGAAGCTGATCAGGAGAACCTTAAGGGAACAGTTAAGTCAGTTCCTACAAGAGAAATGATCGATGTACCGGTTGACGAGATGCTTATAGTCGAGTTATATTCTAAGTAATATATGACACCCTCAACAACATCAAACCCAAGAAGGAGGGGCTTTTAGTGTTCGAATTTGAGAAACCGAAAATCGAAATCGAAGAGATTTCTGAAGACAAAAGATATGGAAGATTTGTTGTAGAGCCGCTTGAGAGAGGCTATGGTACAACACTTGGTAATTCCCTCAGAAGAATTATGCTTTCATCACTTCCGGGCTCGGCAGTTAGCCAGGTTAAAATCGAAGGCGTTCTTCATGAGTTCAGTCCGATTCCGGGAGTAAAGGAAGATGTCAGTGACATCATTATGAATATTAAGAATCTCGCTATTAAGAACAACAGCGAATCCGGAGAGCCTAAGATTGCTTATATCGAGTGCGACGGAAGAGAAGGTGTTGTTACAGCAGCGGATATTCATGCAGATTCAGATATCGAGATTTTAAATCCGGATTTGGTTATAGCTACACTTAACGGTGGTGCTGACTGTAAGTTATTCATGGAACTTACAATCACTAACGGAAGGGGTTATGTAAGTTCTGACAAGAACAAGCATGAAGATACTCCTATCGGAGTACTTTCAATTGACTCAATCTATACACCGGTTGAACGTGTTAATCTTTCAGTACAGAACACCCGTGTTGGACAGATGACCGATTATGATAAACTTACACTTGAAGTTTATACTAACGGTACATTAGCACCGGACGATGCAGTAAGCCTTGCTGCAAAAGTACTCAGTGAACACCTTAATCTGTTCATTGACCTTTCAGAGAGCGCTAAGGCTGTTGATATTATGGTAGAGAAGGAAGACAACGAGAAGGAGAAAGTTCTTGAGATGAATATCGATGAACTTGAACTTTCAGTTCGTTCATACAACTGCCTTAAGAGAGCCGGTATCAACACTGTTGAAGAGTTATGTAACAAGACATCAGAAGATATGATGAAGGTAAGAAACCTTGGACGCAAGTCTTTGGAAGAAGTTCTTGCCAAATTAAAGGAGCTTGGATTACAGCTTAGTTCAGGCGATGACTAAATAGTAAAGGAGAAAGCAGCAAATGGCAGGTTATAGAAAGCTTGGAAGAACCGCAGATCAGAGAAAAGCTTTAATTAGAAACCAGGTAACAGCATTGCTTTACAATGGCAAGATTGTTACTACCGAAGCGAAAGCTAAGGAAATCCGCAAGGTTGCTGATGGATTAATTGCATTGGCAGTTAAGGAAAAAGATAACTTTGAAACTGTTACGGTTACCGCAAAAGTAGCTCGTAAAGATAAAGATGGCAAGAGAGTCAAAGAAGATGTTAACGGAAAGAAGAAAACAGTATACGATAACGTTGAAAAGACAATCAAGAAGGATGCTCCTTCAAGAGTTCATGCCAGAAGACAGATGCTCAAGGTTCTCTACTCTGTAACAGAGGTTCCGGCTGAAGCAGCAGGTAAGAAGAGAAATACTAAGGAAGTAAGCGTTGCCGATAAGTTATTCGACGAAATCGCTCCTAAGTATGCAGACCGTAAGGGCGGTTACACAAGAATCGTCAAGATCGGACAGCGTAAGGGCGATGCAGCAATGCAGGTACTTCTTGAGTTGGTTTAATACTGACATTGAATAAACAAATATCAGGACGAATGCTGTATGGCATTCGTCCGTTTTGTAAATAGCAGGAAAGGGCAGTCAGAATGGGAATAGTCAGAACCAAAGACCTTGTCTATGAATACATCAAAAGAGACGAGGACGGCAATGTTGAGGCAGTCAACAAAGCAGTGGACAATGTTAATATTGATATAGAGCCGGGTCAGTTTATAGCTATTCTCGGCCATAACGGTTCAGGTAAATCCACTCTTGCAAAGCATATCAATGCACTTTTGCTCCCGACAGAGGGCGCGGTGTATGTTGAAGATATGTCAACACAGGATGAGGATAAACTCTGGGACATCAGACAGAATGCCGGAATGATTTTCCAGAATCCGGACAACCAGATTATAGGAACCGTGGTACAGGAGGATGTCGGTTTCGGACCGGAGAACCTCGGAGTACCTACCGACGAAATCTGGCAGCGTGTCGGTGATGCACTTGAGGCAGTCGGAATGACTGCATACCGTGAATATTCACCCAATAAACTTTCAGGTGGACAGAAGCAGCGCGTCGCAATAGCTGGTGTCGTTGCAATGAAACCGAAATGCATTATTATGGACGAACCGACGGCGATGCTTGACCCGAACGGACGCCGCGAAGTCATTAATACGGTTATGGAACTTAACCGCAAAGAAAAAGTTACGATCATCCTTATAACACATTATATGGATGAGGCAGCCAAGGCTGACAAGATTTTTGTCATGGATAAGGGCAAGGTTGTCATGGAAGGAACACCGCGTGAGATTTTTTCACAGGTGGAAAAAATGCAGGCGATACGTCTTGATGTGCCGCAGGCAACAGAACTAGCATATATGTTGAATAAATCAGGAATTCCTGTACCGCAGGATGTTCTCACACCTGAAGAACTGGTGGATGAATTATGTCGATTATATTAGATAAAGTTAATTATATATACGGTGAAGGCTCCGGCTTCGTCAAACATGCCCTTAAGGACGTAAGCCTTGCAGTCGATAAAAATGAATTTATAGGCCTTATAGGACACACCGGTTCCGGTAAATCAACGCTCACTCAGATTTTTAACGGTCTGCTGCGCGCGACCTCCGGTGATGTCTATTTTAACGGCGATAATATATATGATAAAGACTATGATATGAAAAAACTCAGAAGCAAGGTCGGCCTTGTTTTTCAGTATCCGGAACACCAGCTTTTTGAGACAACGGTTTTCAAGGATGTATGTTTCGGACCGAAGAATCTCGGACTCGATAAGAGAGAATGTGAACTGCGTGCATTTGAGGCACTTGAGCTTGTCGGAATGGACAAGGAGCTTTTCTATAATTCGCCTTTTGAATTGTCGGGCGGTCAGAAAAGAAGAGCGGCAATTGCGGGCGTTATCGCAATGAAACCGGAGGTGCTGATACTTGATGAGCCTACGGCCGGACTCGACCCGCAGGGGCGTGATGAGATACTTGATATGGTAAAAGCGATGCACGAGCAGACGCAGATGACAGTCATCCTTGTGTCACACAGCATGGAGGATGTGGCCAAATACGTCGGACGTATTCTTGTTATGAATGACGGATGTCTGATGTATGATGACGTTCCGCGTGAGGTTTTTGCACACTACAGAGAACTTGAAAAGATAGGGCTTGCGGCACCGCAGGTAACATATATAATGCATGCACTCAAAGAACGAGGCATGGATGTTGACACAGATGCGATTACGATAGAAGAAGGCTTTAAAAGTATTTGCAAAGCTTTTGGCAGATAACGAAAGGAACGGCAGATGTTAAAAGATATAACAATCGGACAATATTATCCGACAGGCTCGGCTATACACAAGCTCGACCCGCGCGTTAAATTATTCGGTACAATACTTTATATTGTTACGCTTTTTATTGCCAGGAATCCGGTCGTATACATCCTGGCGGCGGCATTTCTTTTTACCTGTATCGGAATTGCGAAGGTCCCGCTCAAATATATCCTGCGCGGTCTTAAGACGATAATGATAATTCTGGCATTCAGCCTGATTTTTAATATATTTTTTACCGAGGGCCGCGTCCTCGTACAATTCTGGAAAATCAAGATAACCTACGAGGGCATCATTCAGGCAATTTATATGGGAATAAGACTGATTCTTCTGATAATCGGTTCTTCCCTCATGACACTCACAACCACGCCGAACGACCTGACCGACGGTATGGAAAAAGGTCTTCGTTTCCTCACGGTGATCAAGATACCTGTGCATGAGATTGCAATGATGATGTCGATTGCCCTGCGTTTCATACCAATCCTCATGGAGGAAACGGACAAAATAATGAAGGCTCAGACAGCCAGGGGCGCAAGTTTTGACGAGGGTAACTTCTTCAAGCGTATCAAGGCGCTGATACCGATACTTGTTCCGCTTTTTATATCGGCGATAAGGCGCGCTTACGACCTTGCGACAGCTATGGAGGCGAGATGTTACCGCGGCGGCAAGGGACGTACCAAGATGAAACCTCTCAAATACAGTAAAAAAGACGGGCTTGCGTATATAATTCTTTTTGCTTATCTGGGTCTGATAATTGCGGCGCGAATCCTCTGGAACAAATTCGTGCAGGTGGGCTGATATGAGAATATTGATAAGAGTGTCATATGACGGAACGGCGTATTCCGGCTGGCAGATACAGCCAAACGCCACGACAGTCGAGGGAACGCTGCGACAGGCGGTCTGCTCTCTCTTTGGTGCCGATATTGAACTTATAGGCGCAAGCAGGACCGATGCCGGAGTGCATGCGCTTGGCAATGTGGCTGTTTTTGATGTCGACACAAGGATTCCTGCCCCGAAGATTTCTTATGCGCTGAATGTGCGTCTGCCGGACGACATAAGAGTGTGGCAGTCAATTCAGGTGGAGGATGGCTGGCATCCGCGGCACAACGACTGCGTCAAGACATATGAATACAGTATATATAATGATACCTTTGAAAACCCCAAAAAACGTCTGTATTCCCATTTCTACTATGGAAATCTCGACGTCAATATGATGCGTGAGGCGGCGGCTTATTTTATCGGAGAGCATGATTTCACCGCGTTCTGCTCTGCCGGCAGCCAGGTGGCCGACAAGGTGCGCACAATTTACTCGCTTGACGTGATACAGGATGGCCGTGAAATCGTCCTGCGTGTCAAAGGAAACGGTTTTCTCTATAATATGGTACGAATTATCGCCGGCACGCTGATAAAGGCCGGAACGGGCGATATAAGGCCTCAGGACATACCCGGTATAATAGAATCACGGGACAGACAGCTTGCCGGACCTACGGCGCCCGCGCGCGGTCTCACGCTTGTGGAGATAGACTACGGAAATTCGCTTCCGGCCTTATAAATTCTGTAAAAAACATATTGACACACTCAAATCGCTATTATATAATATTTAACTGTGGCGACATTAGAAATAAAATGTTTTACCAATGCCCCGGAAGAACATTTTGAATATATAAGCTAACAATTTTGTTTTGAAAATTCAAGGAGGTAAACCAATGAAAACATTTATGGCAAGTCCATCAACAATTGAAAGAAAATGGTATGTAGTTGATGCTACAGGATATACATTAGGACGTCTTGCTTCAGAGGTAGCTAAGGTTTTAAGAGGAAAGAATAAGCCTACCTACACACCGAGCATGGACACAGGAGACTACGTAATCGTAGTTAACGCTGAGAAGATTACCGTAACAGGCAAGAAGCTTGATGACAAGGTATATTACAATCACTCAGGCTGGGTAGGAGGTCTCAAGGAGACTACACTCAGAGAGATGCTTGCAAAGCATCCTGAAAGAGTTATCGAGCACGCAGTTAAGGGAATGCTTCCAAAGGGACCTTTAGGAAGAGAAATGTACACAAAGCTCCACGTATATGTTGGACCGGATCACAAGCACGCAGCTCAGAAGCCGGAAGCTTTGACATTTTAATTAGAAGGAGGAAATTACAATGGCAGCAAAGAAATCAGCAAGCGCAAAGTTCTACGGAACCGGAAGAAGAAAAAGCAGTATTGCAAGAGTATATATCGTTCCTGGTACAGGTAACATTACAATCAATAAGAGAGATATCGACAGCTACTTCGGACTTGAGACACTTAAGCTCATCGTTCGTCAGCCACTTGCAGCAACAGACACAGCTGACAAGTTTGATGTTCTCGTAAACGTACACGGCGGCGGAACAACAGGTCAGGCCGGTGCTATCAGACACGGCATCTCAAGAGCCCTCATCAAGGCTGATGCAGATTACAGACCGGTTCTCAAGGCAGCAGGATTCCTCACAAGAGATCCTAGAATGAAAGAGCGTAAGAAATACGGTCTCAAAGCAGCTCGTAGAGCACCACAGTTCAGTAAGAGATAATTTTCTCGAAACGAGAATATCAAGAAAAGCCCGATTTACAAGGGCTACAGAAGTTGTGGAATGTTGTCAGATGTGCTGGAATTTCAATGGAATGCAACACATATGCAACAAGTATGCAACAAATATATCAATGATATGTATAGGACATTTTCAGAGCAATCTGGGAATGTCCTTTTTGTGCGTTACTACAAGCGGTGCATTTGCTGATGAATAGTGGATGGGAGTGCTTGCACTCACAGACACATATTCGGTGGCAAATATAGCGCGCCAGCGCGACATGAGCAAGATTGCTTTGCAATCTGCGAATGACCGCTTGAAACTAAATCTTATTAATCGCATCTACTAACTCCTTAATATCAAAGTGAGTATATACCTTTTCTGTAAGTGTCATAGCTCCGGAGTGCCCCACAATCTTCTTAATAATCGTCTGATCTACACCAGCTTCTGCCAACATGGACACGCATGTGTGTCTGCAACAGTGGGGTGTGCGATTAATCTTTAACTGTTCCATTAATGGATGGAAGTAGCTGTCATAATAGTTTCTGTAAGTGAAATGTTTTCCGTCTTCCGTATGAAGCAGATATTCACAGTCAGGGCATGATGCGTACCAACTCTTGTAGAATGGAAGAACCTTATCTGCAATGGGTACTTTTCGGATGCCGTTTTCTGTTTTACTGCTGATTACATCAAAGTACTGTTCATCGAGGTGAACATGTTCCTTTTTCAAATCAAGCAATTCTGAAATTCTGACTCCGTTGTAGAGAAGCATCAGAACAATCTGATAATACTTATCATCTTTCTGTTCCCAGATTCTCTCAATTTCATCCTTTTCAAATTTGTTTCTGTCATACTTATTCGGGTTGCGGTCTTTGTACTGTGCTACATCCACAAAACTTGAATAATCTTTGTTGCAAATATCGTTTTTCAAGGCGTAATCGTAAAGCTGATTGAAAAGCACTTTGATTTTCCTGAGAGTAGGATAATTCTTACCACAGGTATCAATGACATTTTGCAAATCCACTAATCGAATATCCTTAAAAACTTTGTTGTAGAGGGTACCGCAGGTTTTATAGGATGCGGTATATCCTTTGACATTGGATTCGGATACAGTAGGATACTTACGCTTGGACCATTCTTCATATACATCAGAGAAGGTCATCTTGGCAGCTTTGGTATCGAATGGATTATTGTTGTACTCTGCAAGCATCTGTAAGCCTTCAGCTCTTGTAGCAGCATATCCAACTGTAATCATATCCTGAACCTGTTTGTCCTTTTCCTTATCGTAGTGCCAGCCTGTTGTCTTTCTGACCTGATAAGGTTTTCTTCTTTTCCCGGAAAGTTTTACAACGCTTCCGTATCCGTTGGGTAACTTCATAAGCACCATTCCTTTCGCTTTAAATTCAGCAAGCTGATAACGAAACAGAGTAGTTGCTAATCATTGTGGATTGTTTTTGTTACACTTGGGCGTATGGTTTTCCAAATCTCATAATTATCTTCCGTCTGACTGCCGGATGAAAGTAATTCCTTCATTGCCTGCCAGTCTTTTAAAAATTGTACAAGACTCTTGTTGTCAAAAAATATTCCCGGTTCGCCATCTACCTCTTTAATTGATACATTGAATATGTCATCAATGGCAAAGAGGAGAGGGAGTACATCTCCGTCAGCCTGAATGTCGAACTCAACTAATGAGTTTACATTGACATTAAGTGCTTCGGCGATTTTCCTAAGCTGTTCAGGCTTTGGAATATTCTTGCCTAATTCATACTTGCGGATGGCAACTTCGTGGATGCCACATGCTTCTCCAAGTTCTTTTTGCGTTAATCCTCGAAATGTACGGATTAGCTTAATTTTTTTACCTGTATTCATCTTACCAACCTCCTGTACAGTCAATTTAACATATCAAAAATGAATTGTCAACATTATTATTAACGCTATTGACAGAGCAAACAAAGGTCTGTATAATACAAAACACAAACAGAGCAAGAAATGCTCTATAGATAGGAGGTGGTAGAGATGCCAGAGGTACAATACAAGGTTGATTTACCAGCTTTTACAGGACGGAATGTACCAATCAAAGAAATTGCGCAGGCAATGGGGAAGGATGCACAGTATGTAAGGGTTGGACTTCAACAGGGGATTCTCAAATTCGGAACCGCAATTAAAGTAGGTAACTCAAATGAGTTCAGCTACTATTGTCCGGATAAGAAGGTTTGGGAAGAAACAGGTTACTTCAGAGATGTATCGGAAGCGGTATAGATTTGGTTAGGAAAGGATGTGGTCGCGATGGATAGATATATCAGTATGGAAGGTAGCTAATATACACCGACGAAGTTTACTTCTTGTCGGTGTAACCCTCGGAGAGCCCCCCGCAGATTTGGCGCAGACAATGGCACATTGGATGTGACAAATCTGCTAGGGGGTTATCATCTTCGGCAGAGCCGAGATGATAAGTGAGCGGGAAATCTGATTTAAGAAGGAAGGAGAGGTGCCTATGGGTAATGTTTCTTACTCGGCACACATTAGCAATGGAAAGAGTGCCATAACAAGTAAGAGTAAATTGCTTGGAGTAGCAAAACACAATTTGCGGAAGTATAAATCGCCGGAATACAGTTCCGATAATATTTTACTTTTGAGAGGAACGGAAGATTTGTATCAGGATGTGAAGAATGTCTATCATCAGGAATTTGATGAAGCGGTACAACAATATAATCAAAAGCAAAAGCGGGCTGACAGACGGATAGAGGATTACTTTGAGCATGTAGCCAATTTGGATCAGGATATGGCAGTCGAGATTATTTTTCAATGCGGAGATAAGAAATTCTGGGAAGAACATGCGGATAAAAAAGAAAAGATGTACAATGTGTATGCTTATCTGTTATCCACAATGGAAAGACTTCTTCCGAATTTCAAAGTGGCAAATGCAGTGATACACTTTGACGAGGCAAGTCCTCATATGCATGTGGTAGGAGTTCCGGTATGGGAAGGTGCTAAAAAAGGACTGGCAAAGAAGGTGTCCAAGCGTAATGTATTCACGCCGGAAAGTTTATCTGTAATATTACAGGATAAATTAAGGGAAGAAGCAGGTTCGTGTTTCAAGTTCAATGTGAAGGAAGAACTTGCTGAGAAAAAGCAGGGACGGAATCATGATTTGTCGGTTATGGAATACAAAGTTGCCAAAGAAACTGAGCGTTTGGAAGAATTGCAAAGGGAAGTGGTGGATACAGATAATGAATTATTTGCATCAAAACTTGCTTACCGTCAGGTGCAGCGTGAGAATGAAGATGAACTTAGAGAAATTAAACAAGAGATTTCTGAAAAGCAAAGTGAAAATCTGAAACTGGATTATGCGATTTCTTATAAGAGGGACAAGTTGGAAGAATACGAGGATGAGATCTCCAAGTGGGAACAGTTTAAGAATACACTGAAAACGCTGAAAGAGTATATTTCGGCATATCTTCCGTTATCACCGCTAATTGAAGAATTTGCAAATTGTGTAGAGCATAAGAATGATATTGAAGCCGGAAATAGTTTCAGAGGTCTGCTAAATGCATTGGGACAGTTTCTAAGAGCATTTAAAGAATTGATTGTTGATGGCGTGTGCTGGTTTCCGAGGCTTATGCGATGGAAAACGAGTAAAGGAGAAGTTGCACCGGTATTTTCAGACTATAAGAATGAAGGTTATGATTACCGATTGAAAGCATATATGAATGTTGTAACAAAAGAAAAGTACAGCATTGACAGCATTCAGGAGGAAATTAAGCCGGAAAACCGAATTGGTACGCTGGAACAGTTGGAACAAGGGATTGTGGTAGCAGAGGAGATGGTAAAGGAGATGGAGAGGACGAGATTAAGGGAAAGGTAGAAAGCAATCAGATGTTATTTGATAGTGGTTTAAATAGCATTCGGTTATGCATTTGGTAAAAACAATACTAGCTTTGAATATCAGAAGATTATAAACAATAAAAAGAAGCGGTTTGCGGGTCATTTATTAATACACGAACCGCTTCTTCGTTTTATCACTTGACATAAAGTCACAAAATACATATTAGAAAGTGACAAATAGTCACGAAAACTAAACTGTAAAGATTTACCATATAAAATGGGGTGATAAAATGGGATTGAAGCAATTGATAAATAGGTTGAAAGTATTAGCAGATTATTTTTGGAGCAATGGCATAGAGGATATATATACTAATAGTAAAATATATGAAGTTCTCATTGCCGAGCAATTTGGACATCAGATTATTAATGGACATGCATATACTCCTGATGCAAGAGATGAAAAGGGAGAATTCTATGAGTATAAACATTTTAAGGTTTCTAGTTCTAATCATACATGGACATTTAATGATTTTACGGATAAGACGATTCAGAAATTATATTATGTAAAAGAAGTTTATTTTGCGGTAATTAATGATGAGTATACTATTCCACATATTGAAAGAATATTTATTGTTCCAGGAGAAGAAGTCGCGAGATATATGGAAGAAAAGACGCAACATATTTTTAATTCAAGAAGAATGATTAATATTAGTCCAAAGCAGATAACGAGTAATATGTCCTATGATATAATTGAAATGAATAAAACTACTTGTTCGAGTAAATTAAAAGAGGTTTTTTTGACGGCATCAGCAATCGAAGAAATCACAGGTGTTGTTGGAATTTTGACAAGCAATAAATTGTGGGAATTACTTGTGGCATATGAGCTTGATCATAATGTGAATTCAGAGCAGAGGAAACATGATGCGTATGACGAATTTGGGTGCACATACGAATATAAAGTTAGTAGTGAACCGAGATGGACCTTTCAAGATATTACGCAAAATGTATTGGATGGATATTTGGATGATGAAAAAATAGTTTTAGCAGTAGTTGACAAAAAAAGATTTTCTGTAGACAGAGTCTATTTCTGTAATCCTAGTGCGATTGTTTCTATATTGAAATGTAAATTGCAAGACAGGATTAATGGTAAAAAAATGATCAGAAGAATTAGTTCGTATATAGGAATGTCGGATGTGAGACGTATGATTGATGGGGGAGATGCAGAATGGGTTCGTTAGATATATTTGTAGATAACATTAATCGTTTGGCTACCTACCATCATTTAGATACATATGCGGATATAGCAAAATTTTTAAATGTTACAGAAGATTCAATAAAGCGATGGCAAAGTAAAACAAGATGTCCATCTTTGAAAAAAATTGATCAAATGGGGGATAGAATAGGGTGTCACTCCTATGCATTGATACAAAAAAATGGAGAAATTTTTGCGGAAATTGAATTTTTGCAAAATAATTCACGAGTAATATTATTACGTAACTTGCAAGAATATTTTATGCAAGTAGGTAGATTTTCTTGGAATGACAAAGCGGCGTTGTTTTATGGTTTTGTTAGCGAAGACGTTTTAAAATCATATTTTAGAGAAGAAAATTTTAAAACCCCACCATTAAGTAAATTAGATGAAATGGCGGAGGCATTGGGAAAACCCACATATGAGTTAATTAAGGAGGGTAAGTCAGATGAGAAAACAAATACCTGAAAGTGTAAAAATTAGATTAAATAGAATCAAGACGGCTATAGAAGATGTTCCTAATACTGTCCCAAATGAAATGCGAACAACTTTTAATTTTAAAGGTCGTAAATCGCCGGATATAGCTGAAAAGGTTATAGAATCAGTGTGTGATAGTGATGACATCATATATGATCCATTTATGGGATCGGGTTCATTTGTGTATGCAGCAATGGGAAAGGTGAAGAAGATTTACGCAACCGAATTGGACAATTACACTTTTAATGCAGTTGCGGTGTTGATGAATAGATTAGATATGCTCAAATTAGAAGAACTCTTTAATATAGTGAAAAGTAATGTGTATGAAGAAATAATGGCATTATATGAAACCTCTTGTTGCGGTTGTAAGAACTATATTAACAAAGTTTTATTTGATCCAGAGGAAGGCAAAGAGGGGTACTTTAATCCCTCTGGCAATAGAGAAATTGTAGACGGAAAAAATATAAAACTTGTAGAAAAATGTCCTATTTGTGGTGAAAAAGCTAAAAAATTTGATGAGGGTGATTATAAAAAACTAATTAATTTGGATAAGATAAATGTAGATAGATTTCCGAGAAGTCAATACATTGTTAATAGTAGAATTAATATTACTTCATCAACTGGGGCAGACAAATATGATAGGATTTTTACACAAAGAAATAAGATTGCATTGTTGATGTTACAAGATGCAATAAATGAGCTTGAACCATCAGAAGAAAGAGATGCGTTAGAACAAGTTTTAGTTGCCTCTATTTCTCTTGCAAGGATTGCAATGTATGGTTCGAGTACAGATATTTTGTATCATGTGGTAGGGCATGGCGCACAGGATATGAATGTTTGGTTACTTTTTGAAGATAAATTCAAAAGTTTCTGCAAGTTTAAGGCATCATATAACAAAAAACAAATTGGAACGACGGATTCAGAGGTGATAATTACAAATAAGGATTATGCGTCTTATATAGATGAAAATACTGATTTGAAAGTAGATGTCATATATACAGATTTTCCGTATACGGATCAAGTTCCATATTTGGAGAGAAATCAACTATATCGTGTATGGTTGGAAAAGTTCTATGATTCTAAATATGCTTTAACAGAAGATATGTTAGAGCAAGAGATTGTTCAAACAAATGCGGAAAGCCGAATAACAAAAAGAGATATAGAGAATTATTATAAAGATATTGATAATATGTTTGCACATTTTTCGCAAGTTTTAAATGATGATGGGCTTGTTTTCTTCACTATGAAGCTAGGGAAAGCAAAGTATTTCAAAACGTATATTGAAATTGTGAATTTGGCACGAAAAAATGGATTTGAATATGCATATCAAGTAGGTGTTGAAAAGAAAGATCCAACAATGCGAAAGCAATCAGCATTTACTAATACATTTATGAATGAAATGATAGTTGTTTTCTATAAGCTACCGGAGAATGACAGATATTGGTATATTGAAAACGAAAATTATGAATTTTTACTTGTGAAAAAAGTGTATTCATATTTAATACGAACCAAGGAGTATGTAACTCTGACAAGTGCTGTTGTATTGGTTTGTAATGATTTAAAGTCAAAATATTCATATATAGCAAATGAACAAGATGTTTCAAGAATAAAAACATTGTTAGAACAATATTTTAAAGTAGATGCAGGGTGTATACAAATAGATAACAATCAATTATATTTGGACATTGAGGATTCAACAGATTTGTATACTAAGTTATATGATTTGATGCCTATTTTTATAAGACAACTCTTAAACAGCAAAGGCAAGTTTGTGTTGGAAGATGTTTATTTTGAATTAGTGAATTCATTATGTGATGGTAATCCCAAAACGATTGCACAAATACTAGAGGATGAAAGCCACCAGAGAGATATAGAAAACTTGATAGCCAATTATTGCCAAAAAGACGGGCAATATTATGTTGAGAGAAAAGATATTAGTAAACCTAACGAAGATGCTATTGATATATCTACATTAAGTGGCACAGATTTTGAAATATTAGTTCAGAGTCTGTTAAAAGAAGACGGTTATGAAAATGTTATAAAAATGGGCGGTGCTGGTGACCTAGGTGTTGATATAATTGCATCTAAACGACAGCAGGATAGATTGTTACATTATATTTTCCAGTGCAAACGTTGGGCATCAAATGTAGGTTCAGATCCTATACAGCGTCTATATGCAGAAAGAATGAGAAGAGGATTGGATTATGCAGTATGCGTGACAACTTCTAGTTATACAAAGGATGGAAAAAAAGTTGCAATGGATTTAGAAGTTGAAATTGTTGATGGAAAGCAATTGATGCAACGACTTAACAGATATTTTCCAGGCGAATATTATAATGGAATTCAAGAGGTATAAACAAAAATGCGAGGATTTTCTCGCATTTTTGTTATTTCCATCGGGCAGCGGAAGAATCCCAAGTTAAGTGTTTTTCAAAAATATCAACAAGGGAAGAATATTTGCTAGAGAGCTTTTCTAACCAACCATTTTGAATCAGAATTTCCATAAGTCCATTATCATATAATTCAGGAGTAGATAATGAACCATTTGATTTTACCATATATTTAGCTTGGCGAATAATATTATGTTCAATTTCTGAAACATCTTCTTCAGCGCTATGCCTGATAGGTGCATCACTTCTGGAAAAAATTAATATGGAATCACCATTTAATGATTTCTTAGGGCTAATAATATTTTTTAATGTGACGGTTTTATCCACATGAATCTGGGTGATAAATCTAAAACAGTTTTTCTCTAAAATAGATATTAACTCGTTCCAAACATTTAGATTGCAATCGTGGAAATATAAACATAAATAATGATTAGGTTTTAACTTTTGTGAGCACATATTAAAAACCAAATCCAATAAATGAAAATAGTCTTCTCTGTTTTTGCTACGAGATGGAGCGGAAGATACAATTATTTCGTCGTTTAGATTATAGTCTAAATTTAAAAATGGTTTATATAATTGCATATATTCCGAATATAAAACTTGTTCGAGGTAGGGCGGATCAGTAATGATTAAATCAACACCATTATTAGGTATATCTTGTTCTGTGATCAACTGGCTACCCTTCTGCATAAGTAAACATTTCCCAGGCGAAAGCATATTATAGGATTCAACTATTTGTGAATCAGCGTAATTTTCTTTCATAAACGGGATAATGTCATAAAATTTCTTGATTTTTTTTGTGTATATTTCAATAATATTTTTCTCAACACAATCTGTTTTGGGTATCCATAATGGCCATTGTGAATTTGAATGTTTATCGGTTATTTTGCATAAATGCAGTATGGACATAAGGATATACTTCAATATATTTTGATATGCGGGTTCATACTTGTTAATGATGCTAAGTATCTCGTCTAAAACAGAAATATTTCGACCTGTAAAAATATTTTTAATATCGTCATTTTCTGTTACAGCAATCTTGGAATTGTACAGCAAACTAGTGTTTGTGACATTTTTAAGTTTGCGTGTTGCGGTTAACTTGGTATAATCTGTTTTATCAGGTGACTTAATTCCTTTTTTGGTGCAACTACATCTGTAATTTATGGCTTTTATAGTTATATTGGAACCAGTACGTTCTGGTTTATCGAAAACCACCTTTGATATGGTACCAATGGTATTGCATTTAGGGCAAGTTGTTTCATAATAATGTCCTAAAGAATTAAGTTCTTGAATAAACTTTTCAAGAGTGTTTTTTATATTAGGAGTGGCATTGATAGATAACAAAAGTTTTGAAATAAACAATGGCATATCGTTAATGTCACAACCTATAGCGCAACGAGACAAGTCGCTTTTGATTGCCTCAAGTGTTGTTACTCCAGAGCCGAGAAAAGGATCAAAAACGATATCACCTCTATTTGACAATGCATCTACTAAGTTGTCGCATATATTAAAGGCTTTTTGAGACCAATACATATGTGAGTTATACATTGGATTGTTCTTGGTAGGTGTTAAGTTACATAATTCGTTTTTCAATGAATCTATATTAACTTGAGTAATATTTTTTTCTCCACATAATATCAGATATTCCAAAACCTTTTTTTGTTCGCTGTTACGATGGTTAGCATGATTATAATTCTGCGTCACAACATTAACGCGAGCGTTGGTATAGTGTTTTTGAGCAAGTTTAATTAATTCATCAATGGAAATGGTGTATCTGTCTGTAGCTTGTTTTTCTCTGTCTTGAGGATAAGCATAGCTAATAGCTAAATTAGTGTTGTTTTTTGCACAAAAACTAATTAAGTTTTCTAAGGATTGTTTTGCAGAACTTCGTTGGCTCAATTTGGATTGGTAACGCCCTTCTGTATATAATCCCTTTGTATATCCGTTTTTTGTAGTAGTCAATTCCGGATATTCATATTTGGCAGCGACATTCAGTAAATGGTAATATCTTGAATATTGCATATCTGTATATGGGGGATCAGCATATACTAAGCCCACATTAGAAAAAATCTTTTGATCTAATAAATCTTCAAAGTTTGAATTGAAAACCATATTCTTTCCTGAAAACTTGGAAAGAGGAAGTGTTATATATTCTTTGAATTTCTTTATAAACAGCTCGTATACATTTTTTTGGCGCTGAATAAAAAGGCGTGATTGATTTTTTTTAAGACTAAGCGGTTGCGCCATATGTCCGTCTTTAGAAAAAACAGTTTCTTTCATAGCATAAAATAAGCATGAAAGAAGGGAATTTTTATATTGCGGAAAATGTAAATTGATTACTTTTATAAGACAATCAATATCAAGGGCTTGGTTTATTCCATAATAGTTAGTAGCATAGTACGTTGTAAACAAGTAAAAGTTGTGTGTCTGCTTTATACTATCTACAGTTAATTTGCTTTTTGTTATATTAGAATATTTATTGTTCCACACAGTTGGATATATATCGTATAAAGTAACCAGTTGTTCATAGTTTACTTTGTCGAGAGCAAGTTGTTCTTCCTTGACAAAGTCTATAATAGGTTTTGCAAGCGTGTTTATTGCAGTAGTGTATTCAATATCTAATGAAGTGATAAGTTCGGTTGCAGAGGTAATGTCTGCTTGATTTAATACTGCATCAGCAATTATACTTGCATAGCTTTCGACATCGTTAGCATATACTTGGTAATTATCTCTGAATATATTGCTGACAGCGGCAGAACCTGAAAAAATATCAAAAATTGCTTTGCCGTCTTGTATATACGGTTCAATATTTTTTTGTATGAAACTACTAAGGTTATTTTTGCTCCCCTGGTAGTTCAAAACAGTAAAATTCTTCATGATAAATTCCTCCGAACTCTATTATAATAAGTGCAATGGAAAAATACAATTACAAATAAAAAAATATTGAAGGATTTTTCGCATCGGAAAAATAAATAAATTAGTAAAGATAAGATAGTAAGTGATGCTGTCTCTTATACACATCTCCGAGCCCACGAGACAGGCA
>ENA-OYZE01000311-OYZE01000311.1-human-gut-metagenome-genome-assembly--contig:-NODE-311-length-18547-cov-9.094960_pt1 | contig 18547 bp, 16 predicted proteins | sample MGYA00243259_ERZ653469 | MGnify/ENA primary metagenome ERZ653469 (study PRJEB26926, sample SAMN06164913) | human gut metagenome | biome: ENVO:00009003; feature: ENVO:2100002; material: ENVO:00002003...
AGAGACAGCCCGCCCTCTCCTTTGGCTTATAAATACGGGAAAAACATCAAAAAACCATGGGGCCGCCCGCGCCGAGCGCGGGCGGCCCCTCATATGGAACCTGTTTGATCTCCCTTCACGCCAGATACTTCTCCCGAAGCCGCGCGATGTCCGTTTCGGTGATGCCCAGCACCTTCATGCAATAGCCGACGATGCTGCCGTAGCGCGCCTTCATCTCGGAAATGACGCCCTCCATGTACTCCCGCTTGATGCGCATGAGCCCCAAGAGCACCTTCTTGAATTTGAGCGTGAGCGGAGCGATGTAGACGGCAAGGCGGTTCAGGACGAACTTCTTGCGGCAAAAGCGGCGGGAGGCGAGGTAATCTTGCAGGATATCCTCCTCCTTTACGCCGAGGAGCGCTTCGAGGAGCATCGAACAGATGCCCGCCCTGTCCTTTCCGCCCGTGCAGTGCCACAGGAGCCCGTCGCGCTCCACCGCAAGGCGCAGAAAGCGGCGCAGGCTCTCCTGCGGCTTCTCGTCGAAGACGATGCCGCGGTAGGTGTGGATCATATAGTTATCCGCCGTGCCGAACTGCTCCTTGATGCGGCGGCTCTCTGCCTTGATGAAGAGGCGGGAGGAGCGCTCCGCCGTGATGCCGCCCGTGGGCGCGCAGAGAAGGGGCAGCGCGATGTATTCGGCGCCTTCGAGAAGCGTATCGGGATGTTCGCAGCGCTCGGTATCGGTGCGCAGGTCGACGACGGTGCGGATGCCGAGCCCTTCGAGCGCCGCCTTCGTGCGTCCCGGGAGGCGCGAGAGCCTGCCGCTCCGAAAAAGCTTGCCCGCCATGATCGCGCGGCCGCCCTCCGCGGGGATGCCGCCGAGATCGCGCGTATTGTTGAGCTTTCTGAGTTTCAGCCTTTGGATCTTCATACGCCCTCTATTGTACGCGAAAGCCCCTTCGTTTGTCAAGCGGGCAGCTTCCGCCGCCCGAGAAAAACGCAAAACGGGCGGCACAAACCGCCTGGTTTGATCGTTAAAACCGACTTTGCACAAAAAGGCAAGAATTAAAATAAGGCGACTCCCTCAGTCTCGCTGCGCTCGACAGTTTCTCGCGCGGTAGTATCCGCGCTCGGTCAGGGAATGCCCCGAACAATGGGGCATTCCCAAGTTCGCAGGCGGCAAAGAGCCCACCGGGCTCTTCGCAAGAATGCGCCTGCTCACCCTCAAAGAGGGAGGCAAGGAAGCTGCTGTTTCCCCTTGCCACTCAAATTTAATTCCGCAAGCAAAACCACGCTTTTGCTTCTAAAAATGAAATGAGCCGAGCAGGGTTCCCCTGCGCCTCGTCGCAGCAGAGCAAATTCCGCAAGCCGCTCGCTTTGTTCGCGGCTTTGCCCGAATGCTCGCTGCTCCTCTTCCCGCAAAACTCGCTACGCGACTTTTGTGGGAGCTTTTTTACTCCCTCCGTCGCGGCACCGAAGCAAGCTTCGGATGCCGCGCCACCTCCCCGAAGAGGAGGCTAAAATAAGGAATTTTTCCCAAAATTATTTCCGCGAGGAGAGTTTCTCTCCGAAGATTCCCCTCCGCTGCTTCTCAAATGAAATGAGCCGAGCAGGGTTCCCCTGCGCTTCTGAAAAAAATCCCGCGAGGAGGGTTTCCCTCCGCTGCGGGACTCAATTTGCCTCTTACCAGAGGCTTATTGTTCTTAGAAAGACAACAAGGTGCGTGGGCGAAAAAGTAAGTTAAAATCACCCATCTTCACCCCTCACGGCATTTGTTTTGCGAAGCAAAAGAAATGCGTGAATTTATTTCGTTCCAAATAACCTGTCCCCTGCGTCGCCGAGGCCGGGCAGGATGTAGCCGTTCTCGTTGAGGCAGCGGTCGAGCGTCGAAACATACACGGGCACGTCGGGATGCTCACGGTAGAGCTTTTCGATGCCCTCGGGCGCAGCGATGATCGCCATGAACTTGATCTTTCTGCACCCGCGCGCTTTGAGCGCAGCGATGGCGTCGCACGCGGAACCGCCCGTTGCAAGCATGGGGTCGATGAGGAACACCGTCTTTTCCGCAATGCCGTCGGGGAGCTTGCAGTAGTACTCCTGCGGCTCGAGCGTCTCCTCGTTGCGGTACATACCGATATGCCCCACCTTTGCCGTCGGGAAGACGCGGTGTACGCCGTTGACCATGCCCAGCCCCGCGCGCAGGATGGGCACGATGGCGACGCTGTCGTCCGCGACGCGGTACTGCGTCGTCTTTTCAAGGGGCGTATCCACTTCGACGGGCACGAGCTCCACGTCGCGCATGCTCTCGTATGTCATGATGGTCGTGATCTCTTCGACGAGCTCGCGGAACTCCTTCATGGAAGTGTTCTTGTCGCGCAGGATGGAGACTTTGTGCTTGATGAGGGGGTGATCGAAGATAAAGACGTTGGGATAGGTCATCTCAGTCCTCCTTTTTTGTTTCGGGCGTTTCGGCAGCTTCGGCGGGTGCAGCCGCTTCGGGCGCCGCCGCTTCGCCCGCGGGAGCTTCGGCAGCTTCGCAAGCCTGCACGTTTTCGCCCTTCTTCTTGCCGATATTGACGAGCACGTTGACGAGGATGCCCAAAATGAGCGCCGTTGCGATGGCGGTGACGGTGACCTGACCGAAGGAGAGCGCCATGCCGCCCACGCCCGCGATGAGGATGGTGGAGACGACGAAGAGATTCTCGTTCTCGTTGAGGTCGACCTTCTGGATCATCTTGAGGCCGCTGACGGCGATGAAGCCGTAGAGGGCGATGCACACACCGCCCATGACGCAGGCGGGGATGGACGAGAGGAAGGTGACGAAGGGCGCCACGAAGGAGAAGACGATGGCAAGGATCGCCGTCGCGAGGATGGTGACGACGGAGGCATTGCCCGAGATCGCCACGCAGCCGATGGATTCGCCGTACGTCGTGTTGGGGCAGCCGCCGAAGAAGGCGCCGACCATCGAGCCCACGCCGTCGCCGAGCAGCGTGCGCGAAAGCCCGGGATCGCGGAGCAGGTCGTGCTCGATGATGGAGGAGATGTTCTTATGGTCGGCGAGGTGTTCTGCAAAGACGACGAATGCGACGGGGATATACGCAACGGCGATGGTGCCGATATAGCCGCCGATCGTGCTCCCTTCCGCAGGGGTGAAGGGCCCCGCGAAGGCGGTGACGAAGGTGAAGTCGGGCAGCCAGCTCATATCCTTGAAGATAGAGAAATCGATGATCTGAAGCGCTTCGTCGCCCGTACCCATGCCGATGAGCGTGAACACGGCCGCGAGCAGGTATCCCGAGAGGATGCCGCAGATGAAGGGGATCATTTTGAGCATCTTCTTGCCGTACACCGAGCAGACGATGGTGACGCCGAGCGTCACGAGCGCGCAGATGAGGCAAAGCCCCGCGTGCAGATCCATCACATAGTTGCCGCTTGCGTCCGTCGCCGCGCTGACCGCCTGCGAGACGGCGCTGCCCGCGAGCGAGAGCCCGATGAGGGCGACCGTGGGACCGATGACGACGGCGGGCATGAGCTTATCGATCCAGCCGACGCCCGCGAATTTGACGGCGATCGCAATGACGACGTACACGAGACCCGCGAACACCGCGCCGATGAGAAGACCGAGATAGCCCAGCGCCATCGAAACGCCGCCCGCGAACGCTGCCGTCATCGACCCGATGAAGGCAAAGGAACTGCCCAAAAAGACGGGGCTCTTGAACTTGGTGAACAAGAGGTAGACGAGCGTGCCCGCGCCTGCGCCGAAGAGCGCCGCCGAGGTGGACATCTCATGCCCCACCACCATGGGAACGGCGATGGTCGCCGCGAGGATGGCAAGCAGCTGCTGCAGGGCAAAGACGATGGTCTGGAAGAGGGTCGGCCTGTCCTTGACGCCATAGATGAGTTTCATTTTTTCTCACTCCTTTTTTCTTTTGCGTGAAAACGCATCTTTTCCCGTGAAAAGGACTTCGGTGCACTCGCTCCGAAGCCCACTAAATAACATTATAGCACGCTCTGCCCGCGCTGTCAACCCGCGCGCCGAAAAAGTGCATGCGCTCGCATAAAACATCCGCTCCCGCCGCAGGAAGCGCGCGCCCTTTTGCGCGAAAGCTCCGCGAAGTTAAGCGCAGCTTAAACGGAAGATCGAGAAATACTGTCTTTACTTTTTCCGCGGGATAAGGTATGATAGAAGCACAAAACGTTTTGAAAACAAATTCAGGAGAAAAGACCATGCCTTCGATCGGGGAAAAGATCAAAAAGCTTCGGCTTGCCAAAAAAAATGACACAGGAAATGCTGGCACGGCAGCTCAATGTGACGGTCTCCGCCGTCTCGCAGTGGGAATCGGGAAAGACGATGCCCGATCTCTCCGCGCTCGCTCCCCTTTGCAGCCTGCTTGCCGTCTCGGCAGACGACCTGCTCGGCATCCGCATTGGCGAGCGGGAGAAAGTAGTGCGTGAAACAAGGGAACTCGTTGAACGCCTTGCCGCGCAGGGGAACTACGAAGCCGCGTTTTCGGAGCTGCGCGCCAAGATCGCGACGTATCCGGAAGAGGCGCAGCTCCGCATGGAATTTGGTTTCCTCTTTATGAAATTCTGCCGGGAAGTTGACGGACATGAAGAAGAAAAGCGTGCCCTATACAGTGAAACCGAACAATTCGTGATCAGAAGCGGCGCGCTCGAACGGTGGCGTGAACGCTTCCCGGAAAACGCAGCGGCCGCCGATGACCTTTTCCTCTTTTTGATCAGACGGATGCTGTCCGATCGCTCCCATCTGCAGACAGACGAGCTCTTAGAGCGCGTGGAAGCCCTGACCCAAACGGGGCAGCTTGAAGCGCTCAGGCAGCTCGTCCTGAAAGAGCTGAAGGATGCCGAAGAAGTCGGCGGGCCGCAGGCGCGAATCGCGACCTATCTCATCGCTCTCAGGCTCATGCGGCTCGACCGGGAGGCGTATCGCCAAAATGCAGACCCTGCGCTTTTGAACGAGATCGCCTCGTGCGGGGCGTTTCTCCTCGGCTATAACGCAAATCTCCCGCTGCTCGCCGAGGCGCTCTTATACAGCATGGAAGCGGCAGAGCTCCTCGGCGACAAAGCAACGGCCGCGGAATACAGAAAAACGCTGGAAGAGACGAGAGAGGCGCTGAAGCCGCTCGGCGCCTGAGAGGCGGCGCGCCCGACCCGAGCGGCGAAGGACACGGCGCATTATTCGGACGTTCCAAACGAGCGAACGGAACGCTTTCATCAGCGCGCGCCCCGCGGCGAAGAGCCGCGGGGCGCGCTGTCATGTTCAAATTTCACTCAAAGCGGAAGAGCGGGGTGGAATAGTAGCGGTCGCCGCCGTCGGGGAGAAGGACGACGATGTTTTTGCCCGCAAACTCCGCGCGGCGGGAGAGCGTGACTGCCGCGCACAGCGCCGCACCCGAGGAGATGCCGCAGAGGATCCCCTCCGTCATGCCCAATTTCTTGGCATACAAGAGCGCGTCTTCATCGGTGACGGTGATGACTTCGTCGTAAACGCCCGTATCGAGCGTCTTGGGCACAAAGCCCGCGCCGATGCCCTGGATGCCGTGCGCGCCGCCGCGGCCTTCGGAAAGGACGGGCGAGGACGCGGGCTCCACCGCGACCACACGGATGCCCGCGTTCTGCTCTTTCAGATACCTGCCCACGCCCGTGAGCGTGCCGCCCGTACCGACGCCCGCCGCGAAGCAGGCGATATCGCCCTTGAGATCGCGCCAGATCTCGGGGCCCGTCGTCTCGTAATGGGCGCGCGGGTTGACGGGGTTTTCGAACTGCCCCGCGAGGATGGCGTTCGGGAGCGTTTTTACAAGCTCTTCCGCCCTTTCGATGGCGCCCGCCATGCCCTTTTCGCCGGGCGTTAAGACGATCTCCGCCCCGTAGGCGCGCAAGATGCTGCGGCGCTCCATGCTCATCGTATCGGGCATGACGAGGAGGGCGCGGTACCCCCGCACGGCGGCGACGGCGGCAATGCCGATGCCCGTGTTGCCCGAGGTGGGCTCAATGATGGTGCCTCCCGCCTTCAGCGTTCCCTTCCTCTCGGCGTCCGCAACGATCGCCAGCGCCGCGCGGTCTTTGACGGAGCCCGCAGGGTTGAAGCTTTCGAGCTTTGCAAACAAGTTCGCCCCGCAGCCGAACGCCTTTTGATAGCGGGAAAGGGCAAGGAGCGGGGTGTTCCCGATGAGTTCTTCCATCGAATTTGCGATCATATCTTTTCTCCCTGCGCCCGTTTGACGGCGGGCGCGCCGTTTTCGATGTTGTATTCCGCGTCCTCGTCCTTTGCGTGCGAATCGTACCACACCTGCGCAAAATAGGGATTACGCTTTGCAAGAAGATCGAACTTCCACGGGCGCGGATAGCAGCACTTGGGGCACCAATGCCCCGCCCGCAGAACGGTGAGCGCGGAAGCTTCGAATGTATGCCCCTCGGCGCACTGCCACACGAGAGGCGCGCGAAGAGATGGCATTTCGTCCGAAAGACACTTCCCCCCGCGGAATTCCGCCGCAGACTTGGCATCTTCGATCGTCCACTCCCGCATGGGTTTGAAATCGTCGAACCCGTGGGATAAAAGCTGTGCGCCCTCGCCCCGCTTCAGCGCCTCGAACCCGGGCTGTTTGCAAGCGAGAGAAACGTCTTCCCAGCGCTTCGGGAGCTCTTTCACCCCCTCTTCGCCGCCAAAATAGGCGAAGATGCGCGCTTCGTCGCCGTCTTCGATCCACTTTGCGGGAGAGCCTTCCATATTGAGCAGCTTCTTGAAGAGAAATTCGTAGATGAGTTCGGGCGGCACGGCCTTCCCGAGGGAGAACAGGGGGTGCGACTTTGCGATCTCCTGCCAATATTCGTGTACGCCGTCGCGCTGAAAGGAGAAGAGTTCTTCGAGCTCGCCCGCATCGTAAAACCACAGGCCGTGGAAGTTGCGCGTGGGGAACCACGCGGGGCGGAAGTAGCGTTCGGGATCGCCGCCGATGACCGCAAAGCCGTCGACAAGCGTATCGTAGCCCGTGTCGCGCCCCATCTCCCCCGCGCCGACGTTGTAGACGTTGTTCCAGAATCCGTCGATCTCCCCCTTGCTCTCGCGGAGGAAGATATTCGCAAACAGCCGCGCCGTGTCGCGCGCGCTCACCCATTCGAGGGGGGAATTGAGCACGATGTGGAACATGAGGGGATCGCTCATGTTGTTTTCGAGCATCTTATTATGCAGCATGGCGCCCTCGCGCAGGATGACGAACTTTTCAAGCCCTGCGTCGAGGACATAGCGCTCCGCCTTGAGCTTGTGCAGCTCGTAGGCTTCGAAGGGACTGGGAAGGAGCGGATCGCCCACCCTGCCGAAGGGGTGCGCCATCGTGCGGTTGCCGTAGACCGCCACCGAGGAGATATGGATGAAGGCGGGCTGGGGGGAACAGGCGCGTACGGCATCCGTCATCGCCGCCGTGCCGCCGAAGTTGACGCGGTGCGAGAGCGACGGGGAATGATCGGACGCGGGCGGGATGACCCCCGCCATGTGCAGGACGTACTCGGCGCCCGCGACAAGGCGGTCGCAGTCCTCCCGCCGCGTCACGTCGCCGCGGACGATCTCGACGCGCGCCCCGCATTCCCGTTTGAGACGGCGGGCGAATTCGTCGTTCTTTTTCTTCGGGGTGAGCAGTACGCGCACGCACGCGCCCACGGGGAGAGCGAGCACCGCTTTGAGCGCCTCCCTTCCCATATCTCCGCTCACGCCCGTCATGGCGATCTTCATTGGTGACCTCCTTTGTTGTTTCAAGCCCCTCGTCCAACTCCGCACAGCAGATGCGAGCGAGACAAGGAGAGCGCGGCTTTGCCGACAGGAGTTTTCAGGGCTCCCGCAAAAGTCGCACCGCTCGTCTTAGAACCGAGCAAGACAAGGTAAAACGATTTCTGGCTTCGGCATCCTCCGCACAGCAGATGCGAGTGAGACAAGGAGAGCGAGGAAAACTTGAGGGAGCTTACTAAGAGGTAAGTGACCGAAAGTTGCCGCAGCTCGACACAGGATCGCGACGCAGATGCGAAGCGCGCGCGGAATATCGCAAACGTTTACCTCGGGCGTTTCATCGTCAGAGAAATACGCCCCTTCCTCTCATCCACTTCCTTGACCCAAACGGTGACGACGTCCCCCACCGAAAGCACTTCGGAAGGGTGCTTGATGAAGCGGTCGGATATTTCGGAGATATGCACGAGCCCGTCCTGATGCACGCCGATATCGACGAACGCGCCGAAATCGATGACGTTGCGCACGGTGCCTTTGAGCTCCATACCGGGCTTTAAGTCCTTGATCTCCATGACGTCGGTGCGCAGAACGGGTGCGGGGAGCTCGTCGCGGGGGTCGCGGCCGGGGCGTTTGAGCTCGGCGCACACGTCGAAGAGGGTGGGAAGCCCCACGCCGCACGCCTGTGCCGCGCGCTCCTCGCCGTAGCCGTGCAGCCGCTCCATGAGATGCCCCAGATTGCCGCGGCGCACGTCCTCTTCGGTATAGCCGCAAAGAGACAGCAGCTTCTGCGCGGCGGCGTACGATTCGGGATGAACGGCGGTGTTGTCGAGCACTTCCTTGCTCTCGGGCACGCGCAGAAAGCCCGCACACTGCTCGAACGCCTTGGCGCCGAGCTTGGGCACTTTCAAAATTTGCTTGCGCGAAGTGAATCTGCCGTTCTCCTCGCGATACTTGACGACGTTGGCGGCAACGCCCGCGTTCAGCCCCGAAACGCGCGCCAAAAGGGGCGCGGAAGCCGTGTTGACGTCGACGCCGACGGCGTTCACGCAGTCCTCGACGACACCGTCGAGCGCTTCAGAGAGCCGCTTTTCGGGCATATCGTGCTGATACTGCCCCACGCCGATGGACTTGGGGTCGATCTTGACGAGCTCGGCAAGAGGATCCTGCAGCCGCCGCGCGATGGAAACGGCGGAGCGCAGGTTGACGTCGTATTCGGGGAACTCCGCCGCCGCCAGCTTGGACGCGGAATAGACGGAAGCGCCCGCCTCGTTGACGATGGCATAAGATACGCCCGCCCCCTTGCCGAGCGAAGCGATGAGTTCCACCGTCATCTGCTCGGTCTCGCGGCTCGCGGTGCCGTTGCCGATGGCGATGTGTTTGACCTGATGCTTTTTGATGAGCGCGGAGAGCGTTCTGATCGCTTCCGCCTTCTGCCGCTCGCCGTGGGTGGGATAGACGACCGCCGTATCGAGCACCTTGCCCGTGCCGTCGACGACCGCCACCTTGCAGCCCATGCGGTAGCCGGGGTCGAGCCCCATCGTGACGAACCCCTTGACGGGCGGCTGCATCAAAAGCGGACGCAGGTTGAGCGCGAACTGCCCGATGGCGCCCTCCGACGCCGTCTCGGTGAGGGCGGCGCGCACTTCGCGTTCCAAAGAGGGCTCGATGAGGCGGTCAAACGCGTCCTCTGCGGCGGCTTTTACAAAGGCGGTCGAAGCGCAGGCGGGCTTTTTGACGACGCGGCGGAAGATGAGCTCCAAAGCGTTGTCGTGCGGGACTTCTACCCACACTTTTAATACCCCCTCCTTTTCGCCGCGGTTCAAGGCGAGCACGCGGTGCGAAGGGATGCTCTTGACCGCGCAGGTGAACTTGTAGTAGTTGCGGTAGACGGTGTCTTCGGGGTCTTTCTTGGCGGCCTCCGAGCAGACGTCGCCGCACTTCATGGCGTAGTCGCGAAGCGCCCCGCGCACGGCGGCGTCGTCGGAAATATTCTCGGCGATGATATCCCCCGCGCCCGCAAGCGCTTCTTCCACCGAAGAGACGCCCTTCTCTTCGTCGATATACTCCTTAGCCGCCTCTTCGGGGGCGGGGCAGTCCTTCTCCTGCGCAAAGAGAAGAAGGGCAAGCGGCTCCAAGCCCTTTTCGCGGGCGATGGTCGCGCGGGTGCGCCGCTTCTGCTTGAAGGGGCGGTATTCGTCCTCGACGGCGGCGAGCGTCTCCGCACTCTCGATGCGGGCGCGTAGCTCTTCCGTGAGCTTGCCCTGCGCCTCGATGGAAGAGAGTACTTCCTTCTTCCGCTCTTCGAGATTGCGAAGGTATTGCAGACGGTCTGCAAGGGTGCGGATGGTCTGATCGTCCATCGTGCCGTGCATCTCCTTGCGGTAGCGGGCGATGAAGGGCACCGTGTTGCCCTCGTCGAGGAGGGTGACGACGTTTGAGACGTGTTCCTCTTGTTTATCGAGCTCTTTTGCGAGCGCTTTGATGATATCCATCTCGTTCTCCGTTGCCCTTTCGGGCGAAAGTGTGATACGCTTATTCTATCACAACGCGCGCAAATTTACAAGCAAACGAGGCGGCATTACAAAAATAGGAGGCCCGAAGGCCTCCCGTACGGAGAATATGCTCCTCAAAGGAGCAGGAGAAGGATGCTCGCAAATTGCAGGGCGGTGCCCAAGATGTCGAAGAGGTGCCACACCGAATGGAACCACTTCACTTTGCGGCCGAGCGCAAAGAAGACGATGCCGCCCGTATAGGCGATGCCGCCGCCAAGAAGCAGCCACAACGAGAGCGGGGAGATCGCCTCCATGAGGGGCGGGAACACGAGAAGAGCGAGCCAGCCCATCGTAAAATACAGCGCCATCGAGATGCCCTTGACGACCTTGTTGTTCATGGCAACGGCGTTCATCGCAATGCCGACGAGCGCGCACAGCCACTCGACGAGGAGCACCCAAAAGCCCACCGCCGTGCCGTGGAGCGCGATCATGCAATAGGGCGTATAGGTCCCCGCGATGAGGAGATAGATGGTGCAGTGATCGAAGATGCGGAAGACGCCCTTCGCGCGGCCGTCAGGCAGAGCGTGATAGAGCGCGCTCATCGTATAGAGGATGACGATGCTCGCCCCGAAGACGGAGACCGCCGCCATCGCCGCAGGGTCGGGATAGGCGAAAAAGAGCGTCACGCCCCACGCGATGAGCCCGAAGAGCGCCCCCGCGATGTGTGAAACGGCGTTGAAGATCTCCTCGCCCTTTGTATAAAAGGAGCTGAAGAACCCCTTCTTTTGCATTCCCGCGCCGAGCGCGCCCGCTGCCGTCTGCTGCATATGAGCCTCCTTTCCGCGCCGCCCGCCTTGCAAAGGGGGTGCGCCCTGTTTTGTACGCTCTCAGTATATGCCCGGGGAGCCCCCGCTGTAAACCCATTCTTTGCATTCCGTACGCTACTCCTTCTGCGCCCCTTTCTATCCTCAAAAAGAGGGCTCTACCGCACAAAAAAGCCGCTCTATCCTGAGTAGAGCGGCCTGCGAAAGGCAAATTTCGGCCGATATATCCCTTGAAAAGCCCGTTCTTCGCCTCCTACAGCCTGAGGCGCCGCAGAACTGCCATGAGCGGGCGGAAGAGCAGGAACACCGTCAGGAGGGCGCACGCGCACTGCATCGCCATCGTCGGAAGGGAGGCAAGAAAGTAGGCGAACGCCGCCTCCTTCGTATAGCCGTAGAAAAGGGGCGTCACAACGTCGTCAAGCAGGGTGAAAAGCGCCGTAAACAGGACGGAAAGCGCCGTCACAAGCAGCTGCGTTTTGAGATCGGCACGACGGCGGAGCGCATTCCCCAAGATCCCGAAACAGGCGGCAAAGAGCGGATAATAAAGGAGATAGAGAATGACGACGTTGGGGAAAAACCCGAAAAGAAGGCAGCGCAGGAGGGAGAAGGCGACGGCGGAGAGCACCCCGCACCTCACGCCGAAGCGATAGGAAAAGACGAGGAGGAGCACGGTGACAACCTCCACCCCCTTGACGAACCAGAGCGCGTACTGCGCGCCCAGAAGGAGAGCTGAGAACACGGCGGCGACCGCCACATACCCCGCGCCCCGCAAAGCGCGCTGCTTTTTCTGCGCCGACCCTGTTTTTTCGGAGGCAGACCTATCTTCCCCCGTCATTTCCTGCACGGACGCCGACCGCACTTGTTCTTCCCTGCGTTCCATCAGATGCCGAAGCTCTCAAACGCCCAAATGTAGAGGCAGCCCTCTTTGACGACGAGCTCCCCCGCGCCCAGCACGGCGGAGCCCAGGACTTCGCCCTCATATTCGAAGGTGCCCCACTGCGCATTGGCGTTCTCTTTGTCGCTCGTGTAGAGCATCCAATAGCTCGACGCCGTCTGCCCGGTGCCGTTGATGTTCGTTATCATGCCGTCCTCTGCCGTAAAGACGAGCGCACCCTGCCTCCCGAGCTCCTCCATGACGGCAAGGAGCGTCTTTCCGCCGTGTTCCGCCGATGCCCGGATGACGACGGTATTTTCGTCTGCCGTGACGGGCGACTTTTTGCAGCCCGCGAGCGCAAAGAGCGCAAAAAGCGCAAGGACTGCCGAAATGAGGGAGACAAGGGAAAGCAATTTCTTTTTCATAAAAACCTCTTCTGCCGCTTTGAAGCGGCTTATTTTTCAAGCGAGGCAGCAAAAAACGCGCCCCTCGGGCGCGCCAAAAGAACGCACGACTCTTTTTCTCCTGCTGCCCGAGATCGCCGCGCGTTCCGTCGGGGCAGGCGATCGGACTTTCACCGTAATGGCTGTTGCGGCGGATTTTCACCGCGCTTCCCCTGCTCTCTGCCCCTCCCGCGCCTTTCGCGCGGGCAGCAACTCCCGACGGATATTTTTTTCTCTATTGTAAGAAGTGCGCCGCTCCTTGTCAAGCAAATGAAGGGCGCAGCGGCAAACGGACCGCCGACGGACGGCAAAGAAGGGCAACAAAGACGGACGCAGAGACGGACGGCAGACGGGCGCGCCGCCCGCGGAAGTTCCGCGGGCGGCGCGCCCCAAAACTTATAAAATATATTCGAGCTGGCAGTCGAAGGGCTCCTTTTCGACGTGGCGCTTATCTTCCCACACCGCGTCGGTGCAGCCCAACGAGCGGTAAAAGACCTGCGTTTCGACGGCGGAATGGGCGGAGATGTACAGCTTTTCCGCGCCGTGTTCCTTCGCCCAGGCGGCAGCCGCCTGAAAGAGTCTGCGTCCCACGCCCCGCCGCCGCCACTCCCGAGAGACGTGCAGCTCCGCAAGGTCGAGATACTCCCGCTTCTTCCCGAGGGACTGCTTACAAACCGCCGCAAAGCCCACCGGCCTCCCTTCGAAGAACGCCGCCTGCACGAAGCCGCCGCTCTTTGCCGTCTCCTGCAATGCCTTGACAACGGATGCGCGTTCCTCCTCCGTCCAGTCGTCCGTAAAGGGATCGGGGCGCACCTCCCAGCCCTTCTCGCCGCGGCGGTAACAGAGCATGACCTCCTGCCGCCGCTCAAATCCGTCGAGGAAGGAGGGCGCAATATCCTCCGCCGTCAGATTTTTGTATTTCAGACATTCAGACTTCATGGATGACTCCCGCAAAGAGCGTCGTATTGTAGCTGTCGGTAAGCACGAACCCGAACGCACGGTCGACAAGGAAATCTTCATAGACCTCCTCATACTCGTCGGGCCCCGCTGCGCCCGCGCCGGGAAGCACGAACACCGCCGCCCCTTCGATGCCCTTTCTGTCCACTTTAAGCTTTGCGATATGCTGCGCTTCGGTACAATAAACGCCGCTCGTTTTGCCCGTGAGCGCGGAGAGATCGCTTTGCTCGCGGTCGAAGAGCTTTTCGATGCCGAACTCTTCTTTGAGAACGGGCGAAACGTCGCCTTTGTAGTCCCCTTCGAACTCGGGGAAAAGACAGCGCGTGTAATAGCGGATGTGATTTTCCTCGTCGGTCGCGTTCCAATCTTCCTTCGAGGAAACTTCGGCGATGTTCTGCGCCGTCATGACCTCGGAAAGGGAGGCGCCGTCCTTCGGCACGAGGAAGGTGATGCGGAACCCGTGCATGGTGGAAGTATGATAGGAAGTGTAATTCTCCCCTTCATACGCCCTGCCCATGACGTAGTCCCCTTGCAAAAGGCGGCGCAGCACCTCTTCGCCGCTGCCTTGCATAAATGCCCTCTCCTCGGTGCGGGCGATGTCGTCGCCGTACTCGTTCCAGGTGTCTTTCAAATACAGCGTATTGACGAGGGCGAACACCGTCTCGGGCGAGAGCGCAAGATCGGCATCGATGAGGCCGTTCGTCTCGTCCTTGATGTATTTGGAGAGCGCGCGGTTGGCGGCCTCGTTGTCATTGGCAAAATCGGCGGAGTAGCTGTTGCAGAAGTAGTCCTCGGCGAGCACGTCGAGCGTCTCCTCGACAAAGGGCGTAGACTCATCCAGCCAGATGCCGTTGCTCAGCGTGATGTCTCCTGTTTTGCCGAGTTCGCGGTTGAGGGAGCGCCAGAGGATGGAGATACCCTCCCCGAGCGTTTCTTCCGTCACGCCGAGGGCGGAGAGGAGCTCTTCCTTCGTCTCTCCCGCGCTCGAAGCCGCCGCAAGGGAGAGCCCCATGTAGACGGAGATAGGCGAAACGACGGCGTTTTCCGTGCCTTCACTTGCCGCTTTCTGAAGCGAGGCGGAGGCAAAACGCGCCGCGAAATCTTCCGCCCCTTCCTGCACGGCGATAAAATTCTCGTCCTGCCGCTCCGTGTAGGAGAAGTCTTCGGGCTCCGCCGCCGCACGAAGCAGCGTGCTCCTGCCCGCACACGAACTCATCAGAAGCATCGCCGCACACAGCGGCACGCTCAGTGCAAACATCAATTTGCGTTTCATGTCATTTCCTCCTTATTTTATCTCGTTGAAGTCAGTATCGAAGCAAAGCCGCACGCCGTCCGCCTCATAGACGCAGGAAAACGCTTCGGGGTCTTCTATCGTTTCGGAAGGGTCTTCTTCGGAAGGCGGATCTTCTTCGGTATAGGGCGGCTCGGAATGATCGGGCTCCGACCCTGCGGGCGCTCCCGCGGGCATCCAGGCAATAGCGAGCGGCACGGCGACGATGCAGAGGGCTGCCGCCGAGAAAACGGGCACGAGCACCCGCCGCACGATGCGCTTTTTTTGCCGCTTTTTTTCCAGCTTTTTTACGACCGCCGCCGCAAGGCGTTCCTCTTCCTCTTCGCCGAGCGCGACCGCCGAGAGGGCTTTTTTGTAATCTTCAGGTTTCATCCTCTTCCTCCCAAATGACGCGAAGGCGCTTTCTCGCCCGCGAGAGCAGGATATAAACGGCGTTCTCCGAACGGCGGAGCAGCTTTCCGATCTCCTTTGCCGAATATCCTTCATAGTAGAAAAGATAAAGGGCATTGCGCTCGTCTTGCGGGAGCGCAAAGAGCGCTTCGAAGACGTCCTCCGCTTCCGAAGAATGCTCCCATGAAGAGGGCGGAGCGATGCGTTCGTCGAGGGGGAGCACCTTCCTTCGGGCAGATTTTATAACGTTTCTGCTCTTGTTGATCGTGACGCGGATGAGCCAGGCTTTCAAGTGTTCCTCGCTCTTGGGAAGAGGGCGCAAAAAGAGCGCGAGGAAAACTTCCTGCACGATGTCTTCCGACTCGGCACGATCGCGGGTATTCTGATAGGCGATCCGCATCACCATGTCGCCGTAGCGCCCGATGACGGAACGGACCGTCTCTTCGGAAATGTTCTGCATCTTCCTGCCCTCTTCACCTATAATACAACTCTGCGCCCGCAGACCTTTCACGGGTCTTTGCAAAATTTTGCGGCAAATGCTTTCCTGCCGCAGCGCATCCCTGTTCAGTATAGCACGTCCCGCGCCGCCGCACAAGCCCCTTTTTTGAAATTCCCCGAAAGGATCCGCGTTTCCGCCGACGCCCATATCATATAAAATATATGGAAATTTTACCTGCCCTCTTGACGAAATGCGTCGGATAAGGTAAAATAGAGACAGAATTTGTCACGCGGGTGGAGGAATATGGATCGTCTTGCCGATTTTGAGCCCCTCGAATACTACGAAAAGCACTTGAAAGACGCCATGGAGCGCAATGCGGAGCAATGCTTCGACGCGCTCGTGAAACGCTCGGGCATCGACCCCGAAAAGAACAGAGCGACCGTCGCGCGGTACAACAAGGAATCGGCGGAAGCGGAAGCGGCGGGAAAGAAGCTGGGCTCTTTCAAGGCGCTCAAGACCTTTCTCACCGTGCTCACCGTCATCGCCTTCCTTGCAGCCGTCATCCTCATCTTTGTCTACGCTTCGGATGGGGAAGGGTGGGCGCTGCTCCTGTTCGGCATCCTCTCGGCTCTTCTCGGCATCGGGCTCATCGTGCTCCTTGCCACCGTCATCAAGAAAAAACTCAAAGAACGCGAAGAAAAGCACAAGAAGGAAGTGGAGGAGGCGAATGCCGTCTTAAAAGAGGCATACGACGAAATGGCGCCCCTCAACGCCCTCTTTACCTGGGGCATGACGCGCGAACTCGTCTTAAAGACGATGCCCGACCTCACGCTCGACGAACAGCTCGACGTCAGGCGGCTCGACCTTCTGGAACAAAAATACGGCTATATCCCCGACGGAGACAAGAACGTTTCCACCGTCTTTCTCCTTTCGGGTACGGCGGAGGGCAGCCCCTTCCTCTTTGAACGCCGCTTCCGCCGCACGATGGGCACCAAGACGTATGAGGGCTCCATCGTCATCCATTGGACGACGACGGAAACGGACAGCAAGGGCAATACCCGCACCGTACACCATTCGCAGACGCTGACGGCGACCGTCACCAAGCCCGCGCCTTACTATGGCTTTGAGACGCGCCTCATCTACGCCAACGAGGGCGCGCCCGAGCTCACCTTCTCGCGGCGGCCCGGCCACGCGGAAAAGCTCTCGGAAAAAGAACGCGAAAAAAAGGTGAAGAAGGGCGCTAAGGAACTTCAGGACCGCACGGAGGATGCGATCAGCGAAGGGAAGCGCTTCACGGAACTTGCCAACACCGAGTTTGAAGTGCTCTTCGGCGCGCTCGACCGAAACAACGAAGTGCAGTTCCGCCTCATGTTCACCCCGCTCGCCCAGCAGAATATGCTCGACCTTATCACGTCCGACAAGGGCTACGGCGACGACTTCTATTTCACCAAACAGGGGATGCTCAACATCATCAGCTCCGAGCACGCACAGAACTGGCTCACGGATACCGATCCCGCCCGCTACCGGAGCTACGATCTCGAAGCTTCCCGCGCCGCCTTTGTCTCCTTCAACGCGGGGTACTTCAAGTCGATGTACTTTGACCTCGCCCCCGTGCTCTCCGTGCCCCTCTACCGTATGCAGAAGCCCGCGGAGTTCATCTACCGCGACGTCTATGACTTCAACTATACGAGCGGGGAGGCGGAAGTGCTCGCCAACCGCTTCCCGGCCGCCGTCTTTGCACCCGCAAACGCCAAGACGCAGACCATCTTAAAGGCGTCGCCCGTCCGCAAAGAAGGCAATACGGACAGCATTTCCGTCACGGCGCGCTCCTTCGACACCGTCGAACAGGTCGACTATGTGAACGTCTTCGGCGGCGACGGCAGATACCACGCCGTCCCCGTACACTGGATCGAATACATCCCGATCGAGCGCACGAGCGAGATGGCTCTGAAGCGCATCGGCGGCACCCGCGAGGCGTTCGAAGGGCAAAAGAACGGCGCATTCGGCGATTTTGTGCGCCGCTATACCGAGAGCGCTCCCGCCTTCTCGGACGGGCTCGCGGCATTCCCGCTCACGAGCGGCTCCCTCGCCGCAGGGGCAGACAGCGAACTTTCCGCCATCCTCGGCCTGAAAGAGACCGCGGCGGCAGGGGCGGCGATCTTCACGGGCATCGCGGCGGCAGAAGCGGCGGCAGACGAACTCGACCGCGCCGAAGCCGCAGCAAGAAGCGACGGAGCGCCCGCAGGCACCGCAGAGTTGCAGGGCGAACCCGCACGGCAAGCCCCCGAAGCCGACGAGGAGTCCGCGGAAGCGGCTGCGGCGGACGAGGCGGCAGCGCCCGAAAGAAACAAAACGGCTCCGACGGCAGATGCCGAAGAGAAAGAAAAATCAAATCAGGAGGAAACATAAATGGCAAACGAACTCGACGAACTCACCGGTCCCGTCAACGGACAGGGGCGCGACGTCAACGTCATCGAGAAGCAGATCCCCGTCAAGACGGGCGTCGGCTCGGTGATCTTCGAGGTCATCCTCTGGATCCTCGGGATCATTCCCGGCGTCATCTTCCTCTTCATGAAAGTGAAGGCGGGCAACTACCTCTCGCAATTGCAGCAGAAGATCCAGCACGACGCTTCGCAGATCGACAACTATCTCGAACAGCGCGTCGTCATCCTTCAGAACTGCGCGCGTCTCCTCGATAAGGCCATCGACCTCGACAAGACGACGATGACCCAGATCGCGGCGTACCGCTCGGGCGCGGCGCCCGGCGACGACGGCGCCCGCAACCAGGTGGCGCAGCAGCTCGACGCGGTGGGCAGGAGCATCAACCTCGCCTTCGAGAACTACCCCGACCTCAAGGCGCACGCGGAGATCGCCGACGCCATGCAGCAGAACGCCTATCTCCAGAAGGAGATCACGGCGGCGCGCGAACTCTACAACGACACCGTCAACGTGTGGAACCGCGACATCTTCGCATGGCCCACCAAGATGATCGTCGCCTCCAAGCGCGGCTATACGACCCGCATCCCCTTCACCGCCTCGCAGGAAGTGAAGGAACAGGCGCGCGGCGTATTCTTCTGAGAAAAACGCGATCCCGAAAGGGGGGCGCCCGACGGCTTTGCCGTCGGG
>ENA-OYZE01000313-OYZE01000313.1-human-gut-metagenome-genome-assembly--contig:-NODE-313-length-18486-cov-8.164180_pt1 | contig 18486 bp, 13 predicted proteins | sample MGYA00243259_ERZ653469 | MGnify/ENA primary metagenome ERZ653469 (study PRJEB26926, sample SAMN06164913) | human gut metagenome | biome: ENVO:00009003; feature: ENVO:2100002; material: ENVO:00002003...
GAGCCTTATCGTCGGCAGCGTCAGATGTGTATAAGAGACAGAAATTATATGTAAATAAGAGTTAAAATGTTATCTAAGGAGAGAGTTATGAATAAAAAGATATTTATTACGATTTTACTTCTAATAGCGCTGGTTGTTACCCTTGCGCTGACGGGGTGTGATTTGTTGGAAAAGTTGCCGGACACGCCCGAATTATCTGACGAAGAAATAGAACAACAGCTGTTGGCAAAATTTTCCGAATTTATCGAAGACATCGAAACGGAAACAAAATACCGCCTTGTAGTTGAAATCGGAGAAGATGCAGAAAAACATATTACGGAAATTTCTGTTGAAGAAGACAAACTTCATATAAACCAGTCGGAAAATTCCGATATTTACGCCATAACAAACGGCAAATATATATTTTCAAATGACAAATTGGTTTACACCGGAAAAGAGTTGGAAGGTATACAAAACATCGTTGGATATTTATTTCCCGATATTGCCGACTACATCCCCGATATTTTTGATGCAATTTCAAAAGCCGTTTTAAACGATACCGAATTTGAATTCGAAAGCGATACTGTCAAGAACGGAAAAATACACTTAAACGCATCGGAATCCGAGATTACTTTTCAATTGCAGACAGACAAACCGGTGCAAGTAAAACTGACATTGAGTGAAATGGGTACAAATTTACAGACTGTTCCCGACGAAATATTAATGAGTTTTGAAGCATTAGACGAATACGAATACATCTATCGCCAGATGGAATACGTCCTCTACTCTTCAAATGCCACTGTGGATATTTTGTTTAACGACAATGACAATAACACGATGTTTACAACGAATGTGATACTGAGTAATGGAGAAATGGAGTTAAGCACCGGAAGCTATAGAAAATCGGCAGTTCTTAAACATGAAGATTATTGGATTTCAATTACAGACTACGCAACAATCAGCGTCGATAGAGGTCCTGAAAACGGAGCAGACGTCTCTTATGTTTTAACAACCAATGTAAACTTTCTGACGTATGTAAAAGGTGATTTTATATATGATCCTGAAACTAAATCCGCTACGGCAACTGCTCAAGCGATTGCTGAGAGGTATAATATGTGTGAAAATATCGAAATAGATTTTTCACAGGAAGGACATTATATAATCAATCTGACTGTGCTGGACCAATATACCTATGAAATGATGGGAGCGAAAAAACTGATCATCGACATATATGATGTTGACCGTCAAAAGCAATTGTCCGTCAACGAAAAATACGCAGACGTAACCGAAAAAATTAAAGACGATATTTATTATAAGATTTTATCGCAAAATACACTGATCGTAAACACCTACTTAGGCAACGAAGTCGACGTTGTAATACCCGAAAGCGTCACTATCTACGGAAAAGAATATGCTGTAGAAGTTGTGGACAGTTACGCTTTCTCACATGCACGACTTTCATCTTTGACATTGCCAAAGTCCATTAAAACCATATACGCCTACTACGCTTATAAAGGCATAGATAATCTGATTTACCAAGGAACTCTTGCCGATTGGTGTGGAATCACTCACTCGTCATACCGGACGCCTATATTAGACAACGTAAATAATTTATATATAGACGGACAGTTGATTAGCACAGAACTTGTCATACCTGACGGCGTGACACAAATAAACAATGTCTTTGCCGGTTACAAATCCATTGTGTCCGTTGTCATTCCGAAAAGCGTGCAATCCATCAATGAAGATGCATTCTACGGATGTCCTATAACAACAATTATGTACGAAGGCGCGCAAGAAGAATGGAATAATTCGGCTCTAGCGGACAATAATTTCGCGGCAAACGCTACCGTCTACTTTTACAGTGAAACACAGCCTGAATCCGAAGGTTACTTCTGGCATTATGTAGACGGTAAAGTGACAGTATGGTAAGAGTTTATATTATTAAAAATATACAGAAATTGATATGCACCCCAAAAGTTGAATATTTTTGGGGTGCATATTTTTATGTCAATTTTATTGTGAGTTATTCAATTTATATTTACGTTACGCCATACAATCACAAATAAAGGCGATTAATCAGGCATAGCAGTAATAAATTCATCAATAACACAAATGCACTTTCAGGATCGGAATACACCGACGAAACCAATGACGTTCACATCTGTTCGGGCGCCTCGATGCCCAACAAAGCAAGGCCTTTGCGAAGCACCAGTTGTACGCACTCCACCAACGAAAGACGGGCGTTCTGTACAGACAAATCTTCGCCCAGAACGCGATGTCCGATATAGAAACGGTTGAATGCCTGTGCAAGGTCTATAAGATACTTGGACAATATACTGGGTTCGTACTTATAGGCACTGTCGGATACTATAACGGGGAAGTTGCGCAGCAATTTGACAAGGCGCAATGTTTCCACGTCATCCAGACCGCTGTAATTGCGGGCAATACGGGTGAGGTAACTCATTCCCGCTTTCTTTAAAAGCGAATTGCAACGGGCGTGTGTGTATTGAAGATAAGGAGCCGTTTCGCCGTCAAAGTTCAACACTCTGTCAAAGGTAAAAGTAATGTCCTTGATACGGGCGTTTTCCAACGCGGAGAAAATTACCGCCCCTACGCCTACCTGTTCGGCGACCTTTTCCTTGTCGGGAAGATCGGGGTTCTTAGTGCAGATTATATCCAGGCTTTTACTTACCGCTCTGTCCAGCACGTCCTTTAAAAACACGGTGTTGCCCTTTCTGGTAGACATACTTCCTTCTTCCAGCGAAACCATTCCGTAGGCAACGTGCACCAAATCTTTAGCCCAGTCCAGCCCTGCCAGTTCAAGCACTTTGAATATCTGTCTGAAGTGCAGATTTTGCTGATAGGCAACTACGTACAGACACTTGTCGAAGTTGTAATGTTCCTTGCGATAGAATGCCGCCGCAATGTCTCTCGTTGCGTACAGCGACGATCCGTCGCTCTTTACCAGCAGACAGGGAGGCATTCCGTAGTCGGACAAATCCACCACCTTCGCACCGTCGCTCACGGTGACAAGACCTTTGTCTTCCAGAAACTTCAACGGCTTGTCCATCTTGTCGTTGTAGAAACTTTCGCCGTTCCAACTGTCAAACGTGACGTTGAGTCTGTCGTACACCTGTCTGACGTCGTCCAAAGTAATTTTCTTGAAATATTCAAACAGTTTTACCGCTTCGGGGTCCCCCTTTTCTATACGGGCAAACCAGTGACGCGCCTGTTCGGTAAGTTCAGGATGTTCCTCCTCTTCGCGGTGAAAACGCACATAAAGATCCTGCAAAGCCCTGACGCCTTCTTTCGCGATGACTTCGTCGTTGCCCCACAGTTTGTAAGCGACGATCATCTTGCCGAACTGAGTACCGTAATCGCCGAGGTGATTGATACCTATAACTTTGTATCCCAATGCGGCAAACAGTTTGTACAGACTTCCGCCTATAGCCGTTGTGCCGAGATGCCCTATATGCAAGGATTTGGCAATGTTGACAGAACTGTAATCGATGCAAATGGTCTTTCCGTTGCCTTCGTTGCTGTTTCCGTAATTTTCACCCTGTTCGAGAACGCCGTAAACGGTGTCTGTGAGCATTGCCGAGCGATTTACAAAAAAGTTGAGATAGCCGTTTACCGCCTTTACTTCGCCGATGTACTCGTCGGTGAGGTAATTTTCGGCAAGTTGCTGTGCAATGGCCACAGGCGACTTGCGCAACTGTGCCGCAAATTTGAAACAGGGCAGACTGTAATCGCCCATATTGTCGTCGGCGGTATTTACTATCGAAGAATACAACATCTCTTTGTCAATATCCGCAGAAATGTTGTCTGCAATGTGTTTTTTAAAATCGAACATCTGATATTTCCTCTTGATATATGTGGTGACAGTATAACAAATCACCGGATATTTGTAAACAGATTACGCCGATGTGGCGCAAAACAGTCAAATAAGGGCGAAACGTACGACGTTCCGTCCTTATCTGTAATTGTAAAAGTCGTTACTCTTCCGAGCCTTCTTCCAGTTCGTCGGCACTTGCGGGAGTTGCCGAAACGCTTACTACCTTGCCGCCGTCCTTGAATTTCATTATGCGTACGCCCAAAGTGTCACGTCCTATTTTGCTGATTTCCTTTGCACGTATACGTATAACTATACCGGTATCGGCAATAAGCATTATGTCGTTTTCGGGATCGACAAGTTTGAGATTGACAAGTTTGCCTGTCTTTTCGTTGAACACGCCCGCCTTGATTCCCTTGCCTGCACGACTTTGCAGACGGTAATCGACCACACTGCTGCGCTTGCCGAATCCGTATTCGGACACGGTGATCACTTCGCAGCCGTTACGTATGACAGCCATGTCCACAACGTAATCGCCTTCATCCAGACGCATACTGATGACGCCCTGCGCTTCACGTCCCATAGGACGTACTTCTTCTTCCGAAAATCTGATACACTTGCCTTCGTGACTTGCAACTATTATTTCGTCGTAACCGGTCGTCATTTCAACGCTTATAAGTTCGTCCCCTTCCACAAGAGAAATGGCTATCTTGCCTCCCTTACGAATGGACTCGAATTCTTTAAGATCGGTCTTCTTGACAAGTCCGTTTTTAGTAGCCATAAACAGGTTACCAGTACTGTCTTCCTTGCGCGGAATAACGGTTGTGACCTTTTCGCCGCCGGAAAGTTGCAAAATGTTGACAATGGCTCTTCCTCTTGCGGTCTTTTCCGCTTCGGGAATCTCGTACGCCTTGATGCAGTACACCTTGCCGAAATTGGTAAAGAACAGCAAATCGTCGTGAGTGTTGGAAATAAACATGGTTTCCACAAAGTCTTCTTCACGCGGTTTGTGCGCCGTAACGCCTCTGCCACCTCTGCGCTGAGTACGGTACTCGGTGACGGGCAGACGCTTAACATATCCGCAGTGAGTCATGCTGATTACCACGTCTTCTTTTTCAATCAGATCGCCTATGTCTATATCCGAGTAATCGGTGGAGATTTCAGTGCGTCTCGGGGAACCGTATTTCGTCTTTATTTCGGTAAGTTCCGTCTTGATTATTTCCCCTACGCGTTCGGGTTTTGCAAGAATGTCGCGGTAATCTTCTATCTGCTTTTTCAGATTTTCCATATCTTCATGCAGGCTGCTTACTTCCAGCGTGGTCAGGCGGTACAACTTCATTTCGAGGATCGCATTTGCCTGACGTTCGGACAAGGCAAAGCGCTCCATAAGTTTTTCCATTGCGTCCTGCTTGTCCTTGGTACTCTTGATGATGGCGACCACGTCGTCGATGTTGTCAAGAGCAATGACCATACCTGCCAGAATGTGGTATCTGTCTTCCGCTTTTTCCAGATCGTAGCGTGTACGGCGAGTCACCACGTCGCGTTGGTGAGCAATGTAGTAAGCGAGAATTTCTTTCAGGTTGAGTATCTTGGGTTCGCCGTCGGCAAGAGCAAGCAACGTTATACCCGTAGACACCTGCAGTTGCGTATGCTTGTACAGCATATTGAGCACCACCTGAGCATTGGCGTCGCGTTTGAGTTCTATTACCACACGCATACCCTGACGGTCGCTTTCTTCGCGTATATCGGCAATGCCGTCCAGACGTTTGTCCTTGACCATTGCGGCAATGCTTTCCACAAGTTTGGCTTTGTTGACCTGATAAGGCAATTCGGTGACGATTATACGCTGTCTGCCGTTACTGTGTTCTTCTATTTCCGTGCGGGCGCGCACTACCACGCCGCCTCGTCCCGTGCGGTAGGCGTTGCGCACGTTTGCGCCGCCCATAAGTATACCGCCTGTGGGATAATCGGGAGCGGGTATTATACGCAACAGTTCATCCACCGTGATGTCGGGATTTTCCAACTGAGCGATGACGCCGTCTATAACTTCGTTGAGGTTGTGAGGAGGTATGTTTGTTGCCATACCCACAGCAATACCGTCCGCCCCGTTAACCAACAGGTTGGGAAATCTGCTGGGAAGCACGACGGGCTGCATGAGAGTGTCATCGAAGTTGGGATAGAAATCAACGGTATTTTTGTCGATGTCTCTCAGCATTTCCGACGATATCTTTGAAAGCCTTGCTTCGGTATATCTCTGCGCCGCGGCAGGGTCGCCGTCCACGCTTCCGAAGTTGCCCTGTCCGTCTACCAACGGACAACGTATGGAAAAGTCCTGAGCAAGACGCACCAACGCGTCGTACACCGCACTGTCGCCGTGCGGATGGTATTTACCCAACACGTCACCGACAATACGCGCGCACTTACGGTAAGGTTTGTCGGCAAACAGATTGAGTTCGCCCATCGCGTAAAGTATACGTCTGTGAACGGGTTTCAAGCCGTCTCTTACGTCGGGTATGGCACGCGACACGTTGACCGCCATTGCATATGCAATGAAGGACTTGCGCATTTCGTCTTCCACCTTGACTTTCTTTATATTGCTGCTTTTCAGCGCCTCTATATATTCGATTTTGGTATTCTGATCGTTTTTAGCCATTGTAACCCTCCATTACACGTCCAATTCGGTGACAAGCGATGCGTTGTCCACAATAAACTGACGTCTGAGTTCCGGTTGTTCGCCCATCAGGATTGTAAACAGTTCATCCGCTTCGTAAGCGTCTTCCATTGTCACCTGCAACATCGTACGAGTTTCGGGATTCATTGTGGTAGCCCACAACTGCTCGGCGTTCATTTCGCCCAGTCCCTTGTAACGGGAAACTTCGCAGCCTTTACGTCCCAGTTCTTCCAGTTTGCGGTCTCTTTCGTCGTCGCTGAAAGCATAGTATTCCTGCTTGTTCTTGGAAATGCGGTACAACGGCGGCTGAGCAATGAAAATGTGTCCTTTTTCAATCAACGGGCGCATGAAACGGAAGAAGAACGTCAGCATAAGTATTCTGATGTGACTTCCGTCCACATCGGCATCGGTCATACAGATGATACGGTTGTAACGCAACTTGCTTTCGTCAAAGTCGTCGGAAATTCCGCAACCGAAAGCAGTAATCATTGCCTTTATTTCTTCGTTTTCCAGTACCTTGCCCAGTCTTGCCTTTTCAACGTTCAATATCTTGCCCCTCAACGGCAATATTGCCTGAAAACGTCTGTCACGACCGCTTTTAGCCGTTCCACCTGCGCTGTCGCCCTCTACAAGGTATATTTCGCAGTTCAGCGGATCTTTGTCCTGACAGTCGGCAAGTTTGCCCGGCAAAGCGGCGGATTCCATTACGCTCTTACGGGTAAGTTCTCTCGCCTTACGCGCCGCGTCTCTGGCTCTCTGCGCCGTGACCGATTTAAGCACCAGTTCTTTGGCTTCCTTGGGATTTTCCTCCAAAAAAGTGGACAGTTCTTCCGTCACCACTCTGTTGACGGCGGTACGCATTTCGCTGTTGCCCAACTTGGTCTTGGTCTGTCCTTCAAACTGAGGGGTTTCCAACTTGACCGAAATGATTGCCACAATTCCTTCACGCACGTCTTCGCCCGACAGTTTTTCAGATTCTTTCAATACGTTGGTCTTGTGACCGTAGTCGTTTATTACCTTGGTGATGGCGTTTTTAAATCCTTCGAGATGCGCGCCCCCCTCTTCGGTGTTGATGTTGTTTGCGTAAGAATGTATAATTTCGTTGTAACTGTCGTTAAACTGCATGGCTATTTCTATTTCGCCTTCTTTTACCGACTTGTCGATGTAAAGCGGTTCGGTAAAAATGGTGTTTTTCGAACGGTTGTAATTGTCTACAAACTCCGCAAGGCCCCCTTCGTAGCAGAACGTTTCCTTGCGTTGACGGCTGTCACGGTTGTCCGTCAGAGTGATGTTTATTCCCTTGTTCAGGTAAGCAACTTCACGCAGACGGTTTTTAAGACGGTCGTACTCCCATTCCACAGTTTCGAATATCTCGTCGTCGGGCATAAAGGTGACCCTGGTTCCAGTACGGTCGGCGGGTCCCGTTACTTTAAGTCTGTCCATCGGAACGCCCCTGTTGTAACGCTGTTCGTGCGTCTTGCCGTCCTGCCACACAACTACGTCCAGCCATTCGGACAATGCGTTTACGCATGACAATCCCACTCCGTGCAGTCCTCCGCTGATCTTGTATCCGCCGCCGCCGAACTTACCGCCCGCATGCAGTTTGGTAAGGCACAGTTCCACCGCAGAAATACCTTCCTTTTTGTGGATACCGCAGGGGATTCCTCTGCCGTCGTCCTCTACGGTAAGCGAACCGTCGGAATTGATCGTCACCGATACATTGTGACAGTAGCCTGCCAACGCCTCGTCAATGGAGTTGTCTACAATTTCCACCGCAAGGTGATGCAATCCCTTTACGTCCGTAGAGCCGATGTACATTCCGGGTCTTTTGCGGACAGGTTCGAGTCCTTCAAGCACCTGGATCTGCTCTTCCGAATAACCAACGTTTTTAACAGTCATCTTTACCACTCCTTAAAATTTTCTTTATTCAATTATACCACACCTGAAAAAATATGTACACAATTCAAAAGGAAAATATCGGATAATTTTTCGCATATGTCATTTTGAGGGCGAAAAACGCTCACAGAACGGAATTGCCCTTTTGTCAATGGCGTTTATTTACTGAAAGATTTTCCCAACAAAAGCCGTTTTATAGGCTTTTAGCGATTTTGTAAAAATCTTTATTCAAATGTAAAAACACTTTTCGGCAATGACGGAAACGGCATAATGTCTTAAAAAAAATCAATTTGTATTGTGAAAATACAAGTTGTGTGATATACTTAAATTATGAAAGTAACGACCGTAAAGGTAAAGCATTACCGCAATCTGTTGCCCCAGACAGTAACGCTGTCCGACGGGCTGAATATACTGCGCGGAGATAACGCTCAGGGAAAGACTAACTTCCTTGAAAGCGTTTATTTGTGTTGCATAGGCAAAAGTCCCCGAACCGATAAAGACCGCGAACTGATAGCATGGCAACAGAACAATGCACTTGTAAGCACTTCCTACACCTGCCGATACGGCGAAGGTCAGATAGAAATACTGCTGACAGCAGGCAAAAAAAAGCAAATTAAAATAAACAGCGTTGCGGTAAACAAAACCGCAGATCTGATGGGATACCTCAACTGCGTGTACTTTTCGCCGTCGGAAATAAAGATCGTCAGCGAATCCCCGTCGGAAAGGCGCAAATTCATGGACATCGACCTGTGTCAGACGGACAAGAATTACTTTTACAGTCTGACGCGTTTTAACCGTTCGCTGCAACAGCGCAACAATCTTTTAAAGCAATGGCAGGAGCAACAGGACACAATAAGCGCATGGGACGAACAGATTGCGTCGGAAGGCGCGCGTATAGTGATGAAAAGACGCGCCTTCTGCAATAAACTGTCGCAATTTGCAAAGCAATGCCACGACACACTGACGGAAAACGCCGAGCAACTGGAAGTACAGTACGTCACACAACTGGAAGGCGAAACCTACAGCGAAATCAAAAACAACTACCTGAAATTGCTGAACGCCAATTGCGCCAAAGACGCCAAGGCGGGATTTACTACCTCGGGGTGTCAGAGAGACGATGTGTCTCTCAGAATCAACGGCGTGGACGTAAGAAGTTACGGAAGTCAGGGACAGCGGCGCACCTGTGCACTGTCGCTCAAACTTGCGGAAACGGAGATTATACGCAGTATTACGGGAGAATATCCCATACTTTTACTCGACGACGTACTGTCCGAACTGGACGAAAAAAGGCAACGCAAATTGTTGCAGTATTCGCAACACACGCAGATACTGCTTACCGTGGCGGTAGGCGTGGACGACAGATTGCCTGCCGATATGAAATACAGCCTGTTTAACGTAAAGCAAGGATTACTTACCAAAATGTGAATACGACATCAGTCTTTCCGTAAACTCAGACAAAAAATTTTTTAAATACCCAACAAAATCGCATTTACGATTGTATAATATACGAGATATAAAAGATATAAAAGGGGAAGTATCATGTACAAAAATTATATTTTCGACCTTTACGGAACGCTGATAGACATCGAGACAAACGAATACGACATGGACGCGTGGAACAAACTGGCGGTGTCCTTGTCCTTTTACAACGTTACATATACGCCCGACCAATTGAAAGAGGCGTATTTCGCCTGTTGCGAACTGCAAATGCGCAACGGCAAAAAAACTCACCCTTTCCCCGAAATAGATGTGGTGGATATATTTGTGATGTTGTTCAAAAACAAGGGTAAGACGGCAACGCGCGCGCTTGCCACTCACCTTGCTCAGGAATTGCGTGCCTTTACCACACAGAAACTGAAACTTCGCGACGGCGCGATAAAATTTCTTGCCGAACTGAAACGCAAGAAGAAAAAGGTTTATCTGCTGTCCAATGCGCAGAAATGTTACGCACTGCCCGAAATGCGCAGACTGGGAATACTGAAATACTTCAACGGCATTGTAATTTCTTCCGAGTGTCAATGCACGAAACCGGGAAAAGAAATATTCGACGTGCTGTTCAGTCAGTATATAACCGATGACAAACGCACCTGTATAATGATAGGCAACGACCTTGATTCGGACATTGCCGGAGCAACCGCTTACCACATAGACGCACTGTATCTCGATGTCGAAAACAAGGGTACGGGCAATGTAAAATGCAAATATAAAGTTTCCGACGGAAATCTGGACGAGGCAAGAAAATTGCTTATCAGATGACAAAAAAAACAATATACGCGACAGACGGGAAGTTCTGTCGCGTTTTTTTTAACAACTGAGCAAAGGCACATATATTTAAACGCACATATGTATGTAGTATTATGCTTCTCCGCAGTGAATATGCGTCCGTACGCAAGCGACAGACAGACACTCCGACTGCAATTCAGCTGTCGGACACCGCATGTGTCTTTCCCTCGCCCCGCACATGCGGCATAGAAACGCATATCCGAAAAAAACAGAATAAAGGACTTTAAAAGTGCGTCGGCATTTATTGTCGACGCACTTTTGTATTTTCGTTAAGAATTTGTTTTACCGCACTGTTTATTCAAAAGTCGCTGCCGTCCGTTCCGACGTATCGGTAATAGGCGTTTTAATAACCGAGATACTCCACTCCTATAAGCAAAATGTCGTTTATTTTGGAATTGGCTATACGGTAATACAACACCTTGCCCTTGCGTTCATATGTCACTGCGTCCATATCGCGCAGTATCTTCAACTGATGCGAAACAGTGGTCTGATTCATATCCAATATACTGGACAAATCGGAAACGCACAACGGAGCAATGGCAAGCGCAGACAGCAATCTTACCCTTGAATTGTCGGAAAACAACGAAAAAAACCTGGCTATCTTGTTGGTGGACGCTTTGTCAGGCATATAGAAATTGACGTCTTCTAATGTTTCGACGGGTGCAAACATATTTTTCTCCGTTAAATAATATAATTGTACTGCCACATAACACTGTCACAATGCAAAAATATTGTAATACGCACAAAAAAGCAATACCTGTCGCATATTGTATTAAAAATACAACTTTTGTAAAAACAAGGAGGGAATTCATGACACTAACGCAAAACCTGCTGTATCTGTTACTGCTGTACGCAGTGCTGGATCACAACAACAATCTGTCGTTGACTACCGGACTTGTGATAGCCTTTGCCATAATGCTTTTCAACTGCTACTACGGCAAAGGCTGTTGCAACAATCAGGTATCGCAGAACAGCAACAGTTTCAGTTTTCTCAACGGAACGCTGTAACTGTCCGTCGGCAATGCTGTCATTGACAAACACCGCAAAAGCCGCAGGAACTTTTAAAGTTTCTGCGGCTTTTTGCATTTCAAAAAAATGCGCAACCGCTCAATCGAGCGGTTGCGCTTTCATAAATCGTTTTAAACCGTAAACACGTGTAATCGTACTCATATGACAAAAAATTCATATGTGTTCAGTTGTTGCGTAACGAGAATTTATAAGAAGTACGGCTGACAAACTTCTCCCCCGCTTTCAATACGGGAGACGGGAATCCCACCTGATTGACGGCATTGGGATAACACTGCGTTTCCAGACAAAAACCGCTGTTGCGTTTGTAACAGGATTTTCCCACGTTTCCGCTGAGGAAGTTGCCCGAATAGAACTGTATTCCGGGACGGTCGGTATAGACGTCCATCACAATGCCCGTCTTGACGGAATAGGCTGTGCCCGCGTGTCTGCTGTTGAGACAGAAATTGTGATCGTAACCGCCTGCTATCTTCAACTGTTCGTTGTCGGCGCCGATGTCCTGTCCTATCGCCTTGAACACCGTAAAGTCGAAAGGCGTTCCCTCCACCGACGCAATTTCTCCGGTGGGAATGAGGTTGGGTTTGTCGGGAGTGTAACTGTCTGCGTTGAGCATAAGCATATTGTCAAGTATACTTCCGTCTTCCTGTCCGTTGAGGTTGAAATACAGATGGTTTGTCACGTTGAACAAAGTGTCCTGATCGCTCACAGCACGGTACTCTATATTGAGTGCTCCGTCCTCGACGCTGTACGTAACGCAAAAGTCTACGTTTCCGCAGTAGCCCTGATCGCCGTCTTTGCTGTAATAACGCAGCATCAGTTTGCCTTCTTCGGTGCTGTCCTGGTATATCTGCTTGTCGAATCCTTTAAACCCGCCGTGCAGATGATTGGTTCCGTTGTTGACGTCCAGCGTGTACTGTTTGCCGTTGAGTGTAAATCGGCCGTCTTCTATACGGTTGGCGCATCTTCCTGCCACCGCTCCCATATAGTCGCCTTTTTTTATCTGATCTTCCACGCTTTCAAATCCGAGTGCGACGTCTACCCATTTCTTTCCGGTGTTTACGCGAAGAGCCGTTACCGTCGCTCCGAATGTGATAATGTCCGCCTGTAATCTGCTGTCGCTTAAAGTGTATTTGTATATTTCCTGTCCGTTGTAGTTGTCGAAAATACTCTTGTTGATCATCTCGCGCCTCTTTTATTTACCGAAACCGTCGGGATTTTTTGTCTGCCAATTCCACAGGCTGCTGCACATGTCGTCAATGTCGTACTGTGCTTTCCAGCCCAGTTCTCTGTTGGCTTTTTCGGTAGACGCGTAGCAAATTGCTATATCGCCGGGACGTCTGGGTTCGAACTTATAGGGCAACTTGTGTCCGCAAGCCTTTTCAAATGCGTGAAGTACTTCCAGCACCGAGTATCCCTTGCCCGTTCCGAGATTGTAGATGTGTACTCCCGGCGTGGATTTTTCGATTGCCTTGATATGTCCTACAGCAAGATCGACTACGTGAATGTAGTCTCTTACGCCTGTGCCGTCGGGGGTGTTGTAGTCGTTGCCGAACACCTTGAGATAGGGCAATTTGCCACAGGCAACCTGCGCGATATAAGGAGTAAGGTTGTTGGGAATACCTACGGGATCTTCCCCGATAAGTCCGGAACTGTGCGCTCCCACGGGGTTGAAGTACCTGAGCAGAGTTATTGCCCAACTGTTGTCGCTGACGTACATATCTTTAAGTATCTGTTCTATCATCAACTTTGTCGTGCCGTAAGGATTTGTCGTGTGCAAAGAACACTCTTCGTCAATGGGCAAACGTTCGGGATCGCCGTAAACCGTAGCACTGGAAGAAAACACAATACTTTTAACGTTGTGTTTGCGCATTACGTTGAGTAACACAAACGTTCCGCCGACATTGTTTTCGTAGTATTCAAGGGGTTTTGCCACACTTTCGCCTACTGCCTTGAGTCCGGCGAAATGTATTACGCTGTCAATGTGATGTTTGTCAAATACTTCCGACAGACCTTTTTCGTCCCTGATATCCACGTTGTAGCAAGTTACTTTCTTGCCGGTAATCTGCTCTACTCTTTGGATACATTTCGGACTGCTGTTTACATAGTTGTCCACCACGACGACTTCGTAACCGCGATCCAACAGTTCAACCGTTGTGTGACTGCCGATATAACCGGCTCCACCCGTTACCAAAATACACTTAGACATAGTTTATACCTCTCTTTATATGTATGCGTTACCGCACTGTTTACTGTTGAATTTTTACGCTACTCGGAGTAGTCGTAATCGAAAATTTCCCCTTTGTTTTTGACGGGTAGTTTCTTAAGGTGTTTTTTCAGTTTGATTGCACCGCGAATTACCTTGCCGTTTAAAATCATCACTATACCGTCCAGAACATTGTCCGTTATCTGCGGCATGTACGACGCCACACGCAACGGAGAACTGTCCAACATTCTCAGCATATTCATCCCCTCGGGAGAATTTTCGGAATTGTTGCCCAGCCACTGTTTTTTGACGTAATTGTATATCAGCCGTCCCGCCAATCTGTCCTTTATTTCGGCAAATGTGGAATTTTTCGTATGAGGCTGATGTTTCTTGCGCGTGTAATCGGGAATTTGTCCGTACAACTTTTCAAACTGACTGTCCGTCACGTCCAGTCCGTTTGACAGATCGTAGTAACAGGGCAACTTGTCGGCCAAACTAATTGTGACACCGTCCCCCTTAATTGTCAAGGGAATTTGCGCCTCTTGACAAGAAACATTGCGTCCGACGTAAACCGTATATTCACCGCCGTTTACCACCCATTTGCCGGTCCCGACATCATAGGTTTTAAATGCTTCGTTGGGCAGATTTACGGAAACCTGTTTAGTCTGTCCCGCCTTGACAAATACCTTCTCGAATGCTTTCAACTGTTTTAACGGATGTATGGACAAATCGGTTTTGTTGCCTACGTATATCTGTACCGTTTCTTTGCCGTCAAACCGTCCTTTATTGGTAAGTTTAAGACGAACGGTCACTTCGCCGTCCTTGTCGATACTTTTAGCCGACAGTTTAATGTCGGAATATTCAAACTCGGAATAGCCGAGACCGAATCCGAAAGGTATACGGACGGGGATGTCCGCAGTGTCGTAATAACGGTAGCCTACAAATACGCTTTCTTTGTACAACACCTTTTTGTCTGTTGCAAAATCCATGTACGTGGGCTGATTTTCCAAAGCAATGGGCCATGTTTCGGCAACTCTGCCGGACGGGTTGACCTTGCCCGTCAAGACATCGAGCAATGCGCTGCCCTGCGCTTCTCCGCCGAGATAATCCAGCAATACAGCCTTTACGGAATATATCCAGTCGAGAGCGACGGGTGCGCCGCTCTGCACTACAGCAATCACATTGGAATTGGCGTTTGTAACGGCGTCTATAACCTTCAACTGACTGTCCGTCAACTGCATGGTAACTCTGTCGTAGCCTTCACACTCTTCATCTTTCAGCGTTCCGACTACCAGTATTACCTTGTCGGCGTCGTTTGCCACACGACGCGCTTCCGCCAACATATGCTCGTCGGTATATCTGCCGTCGTATCCCATTGCGTATTCGAAAGAAATGCCTTCGTCCTTTAAAGCCGACACAAGACTTTCCGTGCGGTAACTGTTTACTTCCGAACTGCCTCCCCCTTCGTAATGCGGATTTTCCGCAAGTTGCCCTATCACAGCAACGGAGTCTTCCGCCGTAAGAGGCAATATACCGCAGGAATTTTTTACAAGCACCGTACTTTCCGCACTTGCCCTGCGTGCAAGCAGATGCTGTTTTTCCCAATCCGCCTTTTTGTCCTTGGGGAAAGAACTGCATTTCAATGCAAGACGTATTATTCTTAAAAGACTTTCGTCCAACTGTTCTTCGGAGAGAGTCTTGTCTTCCAGTGCCTTTTTAACGCTGTCGGTCACGCCGTAAGGCATCTGCAGATCGAGTCCCGCCTTGATGCTTTCGGGACGGTCGCTCACGGCGCACCAGTCGGAAACGACCAGACCTTCAAACCCCCAATCTTTACGCAGAATGTCGGTAAGCAGTTTCTTGTTCTGCGAACACAACTGCCCGTTAAGTTTATTGTAAGCGCACATTACCGTCCACACATCGCTGTTGGTTACGGTACGGCGAAAGGCTTCGAGATAAATTTCGTGCAACGCCTTTTCGTCAATGCAACTGTCGGAAATCATGCGCTGATATTCCTGAGAGTTGGCGGCAAAGTGCTTTAAGGAAACACCCACTCCCCTTGACGTCACGCCCCGAACGTACTGCGTTGCCAATTCTCCTGCAAGATAAGGATCCTCGGAAAAATACTCGAAATTTCTTCCGCATCTGACATCTCTCTTGATGTTGACGCCCGGTCCGAGCAGAATGTCTACCTGTCCGTCCACACACTGATCGCCCAGCGCCTGCCCTACTTCGGACATCAGTTTTCTGTCAAAACTGCATGCCAGTTTGCTTGCCGTGGGAAAACAGACAGCCTTGGCGGTGCTGCCGTCTTTCAAAACTTTTCTCAAACCGTGAGGTCCGTCAGACATTCTTATTGACGGCAATCCCACTCTGTCCGACCTGAGGGTGGACCACTGGTCAACTCCCGTCTGCAATGCGATCTTTTCTTCCGATGTCAACCCGTTTAATATTTCCTGAGCCTTGTCCATTACCATTTCTCCTCCCTTCATCATTTAAAACGTCCGTTCGGGTTATTTCTTCGCGTTTTCCTTACTGAGCGATGTGTAACTCTGCGCCGCCGACTCTATTACGCATTGCAAAAAATGCGCCATGTTGTCAATGCTGGTCTTCATTCCGCTTGTGATCCAGCGTTGCAATACCGAAAGACATCCGCCCGACACAAAGTCGTAAAAACGCTCGCCTTCAAAGTTGTTACCCATCTGCTTGCCGACTGTATTCAGAAAGATGACTTTACCGTAATCGAGCAACTTCTGCACAAAATTTCTGTCGCTGTTTTTTCCCAACAACATAATGCACATTTCGTAATTCTGCTTGAATACTTCCAGCAATGCGTGATAGAAGGACTCCGAACTGTGTACGCTGTTGGTGTAGTAGTTTGCAAATATCTCCTGCAACTGCATGTACATTTCCTGTTCGATCTGCTCCAACAATTCGTAGATGTCCTGATAATGCGAATAAAACGTGCCTCGGTTGACTCCCGCTTCGGCACACAGTTCCCGTACCGTAATTTCCTGTATGGGCTTTACCGTAAGCAATTGCAGAAACGCTGTCTTGAACATCTTTTGCGTAAGCATCACTCTGTAATCTTTTCTTGACATTTCAGCCTCCCCAACACTTTCCATAGCAAATGACCGTTTATGTGTAATTTGCAATTTTGTGATCAATAATATACCAAAAGCAAGATACTCTGTACGACTTCCTGCAATTCGGGTACAATTGACTGTTGTATTTTTTCTTTACAAGTATTATACTACAAGTAGTATAGAAAATCAACACTCTGTTGTTTATTTTATACAGTGATCAGCAAAAAGGGATTGCTGACCGCACGGGAGGGGTTACAGAATAAAAGGAGGACTTGTAATGAAAACCTTATATTGTGTAACGGGTGCAACAGGTCACCTCGGAAACAACCTGATAAAAACGCTTGTCTCTCAGGGCAAGCAGGTGCGTGCACTTATACTCAAAGGACAACCCGAATTTATGCTGGACGACTGCGTGGAAAAGGTTTACGGCGACACCACCGATATACAATCGCTCGAACCGTTTTTCCGTCATTCGGAAGATGAGCAACTGATAGTCATACACGCCGCCGCAATCATCAGCATTACGGAAAAATACGACAAGAAAGTTTACGATGTCAACGTAGGCGGAACAAAAAACATTGTTGACATGTGCATAAAATACAACGTGAAAAAATTGGTGCATATAGGTTCCGTCCATGCGATAGACACTCAGCCCAACGTCCTTATTGCCGACTGCACCGTATTCGACGAAAGCAAACTGGTAGGCAATTACGCCAAAAGTAAGGCTTTGGCAATCAACTACGTTCTCGGAAAGGCAAAAGAAGGAAAACTCGACGCCACGGTGCTGTTACCGAGCGGTATTTTAGGGGTAAACGATTACAGTCACAACCACATCATGGAAATGATAAAAAACTACATCAAAGGCAAGTTGCCCGTTGCCGTAAAAGGGCAATACGACTTCGTGGATGTAAAAGATGTTGTGCAGGCAATCGTTTCGGCAACGGAAAACGGCAAATCGGGCGAGTGTTACCTCATCACCAACAAAAACTACACAATCAGACAATTGCTTGACTACGTAAGCGAATCGCTCAACCTTAAAAAGATCCGCACGTATCTGCCCATTTCATTCGTGAAATTGTTTGCGCCGCTGTGCGAACTGCACTACCGCAGAAAAAAGACGACGCCGCTGTTTACGAAGTACTCTCTTACGGTATTACAAAGCAACGACACGTTTTCTCACGAAAAAGCCACACAACAACTCAACTACAATCCGCGTGAAATCAAACTTACAATCAAAGATATCACTCAATGGCTGATGAACTGCGGACTGAAAATAGGCAAAAATATGTTGCCCAGAAAGGCACGCAGATTAAAACAGGCGAAACAGAATTAAACAGAAGTAATTTTCTGCATTTAATGTCGCGCACCTTAAACATTAAAAAAGCAACCGTTTAAAACGGTTGCTTTTTTTTAGTCTGGGGGTGAATTATACTTTCAAGTGCAACAGTTGAGGAAAAAAAGGAGTTCATACAAATCTGTGGTAAAATAGAGTTGCAAAACCAAAATT
>ENA-OYZE01000316-OYZE01000316.1-human-gut-metagenome-genome-assembly--contig:-NODE-316-length-18409-cov-4.833006_pt1 | contig 18409 bp, 15 predicted proteins | sample MGYA00243259_ERZ653469 | MGnify/ENA primary metagenome ERZ653469 (study PRJEB26926, sample SAMN06164913) | human gut metagenome | biome: ENVO:00009003; feature: ENVO:2100002; material: ENVO:00002003...
CAGCGTCAGATGTGTATAAGAGACAGCAAATATATTCTATATAATTACAGCACTCTGCAAAAAAGAAGGTGGGCAACCGGCCGGTTGCCCACCTTCAAATCTTCCTTATTTTGCCGCGTGAAATGCTTGTTGCTCCTCTTTGCTAATATAAAGAAAGCATGCGCTGCTGATACTTCACAGCAGCCATCGCACCGATCTGCCTCAAGAGGGCTCCGTTGCGAAATCCGCCGTATACCCCCACAACCGGCACACCCTGCACCACTTTGCCAGTCAGTGCGGCCGCACACAGGGCCTTCGCTGCACGGCTCTTCACCTGCTGCCACTCAAACGATACTCCCGCCCCAATCTGGATTTCCCGCGCCAACAGATCTAGGTCCGCCGCCGCTGTACGCCGGTCGGCTTCTTCACCGACCGCCGCACAGATCACCAACATTTGGTACAGCTGCTCCTCGCGGGTGCCACAGGGAAATCCAAACCGCAACGAAATCTCAAACAGCGTCTTGAATACCGCCGCTAAAAAGATCGGAACATCCGGCAAACCAATGCCGAGCGCCCCCATCAGGCCACCCTGCACCGTCGAAAAAACCATGTTGGCTGAGGCTCTCGCCGCAGCCTTTGCCGCAAGTTTGGAGAGCTCCCAATTGGAAAGCGGCTTGCCAGAAAAGCGCTCATACTGCTCCAACAGTTTTTGCTCGCTGCACGTCTTTGCAATCAGGCCGCTGCCCTTTTCCAGCACCACATCAAAGCTCTTTTCAAACGCCGCCTGTAGCAGTGCAGCCGATTTTTCCACCGCCTTGCGCGGAACCTTCTGCTCCACCTGCAGCCGAACTGGCTCTGCCCTCTCGCGCAGCTTTTGCCCAATAAAAGAAGGCCGCTTTGGTTCCAGCAGCCTTTCTTCCTTGTCCTTTAACCTCTGTAGCCTGCGGCGCTGTACATTCGATCTCTTGCGATTCTCAAAATCCATCTGACGCCTCCACCTTTTGTCCGATCAGTCCCCATGCTCCACACGGCATCATCCCGCGTGAGGCACGTTTTTCCTTACAGGCAGTTTATTCCTCGTTGAGCAAAATATACTCCTGCACGCGGTGGCATAGCTTGAGATCGACGTTCGCATCCACAAAAGTGCCGTCCTCGCGGTAATCCTCCGCATAGACCTTGCCGGTCTGGCGAATCTCCCCGATCAAGCCGCTCTTGTCGTATGGGATCAAAAGGTGTAGATGCCGGTGGGTCTGCGGCAGATTGAGTGCGACCTTTTCCAGCAGCTTGTCCAGACCCTCGCCGGTTTTGGCGGAGATCGCCGCCGTCTTTTTGTCCAATGTCAGCGGCAGCTCGGGCAGCTTGTCGCACTTGTTGAGCACCGTCACCACCGGCACATTCTCTGCGCCCAGCTCCTTGAGCAGCTCGATGGTGATGTGCAGCTGCTCGTCAAACTCGGGCGAGGAGACGTCGCAGACGTTGAGGATCAAATCTGCGTTGACCGCCTCCTCCAGCGTCGAATGAAACGCCTGTACCAGCTGGTGCGGCAGGCGGCTGACCAGTCCAACCGTGTCAATCAGCATCACCTTGCGCCCGTCCGGCAGGCTCAGCGCGCGGGAGGTCGGGTCCAGGGTGGCAAACAGCATGTCCTTTGCCAGCACCCCCGCGTCGGTCAGGGTGTTGAGCAGCGTCGATTTGCCCACGTTGGTGTAGCCCACAATCGCCACCGTGATGACGTCGTCCTTCTTGCGCCGCTGCCGCAGCAGATCGCGGTGCTTTTCCAGCGCATCCAGCTCCTGCTCCAGCGCATGGATGCGCCGCCGGATGTGCCGGCGGTCACTTTCCAGCTTGCTTTCGCCTGGGCCGCGGGTGCCGATGCCGCCGCCCAGACGCGACAGGCTGGTGCCAAGGCCGCTCAGGCGCGGCAGGCGGTATTTTAGCTGCGCCAGCTCCACCTGTAAGCGGCCCGCGCTGGTCTTGGCCCGCTGGGCAAAGATGTCCAAAATCAGGGTGGTGCGGTCGATGACCGGCACGTCCACCACCTTCTCGATATTTTTCTGCTGCGCGGGGGCCAGCTCGTGGTCAAAGATGACCAGCTGTGCCTCGCTGCTGCGCACAAACTCGGCCAGCTCCTCCAGACGGCCGGCGCCCATCAGGGTGGCCGGGTCCGGGCGCTCCTTTTTCTGGATCACCCGCCCCAATACGGTGGCGCCTGCGGATTTTGCCAGCTCCTCCAGCTCGTCCACTGAGCGCTGTACATCATACTCTCCGGTGTCCACCGCCGCCAACACAGCGGTCTGGGTCTGCTCCTTGTTTTCGTACATAGGCCAATTCTCCTTATTTTACGGCTTTATCCATCGCTTTTGCCAGCTGGGACGACAGCTCGCTCGAGGCCTGCCGCGCCACCGAGATAATCGCATACAGCCCCTTTTCCACGTCCTGCGCGGCGCTCAGGCCAAAGTGGTTTCGGCTGCGCGCCTTGGAGTAGCGCCGGATCATCCGCTTGACCTGCTCGCCCTGGTCCTCGGTGAATCCCCCACTGGCCAGCTGCCGCAGCACCTGGGCGCAGTCGTCCTTGAGCTGGGAAAATTCCTCAAAGGCCTGGGTGCGAAAGCGCGCGACCATCTCCTTTTCGTCCTTGGGGTCCATGAACTTCATCTCGACGATGGAGGCCTCTCCCCCCATCTCCAAAATTTTTGCACACAGGTGCTTAAAGCGGGTATAGCTCTGCCGGTTATAGGGCAGAACCGCCACGCCCTGCTTAAAGTATTCCGCGCCGTATTCCTTGAGCTTTCGCCAGATATACACGCGGTTTTTGGACGGATTGACCGGCACGCTGTACCCCAAAGCCAACCATCGCATCTGCTCTGCCATCTTGCTTCCTCCCTTTGCAACAGCTATTACATTTATTTTACCCGTTGTGCCCCCGTCGGTCAAGTATCTGCCTATAAAAAAAGTCCGCTAAAAAAGCGGACTTTTTGCAGATGCATCGCTGCCTCCTGGTGGAGCAGGAGGCAAAGAAATTTTTTAGGCAGGTTGAACGGAGCTTTTCCCCGCCTCGCCTGATAAAAGAATGGCATCGGGGTTTTCCCGATGCCATTCTGCCGGTTTTCACCGGATTGCATTTCTCTTTCTTCCCGGGAGAGCACAGGCCCTACCCGATGGGAGTCAAGAACTTGCGGAAGTTATTTCGCGTCAGCGAAATTACTTCTTGAGAGCCAGAGCGCCAGCAGCAGCTACAGAAACAACTGCCAGGGAAACTGCCAGACCTACGAAGTCCTCAGCGCCGGTCTCCGGGTTTGGTTTAGCGGTCTCGGTAGTGGTGGTCTCGGTGGTTGGCTCTTCAACAGCTGGGGTCTCCTCTACAGGAGCCTCTTCCTGGCCGAGTTCCTCGGTAGAAAGAACGTAGTTGCCCAGAGCTTTGGTGTTGAATACAAAGCCGTTAACTTTGCTGTTGGTGTGAGCGATAGCGTAACCCTCAACGTACTGAGCGTCAACCTCTACGAAGTTGCCATCAGCGTCGATCTCGTAAGGAACCAGAGAAGAATCGTCGGTAACGATGATCAGTTCGCCAGTTCTGGAGAAGTTAGCGTTCTCGTTGTCGAATTTGAAGAAGGAGTCAGCCTCAGCATCCATCTCGCCAGCGATAGCTTTGTCGTAAGCGGTGGACAGGTCGAGGTACATGGACTCGCCAGAGTACATCTTAACAGTGAAGAAAGCTTTGTCAGCGAAATCGAATACAGCTACGCCGTTCTCGCCTTTAGCAACCTTCCAGATAGCTGGCTCGGAAGCGTCGTTGGTCCAGGTGAAGTCTACGGTCTTAACGTTGTTGTTAGCGTAGTTACCGGATACCCAAACTTCGTTGGTCTGGTTGTCAGAAGCATTGTCAGCAACGTATACGTAGTAGGTCAGGGTCTCTTCGTCAACAGTCTTCCAGCTGTCTTTCAGAGTGATCTTGAGGTATACAGCGTTTGGCATGATCTCATCGGTGTACTCGCTGTAGGAAGCGTAATCGGTAGCAGTAGCTTTGTACAGCTCAGCATGGTCGATCAGCTCAGCAACGCCGGTGGATTTCTCGATCAGGTTGATGGACCAGTTCTTGTCGATGTTGCCGGTGTAGTGGCCGTATGCACGAACACCATCTTCCTCAGTAACACTTGGTTTGCCAACCCACTCGTCAGCACCCGCTTCTTCATCCAGATCTACAGTTGCATAAACCTGAGCAGAAGTGTAATTGCCGGAAGCAAGAGCGTTATTGAAAGCAGTTACATCAGTGTATTTCTTACCATTGATGTACATCTTCAGGCTGCCTTCTTTGACAACTCTATCTTCGTGGTCAAAAGTAATCTCTTCGCCTTCAGCAGTGTAAGCAGAACCAACATAAGCATCTACATAGGTGGTACCTTCAAAGGTATTTACCTGGCCAGCTTTAGCAGACTTAGAAGTAGTTGGAATGTTTGTTCCATTATCTTTGTTCAGCTGAGCAATATCAGCAGCTGTAACTTCAACTGCTGGGTCAGCATAAGAAGTACCAGCCGCGTTTACTTCGTACCATTTACCATCGCCGTTAGCCCAGAGCTTAACTTCCATAGTTCTGGTGGTAAAGTTAGTTGCATCAGTGGTATCCAGTCTTACGCTGGTGATAGCTTCTTTATCATCAGTGCCCTCAGACCAGTTAGCGTCATAAGACAGCTGGTCATCAGCGTACAGAGGCATCCAGATAACGTCTCCTGGCTCGAAGTCAACAGCCTCGCTGTCGTTCAGCTCAGTGGTGGACTCCTCAATGATGTTGCCATCCTTGTCAGTTACAAACAGCTCGCCGTCGAACTGGAAATCGGTCGGCCAATCTGCTTCGTCGTTAGAGCTTGTGTTATAGGTAATAGCGAAAGCGTTAGCGCCCATGCCAAGTACCATAGCAGAAGCCAGTGCTACAGAAAGTACTTTTTTCATAGTCTTTCATCCTCCTGATTAAAATTTTGGGTTTGAATAAATATTCACTCTTCAAAACCCTGTTTTTTTCGACTGAGAAAGGCTTTTGCTCCCGCCGCCTGCTCCACACAGCCGCCGGGCCCTCTCTTTTGTCTGTCATTATTGTATCTCAAAACAGTAAAAGCCACAAGACTATTTACTCAACATCATGTCGTTTTTGTGTCGCTTTTCTCGGCAAAAATTACAAAATCATAAAAATAAAGGGCCTGCGCGGCCCTTCTTGCTTTCTTTTCTGCGGCAAATTGTTTCAAAATAGTTACAAACCGGAAACACCGGTTTCCTTCCGTTTTCTTACCATTTTCTTACATAGTTTGTAGACATATTCCCCAACTTAATGTCTATTATTATTATGCCATCCCTATTAAATGACTTATAAAATACAAGTGTTATGTATATTTATACATATAAACCGAAAAATAAATACAGGCCCGACAGCCTGCTCCGCTTTCTTCCTATTATAATGTGATTTTTTTATCAGGCGTGCGCCTTTTCCCGGTCCGGCTGGACGCTGCTGCCCATCATCCGCTCGATCATCTGGGCCATCTCCGCTGCCGGCACCCGCATTCCGTCCTCCACCCAGGTCACTATCATGCCCTGCATCCCCGCGGTGGCATATCGGCTGCTGTACTTGAACTGCTCCCCAAACATCTGCCCGTTCATGCAGCGCTCGCTGATGCTGCTGCACAGCTCCTTGAGCAGATACGGCGAACCCGTCTCGCTGGTCAGCATCTTGGCCACATCCCGGTTATCCTCAAAATATTGCAGCACCCGGTTGAGCAGCGGATAGGGGCCGTCCTTGAGGGCGCTTTCCGGCACAGAGCTGAGCAGCTCGGTCAACTGCGCGGCAATCTCCCGGTCTGTCTGAATCTTCAGGTCCATTGCATCCTTATAGTGGTGGTAAAAGGTCCCCCGGTGCACGTCGGCCTCTTCGGTCAGCTCGGTGACGGTGATCTCGGCAATGGTTTTCTTTGACAGCAGGCGAATCAACGCCTCCTGCAGCGCCTTTTTGCTCTTTCGCACACGCCTGTCCTCGAAACTGTTTTTGTTCATATACAACTTCCTTTCAAAGTGTTCATTAACACACATCTTACATAAAAATTGTTCAAAATAGATAAATTTATGCCAGCAAAGTGTGTGTTTTTATTATAAATGTACAGTGCATGTTTGTCAATGAACATTTAGCAGATTTTAGACTTTGCTATAAAAACCATTTTTTCTTTTATAGAAGTTGTACAAAAGGCTCGAACACTATGTTTGTTTGCTTTTGCATCTCTGCCGCTTGGGATGTATATTTGCCCCATTGCGCGCAAAAACTATTTCCAGATTTCCCAGTAAATCCAACCTACAGAAAGGCAGGCAGCTCTATGAATAAAGAAACCCCCATTTCCCCGCTCTACTATAAGATCCTCTTTGGCATCCTGTTGGCGCTGGCCACCGGTTTGGCCATCTGGGCCAGCTACAACCACATCCAGGTCAACGCCTACCGCGACGCCCTGCAAAGCACCTACTACCGCGCCGCAGACCTGGCGGCGGACAACCTCTCCAATCTCTCCTCCGACCTGGTGAAGGGGATGTATGCGGGCACCTCGCCGCAGCTGTCGATGATCTCCTCCAAGATGTGGAAGGAGTCCGCCGCGGCAAAATCCGCCCTCTCCTCGCTGCCCATCAATAGCTCCACCCTGGAGAACACCAACCGCTTTCTTTCCCAGGCGGGCGACTACGCCATGTACCTTTCCCGCAAGACAGCCAACGGCGAAGAGCTCACCGATGAGGAGCGCGAGCAGTTTGCCTCGCTGCGGGAGTATGCGGACCGGCTCAGCGGTCAGATGGATGCGCTGGCCTGTTCGCTGCAAAACGGCGAGCTCACTATCGAACAGCTGATGTCCGAGGAGGTGTCCGCACCGTCCACCCAGCAGCAGGAGCCATCCGAGCAGCAGGACGGCCAGACCGTCTCGGTCTCCACCCAGCCGCAGGAGGCGTCCGACCAGCCCGAACAGTCCGAACCGTCTGAGCAGCAGGATGCCTCCCACCTGCAGCAGATGGAGGATAGCTTTATGGGCTACCCGACCCTGATCTATGACGGCCCCTTCTCCGACCACCTCCTCGAGCGCACCCCGCAGATGACCCAGGGCAAGGCGGAGATCACCACTGAACAGGCGCGCATCATCGCCGCCAACGCCGCCGGCAAGGAGCTGCCGGAGATGCGGGAGGAAAATTCCACCCTTCCGTCCTATGTCTTTCACGACGGGCAGAGCACCTCGGTCGCCATCACCAAAAACGGCGGCTATCTGTGCTACCTCATCACCGATAAGCCGGACAATCTGACGGCCAAGCTCTCCTATGAGCAGGCAGTCAGCAAGGCGCAGGAATACCTTGCATCCCAGGGCTACAGCTCGATGAAGGACACCTACTACGAGACGGACAACGGCGTGATGACCCTCAACTTTGCCTACTATGATGCTTCCACCCAGACCGTCTGCTATACCGACCTCATCAAGGTGGAGGTTTCGCTGCAAGACGGCTCGATTGTCGGCCTGGATGCGCGCGGCTACCTGGTCAACCACCATGAGCGGGAGATTGCTGCCCCTGCCCTCACCGTCGAGCAGGCCGAGCAATCGCTCAGCGACGCCCTCACCGTGGAGAGTGTGCGTCCGGCGCTGATCCCGACTTCCGGCCAAAACGAGGCGGCCACCTACGAATTTCTCTGCTCCTCCGACACCGGGGACCGGATTTTGTGCTATGTCAACTCCCAGACCGGCGCCGAAGAGCAGCTGCTCATCCTGCTGGAGACGCCAAATGGCACCCTCACAAAATAAATTCCCCCATACTAAATCAGGCAGACAAAGGAAAATCCTTTGTCTGCCTGATTTACATACAGCAAAACGCCCCCTGCTTTCGCAGAGGGCGTTTTGCTCCCTACAGGGACAATCCCTGCAGGATATTTGGAAGGATTATGTTGATTGTAGATGATATCGATCAAAACACGGACAGAATTTGCAATTTTTTAAAAAATGATTTGCAGAAATACTTGACTTTTCTGTTCGTTTCTTATATTATACACTGTGTTTTTCCTTTTGTCAATGCGGAATAGATTGTTCACCTACAATTTGCAGTGTGCCCTTGGGCTTTAAATTTGCAGGATTTACTTTACTTTTTTGCATTTTTTCGGATCATTCTGATCTGTTATCGCATTTTTTGCCCCTTTATGGTATAATAAAATAAAGTAATTGTTTTCATTTTTAGCTAATTTCCATCCAGAGAGGAGTTTTTTTATGGCACTTGACGGTACCCTTCTCCGCCAAATTAAACATGAGCTAGAGGGCTGCCTGATCAACGCGCGGGTGGATAAGATCCACCAAATTTCCCGGGAAGAGATGATCTTCATCCTGCGCCTGGCACAGCCCACAGAGGACGGTGCGCGCAGCGTCAAGCTCTATCTCTCCGCCGGAGCAGACAGTCCACGCATCCACCTGACCGGCGCCTCGTTTGAAAATCCCAAGGCTCCCCCGATGTTCTGCATGCTCATGCGCAAACATCTGGGCAGCGCCAAACTCGTCGAATTTCGGCAGATCGGCCTCGACCGCATCCTGCACCTGATCTTTGAAGCCCGCAACGAGATGGGCGACCTGGTCCACCTGACCTTAGCGGTCGAAATCATGGGCCGCCACTCCAACCTCATCCTTATCGATGAGGACGGCCGGGTCATCGACTCGATTAAGCGCATCGACGACACCATGTCCTCGGTCCGCCCTATCCTGCCCGGCGTACGCTACACACTGCCCCCCGCACAGGACAAACTCAACCTCATCGAAACTACCCCGGAGCAGATCGAACAGCGGCTCACCTGTGGCAAAGATGCCCCTCTGTCCAAGGCGCTGATGGCCGCTATTCAGGGCGTGTCCCCTATCGTCTGCCGGGAGATTGCAAACTATGTCTTTAACGGAGATGACCGCGTCCTTTCCGAAATGACCCCGAACCATTTTGACCGCCTGCGCTTCTTTGTCGCAAGGGTGATCGAGATGGCCAAAAACTATACCGGAACCCCAACCTGCGTCGTGGATGCCCATAAAAAGCCCGTCGACTTTTCCTTCATGGACATCCATCAGTACGGCGGCATGATGTTCACCCGCACCTATGACACCTACAGCCAACTGCTCGATGACTTCTACACCCAGCGGGACAACATCCAAAGGATGCGCCACCGCAGCGCCGACCTGCTCAAAATCCTCGCCAATACCTCCGAGCGCATCGCGCGCAAACTCGCACTCCAGCAAAAGGAGCTGGCCGACTGCTCCGACCGGGAAAGATGGAAGATCTATGGCGACCTCATCAACGCAAACCTCTACTCGCTGAAAAAGGGGGACCGCAGCGCAACCCTCATCAATTTCTACGACGAGAATCAGGCCGAGATCACCATTCCGCTTGACCCACGCAAAACCCCTTCCCAAAATGCACAGAAATACTACGGCGAATACCGCAAAGCGGACACCGCCGAGAAGAAGCTGCGGGAGCTGATAGAGGAAGGCAAACAGGAGGCGGAATACATCGACTCGGTGTTCGACGCGCTCACCCGCGCCCAGACCAACGACGAGCTCACCGCCATTCGCGCAGAGCTGGTGGAACAGGGATACCTGCGGCGCAAAGGCCCTGCTGCAAAGAAGGGCAAGGAGCCAAAACTCGCGCCCAAACGCTACTGCTCGGACGACGGATTTACCATCCTGGTGGGGCGCAACAACGTCCAAAACGACCAGCTCACCCTCAAAGAGGCGCACGGACGGGATGTCTGGTTCCACACCAAAAACATTCCCGGTTCCCACACCGTTGTCCTCAGTGAGGGAAGGGAGGTCCCCGACTCCACCCTGCATCAGGCGGCTATTCTGGCTGCGGTCAACTCCAAGGCTGCGGATTCCTCTCAGGTGCCGGTGGACTACACCCTCATCAAAAATGTCAAGAAGCCCCGCGGCGCAAAGCCGGGCATGGTGATCTACGTCAGCTATCAGACTGCCTATGTCACCCCCGACTTGGAGCTGGAAAAGCGGCTGCTGGTCGAATAAAAAAACATAAAAAAATCCCCGCCGGTTGGCGAGGATTTTTTTGTGTTCGGCTATTTTTTCTTGTTGCTCAGCAGGACAACGCCGCACAGCGAAGCTGCCGCTGCCGCAATGGCCATCATTGCCGCAGATGCGTCACCGGTCTCCGGGTTCGGTTTTCCGGTCTCTGCGCCCGCTGTGGCCTGCTCTGCCGCCGGCTGGCTCTCCTGTGTTGCCTGTTCGGCCTCTTCGGTCTCGGTACCCTGTGCATCCAGTCCCAGGACATAGTTGCCCAGCTGTTTGAGAGTCCAGCTGCTGCGCAGCGACCGCGGCGCCATACCCGCCGGGATGGTCACTTCCTCACCGTCCTGGTTGTAGAAGGTGACGGTGACGTTGTTCTCCCGCAGTGCGGCGAGGACGTAGTCCGGAATCTCCTCATTGATGCCCATGTAGATCTTCAGGCGGCTGCCCTCCTTGGCGGCGTTGATCTTGTTGATTGCCCGCTTCCACATCGCATCAATTGCCTGCTGTTTGCTCTGCTCTGGGGTGAGGGAGTGGGAACCGGAATTGCTTGAGCTGCTCGAACTGCTCGAGCTGTTTCCGGTGCTGTGGTTGCCGGATGGGCTGTTGGTGTCGGGGGTTGGTGGAGTTGGACGATTCGGGTTCATAATGTAAGTCCCGTCAGGGCTAAGAATCAGACCCACATTTTCGAATCCGGAAACAATAGAGTTTTTTTCTTCCCCTGTTTCAATCCAGACAACTGGTTGAGTGGTAGCTCCACTAAAAGATAAACTTCCGTTTTCGAATGTGAGTGTAGCCTCCTCCTCTCCGTTCGGGTCAACATTGATACCGCCCCAAGATAGCTCATTTAAAATCAGCGAATTTTTACCTTTCATGGTAACGGTAGAACCGTTTACAATAATGGGCGCACCTGCCCCTGCGGCGGAATGGTCAACAACCAGGTTTTCAAAAACGACGCCGTTCGCTTGATATGCTTGCAGTGTATTTCTGTTTTTATTTGTTGCTTTAATGGTACCATTCTTTACGGTAACATTATCGGCAGCGACATTGATAACGTGGGAGGTATTTTGATTTTTGTTGTCAAAATTTTCGGAGGATGTGATCGTCTTTCCATTTAAATCCAGCGTTACACCCTCTCGAGAAATATTAATCATCTTGTCTACACTAATATTTCCTCCAAGAACTATAGTGGTAATTTTGGAATCACTGAGAGCACTTAACAAGTCATCTTCTGTTGTGACTGTTACTGTCGATGCCCCTGTTGTGGGCCCTTCTGCTTCACCTTTTTGATAGTTTTCGGCTGTTTTATACTGTTTTTTTGTTGAAGCCGCATCCGGCTGGTTATTAAAAATTTCAACCGCATGAGTTACATTTGTTGTCGCGACGTTACTTCCGAGAGTTAAAGTATTATTCGCTTCCTGTTTTTCTGTTTTTGTATCTACGTTAACGCTTATCGCAGTATCAAGATCGGAAAAGCTACAACTATCTACCTGTAAGTAGTATCCATTAGCGTGGCTGTTTACAGTAATACCAAAAGATCCTCCGATAAACTGACAATCTTTTACTTCAATGTTCAAGTTGCCACCTTCATTTGGCTCATTTCCTCTAAACTGAAGTGCCTGGACACCATTTGCATTACTAAAAGTAATGCCAGTTACAAAAAGATTTCCTGTTGGCTTTTCAAGCTGATAAACGACTTGGCCTTTAATCGTTGTGTTAGTCCCCTGGAGATTAACTCTTTGAGTAATTTTAAAGCTTCCTTCAATGGTTACATTATCTGCTAAAATAATAGTATCCCCATCTTTAGCACCCTCAATGGCTTGTTGTAATGTATCAGCATCATTAACTTCTGAACCACTTAACGGCATAATTCTATTCGGTCTTGTGGGCGGCAGATTATTAGGGGTTTTCCCCTCAGAGCCATCCTCGCCGCCATTGCTACCTTCTTCGTTATTGGTAAGGTTGTTGCCGTCTCCGTCATTGCCCGAAGGGCCATTGCCACCTTCTTCGTTATTGGTAAGGTCGTTGCCGTCTCCGTCATTGTTCGAAGGGCCATTGCCACCTTCTTCGTTATCGGTAAGGTCGTCGCCGTCTCCGTCATTGCCCGCAGGGCCATTGCCGCCTTCTTCGCCGTTGGTAAGGTCGTCGCTGCCTTCTTCACCTTTGGTAAGGTTGTTGCCGGTAAGGTCGTTATTTTCTCCATCGGCCGAAACAGCAAGACCGCTCATGCTCACCACCATTGCTGCGCACAGCATCGCAGAAACTACTTTTTTCCATCCTTCTCGCATGGATGATTCCTCCTTGTATCGCTTTTTGCCCGGCTTTGTGATAACACACTTTATGTCCCTGAGCACTCTCAGGGACATAAAAAGCCTAGGCTTTTTAGAACCTTTTCGATTCCAAGGTCAGTATATCACTGGTTCTACAAGGATTCAATGGAATCTAATCCGTGCGATCTGTCCGTTTCTGACGCTAACTGGTCATCTTTTGTTTTTAGAATATTTTACAAATATCAAACACTAAAAATGTCCAAATCTTCCCCGTTGACCACCGTCCCACTGTACCCCGCTTGGCCAATTTCCCGCAAGATCGCTTCGCAGCGGCGCTGCATTTCGGCAGGAAGATTTTGGGTATTGTCCTGTATGTTCATGTGGTAAATCCGGTGATAGGTCACCAGCAATTTTGGCTGGGCTTTGCTGGCAACCCCCGCCAAATCGGTGCTCAGGGTGTGCACCTCTCGGTGGTATTTCTGCCATTTCGGCTCCCGGCTGGCAATGCCTGTGGCATACTCCACCTCGTGCAGCAGGATGTCGCATCCCCTTGCTTTCTCCGCCACAATTTCCAGTGGCGCGGTGTCTCCTGTGATGACGATGCGCTTGCCGTCCACGGTGGTAAACTGATACCCGTAGGACTCCAATGTGCCGTGGCTCACCGCAAACGCCTCCACCGTTACCCGATCATCGGCATATACAATCCCCGGCTCTATCTCGGTAGCCTGTACCTGGTACCCCACTTCGTTGGCGCGTTCAAACCCGTGCAGGCGAAAGTCGATGTCCACCGCATAAGCCTGCAAGATGTGTTCGGTCATCGACCCAATGCCCTTTGGCCCGTAGACCTTGAGCGGCTCAGCGCGTTCCAGCACCCACGGGGTAAAGATCAGGTCTGGATACCCCGCGGTGTGGTCGGTGTGCAGATGGGTGCAAAACGCCACCGTCAACAGGTCCGGCCGCAGCGCATCTACTCCCTTGTAATATGCCTTGGAAGCTTGGCGCACTACTCCCGGCCCAAAGTCAACCAAGTACGCCCTGTCCCCCACGACGACTGCCGAGGAAGGCCCGCTGGCATTTGGGCAGGCATTGGGCGTTCCTGTCCCCAGCAAAACCAATTTTGTATCCATCTAAATTTCCTCCTTGAAAGTGTTTTTACCATTATACACCCGAAAAAAAATCCTCCGCAAGTTGCAGAGGATTTTTCTCTATTATGATTTACGCATGTTGTGCATTGTCCGGCTCGTCGGTGTCCGGGAACTGCCGTTTCTTTCTGTAGTAGTACACAATGTACAGCAGGCCGGTCAAAATCCAGGAGATCGGGTAGCTGTAGATAATCATATCCAATGTATTGTTGAACGGCAGGACAAACAAAATCCAGATGACACGGAAGACGCAGATGCCACAGCAGGTCATCAGCATCGGCAGAATGACGTCGCCAGCGCCGCGCAGCGCACCGGAGTAGACCTCTACAAAGGCAAACGACGCGTAGGCCGGAACCATCAGCCGCAAAATGCCCATGCCAATGCTGATTACCTGGGTATCGGTGGTAAACAGCTGGAACACAAAACCGCCCAGGAACATCAGCAGCACGCTGATGGCAATCGAGCTGAAGAAATCCATCCCCAGACAGATCTTGATGCTCTTCTTCATGCGGCCAAATTTCCTTGCGCCGTAGTTTTGACCTACAAAGGTGGTGATCGCGATACCAAAGGCGCCGCTGATCATCCAGTACAGCGAGTCGATCTTGCCGAAAGCCGTCCACGCAGCGACCGTTTCGGTACCAAAAGTGTTCAGAGAACTTTGAATGATGATGTTGGAGATGCTGTACATGGTGGACTGCAAACCGGCCGGCAATCCGATTTTAAGAATCAGCCCCATCGGCTGGGTGTAAATGCGGATCTTGTTCAGATGCAGCTTGAACATATCGGTGGAGCGGCAGAGGGTAATGGTGACCAGCACCGCGCTGACGCCCTGCGAAAAGGTAGTTGCAATAGCCGCACCGGCGATGCCCATGTGGAAAAATACAACCAGTGAGACGTCGAGCACAATATTGACAAAACAGCAGGCGATCAGGAAGTACAGCGGCCTTCTGCTGTCTCCGACGGCACGCAGAATACCGGCACCGACGTTGTAGATAAAGACAAAGACAAGACCTGCAAAGTAGATGTGCAGATAGGTCTCGGAATAGTCGATAATGTCTGCCGGCGTATTGAGCATCTCAAGCAGCGGACGGGTAATCAGGATAGAGAGGATGGAGATGACAATGCCGCCAAAAATGGACAGCGCATAAGCGGTGCGCAGGGCCTTTTGGACACCCTCCGGATCCTTTGCTCCGTAGTGTTGGGAAATGACAACGGTGGCGCCGGAAGCAAGACCGGTAAAGAAGTTGACGATCAGGTTGATGATCTGGCTGGTGGAGCCTCCAACGGCAGCCAGCGCCTCGGTGCCCACAAACCGGCCGACAACTACCGTATCGGCGGTGTTATAAATCTGCTGAAAAAAGGTACCCAACAAAATTGGGAAGAAGAAAACAAGCAACTGTTTCCAAATGACGCCGTGGGTGATCTGGTTTTGTTGGGTTGCAACTTCCTTCTCCTTCATGAACATTCCCCTCTCTATAAATAAACTTCCTTATAATATATAGCATAATCGGCCCCACTTGTCGATAGGAAAAACAAAATTAAATTCTAAATCTCATCCACTAAAGTTTCATTTTCTTCTTTTACATTATGCTTTTAAGACCGTAAAAGAAAAAGCGAGGGAAAATTCCCTCGCTCCTGTCCATCTGTCTTTAATGTCCGTGTGGCATGGTGTTGAGCTTGTCCTTTTCGACCGTCAAATCTGCCCGCAGGAAGTTGATAAACAAAAAGATCATTGGCAGCGCCGCAAACCAGATTGCCCTCCCCGCAAAAGCATGGCAGCAGAACACTCCGATTACACCGCCCAGCACAAACATGAGCAGCATCCCAAGATGTTTGACAAAGCGCTGCAAAAACGCCGATTCCCGCTTGGATAAAAAGTGGTAAAGATGGATGCCAACCTGCCGGATGTGGTTGGTGCAGAAGGTTGTCGCCATCGGCACGCCCTCCGCCTGCCGGAAGGTGTTGTACTGCATCGAGCAGATAAAGTTGATCGCCACCTGTGAAATTTGATAGGGCGCCGAGTCCGGCACAAACCCTAAAGCTGCGATGAACAAAAGCTCAATCCCGATCAAGATTGTCTCCCAGCGCAAAAAGTTAATCTTGGTCAACTTGATCGGAATTGCCTCCGATACAAAAGCTCCCATCATGTACGCGGTCATCGGGATCAGATAGTATGCCGCTTTTGCCCAGTGAAAATTTCCCAGTTCAATAGCAAACAGCACAAAGTTGGCCGTCTGGGCGTTGCAGAATACTCCACCCCGCATAAGATAGGTGTAGGAACCATAAAAGCCGCCCACAAAGATTAACAGCGCAAACACCCACTGCCGTTCGCACTCCAAGTATACCCGTTCCTTCAACTCCAATGGATTCACTCCTCTTGTCCGTTTCCATCATTATACTACTTTTATTTTGCATTTGTAAAGGAAATTGTGCGTTATTGTTCCATCCGGCTGATGGCACTCTGTGCCCCTGCCACATCAGCAATGTTTTCCAAAGCAAAATAGCTGCCGTACCGCCTTCCATTCACGCCATAACCCATCTGGTAAAACAGGATAGTGCCGTTGCCGTTTTTGTGGAACTGGATGTCCATCGGCGGCAAATCCTGCGCCCGGTACAGCTTGATCTTGTTGCCTGAACGGATGATGAGCTTTTTGTTGGTGATGATGTAGAAGGTTTTGTCCCGCAAATAGAGGGTCTGCAAAAAACGCCCAAACAGCAGGTAGATGCCGACTGCGACAAAGGGCAGCCCCCACACCATCATGAAAAGCGACCCCGAGGTAGTGACAGCCAAAAATTCCCAGAACAGGGAAAACCCCAACCACACTAAGCTAAATGGGAGCAGCACTACGTCCCGGCTGGTCAGATTTAACCCCTTTTCCGGGGCCCCCTCCCACAGAATGTACTCGCCGTCCATGATATATGGTTTGCAAAAATCGTAATTGTCCAGATTGGTCATTCTTCCTTGACCTCCTCTTAAAGCTCGCCGGACTCGTATCTTTTACGCCAGCTCGTTTACCAGCTCTTTAAAGTGCCGTCCCCGCGCCTCAAAATCCGGGTAGAGGTCAAAGCTTGCGCAGGCCGGAGAGAGCGAGACGATGTCGCCCTGTTTTGCAAGCTCCTTAGCCTTCTCCACTGCCTCCGCCATATTCGAGACGTGATAGATGGGCAGCGCCTGCTCGTCAAAGCCCGCGCAGGCCCGCACCGCCGCCTCAATCTTTGGCGCGGTGACGCCCATCAGAATCAGCGCCTTGACCTTTTCGATGATTTTGGGCGCCAGTGGCTCAAACGGGATCTTCTTGTCATAGCCGCCGGCAATCAGAATGATCTTTTGATGGAAGGAATCGAGCCCCGCAATCGTCCTGGTCGGGCTGGATGCAATCGAATCGTTGTACCACTTGACTCCATCCAGTTCGCGCACAAATTCGATGCGGTGTTCCACACCTGGGAAGGTCTTTGCCACCGAGACGATGTTCTCCTTGGAAACCTCTCCCCAAACTGCGCTGATCGCAGCCAGATAGTTTTCGACATTGTGGATGCCGGGGATGCGGATCTCTTCCATCGGCAGTACAGCGGTGGTGCCTTGGCGGTCGTTCATATAGAGCACCCCATCTTCGCCCAGATACGCACCGAGAGCGGGCTTTATTTTGCGGCTAAATTGCATGGCCATGCCGCGCACCTCAGGCACAAAAGAAGCCGTGATCTCGTTGTCTGCATTGAGCACTGTGCGGCTCATGCCCCCCTGATGCAGATAGATGTTGCGCTTGGCGTCGATATACTCCTGCATATCCTTGTGTACATCCAGGTGGTTGGGAGAAATGTTGGTGATGACCGCCACATCGGGAGATTTCCGCATCGAGATAATCTGGAAGCTGGACAGCTCAACTACAGCACGGTCGTCCGGGCCGATCTGCTCGATGCGCGGCAGCAGGGGAAACCCGATGTTGCCGCCCAAACAGACGTTGAAGCCCTGTGCTTTTAAAAACTCGGAAATGACCGTCGTCGTCGTCGTCTTGCCGTCCGAACCGGTCACCGCATAGATCTTGCAGGGGCATAGATCAAAGAACAACTCCATCTCGCTGACCACTGCGACGCCGGCATTCTTTGCCTGCTGCAACGCGGGATGGTAGTAATACATGCCAGGGGTGCGCAGAATCATATCCTCCTGGGTCAATCCATCCAGATACTGCTCGCCCAAAATCAGCTGGATTCCCAGCTTTTCCAACTTGTCCGCCTCCGGGCCAATCTGCTCCCGGGTACGCTTGTCGCGCAGGCTGACCTGTGCGCCCTTGGCAGCAAACATCGGCAGCAACTCTCGATGGCTGCGTCCCAAACCAATAAAGGACACCTTCTTGCCCTTGATCTCGCGGTAAAAGGTGCGCAATTTATCGTTCATGTCAAAGACTCCTTTGTAACTTTTTTAAGGCAAATCAATTCTTTTACCATTATACACGCTCTGTCCCGTGGTGTCGAGTAAACATCGTCGTTTTTCCCAAAAAAATCGCCATAAATAACGGGGTCAAATAGGCGCAAAAGGGTTTGACATTTATTGAGAAAATCTATATAATATAGGTAAAGTTATTTGTTTTATTGATTAAACTATTAGGAGGGAAAACCGATATGAGAAAGATTATTTTGTATGGAACCGGAACCTGAAGCACCTGCCCACCAGTGAAAGAGGTTCTTTCAGAGAATAATATCAAGTACATGTACGTCGACATCTGCGAGAGCGTTGGCAAATTAAAGCAGTTTTTAAAGATCCGGGACACTGCGGATGCCTGCAAAGAAATCCGTGAACAGCACCGCGCTGGCGTGCCCTGCATGGTCATCGACGATGAGGTAATCCCTGTCAATGGTCCGGACCACATGAAAAAACTCATCGACGAGTATCACCTCCAGGAGGCATAAGCTGGATATCCTGTATATATTTATAGTCTGTCTCTTATACACATCTCCGAGCCCACGAGACAGGCAGAAATCTCGT
>ENA-OYZE01000333-OYZE01000333.1-human-gut-metagenome-genome-assembly--contig:-NODE-333-length-17823-cov-34.718201_pt1 | contig 17823 bp, 20 predicted proteins | sample MGYA00243259_ERZ653469 | MGnify/ENA primary metagenome ERZ653469 (study PRJEB26926, sample SAMN06164913) | human gut metagenome | biome: ENVO:00009003; feature: ENVO:2100002; material: ENVO:00002003...
GGCAAGGGGTTTTGACCCCCTGATCCGTTGGTTCGATTCCAACCATCCCAGCCATTTTTCAGGATTGGAGGAACGGCCCATGAGAAATGCGGATTATTGGCGTGGGCGGTTTTCCATCTTGGAGGACAGCGCCCACAGAGAAGCCCAAAAGACCATTCAGGACATGGAAGAACTGTATCTGGATGCACAGCGTTCCGTTCAGAAGGAAATTGAAAGCTGGTATGCCCGTTTTGCGGTGAATAACCAAATCAGCCTGACCGATGCCCGGAAATGGCTGACCGCTGGACAGCTTGAAGAATTTCATTGGAGCGTTGAACAGTATATCAAGATCGGTGAACAGGCCGGGTTGGATGCGGCATGGCTGAGGAAGCTGGAAAATGCATCTACCCGGTTCCACATTTCCCGCCTTGAAGCTGTTCAGACAGGTATTCAACAACAGCTTGAATTGCTATATGGCAATCAGGTTGATAGTCTGGATGCCCTGTTGAAGAAGGTTGTGGGCAATGGTTACACCCACACAGCCTTTGAGGTTCAGAAGGGCGTGGGCCTTGGTTGGGATATTACCGGGCTGGATCAGAAGAAACTTGAAACATTGCTTTCAAAGCCTTGGACAACGGACGGGCGAACCTTCCGGGATCGCTGTTGGCTGAACAAAAATGATTTGGTGGGTTCAGTCAGTAAGAGCCTGACACAAGGGCTTCTTCGGGGTGATTCCCCGGCCAAGATTACCACGGCCATTCAGAAGCAGTTCGGGGTTCATCGGTATAAGGCGGGGCGGTTGGTCAATACAGAAACCACCTATTTCAACGCCGTTGCCACAAAGGAATGTTACAAGGATTTGGATGTTGAAATGGTGGAAATCATTGAAACGCTGGATTCCCATACCTGTTCCATTTGTGGTGGGCTTGATGGTAAGGTGATCCCCATTTCCCAATATGAACCCGGCGTGACTGTGCCGCCGTTCCACCCCAACTGTCGAGGAACTACGGCCCCGGCCATTGATCCCAAGTATGCCGGTGAAAGAGCCGCCCGGAACGCCGATGGGGATGTGTACTATGTTCCCGGTAATATGAGTTATTCCGAATGGAAGAAAACCTTTGTGGATAAGGGTTCCAAAAACAAGTTGACCCTTGCAACCATCGGGAGTATAATTAAAAATACAGTTTCGATGGTAAAAAGCGAGGGTTCCAATGTGCAGACGGTAGGCCGCATTGATATAGAAAAATACCGTTGTATTACGGACAGGATCGCCACCGATGAAGTGATTATCACCCCGGAACGGATTCAGCATATTGAAGAACGCCACCCCGGAGATTACGGACAGTTCGTTAAGTATATTGCGGATATTCTGGAAAACCCGGATTACATCTTGGAAGCAAACAAGCCTAATACCGGTGTGATTCTGAAAGAAATTGAAGAAAATGGCGAAAAGTTCAAAGTGATTCTACGGGTAAAGGTAGAGAGTGACCCCGCTGAATATCGAAACTCCATCTTGTCCTTCTGGCAAATTGGAGAAACCACATGGAAGAAGAATGTGAAGAACAAGAAAATCCTTTACAAGCGGGAATAATACTGCTATACTTTAGATAGGATAAGAACGGGCTTTGAGGTGGAAAAAGCGTTCCCATACGCCACACGCCTTTTGGTAGTGGGCAAAAGAGATGCCGGGAGTGACGCTCCGGCCAAAGTCCAATCTTCAAGGGAACAGGTTTTCACCTGTTCCCTTCTTCTATGCCCTGAAAAATATTGAAAAAACCTCTTGACTTTTCTTTGTGGGTACACTATAATTTAATTGTACCCACAAAGAAAGGCGGTGAAGCTGATGGGTATTTCAAAAGGAACAAAACTGACTAACAATCCCAAAAACACGACATTCAAAGTTCGCCTTGATGAAGAAACTTCCAAGCGACTTGAAATCGTATCTTCTGAAACCAAAGTTCCCAAAGCGGAAGTAATCAGAAAAGGGATTGATATTCAGTTTGAAGCCTTGGATAAAAAATAAGACAACCGGGGAGCCGTGACAAGCAAATCCCGATTGTCTTACCCACCAGAGGTTTCCCAACTGGATAAATCCATTCTATCACAGTTGGGAACTTCTATCAAGTGAAAATTGATGGAGGTTTTACAATGGAAAAATTGATTAAGAGCGTGGAAAGTGTTCATCCGGGCAAGTACGAACTTCGCATGAAGGAATTGGATTATCTCTATGATACCTTCCACCATGACACCTTCAAACTGATGGCCGTGGTGTTCAAGTTGGGCTTTGCCCGTGGTCAGAAGGCGGTGAAGAAGGCATGAATGAACTTCAGGTATTCACCAACCCCGAATTTGGACAGGTGCGAACCGTGACCATTGAGGAAGAACCTTGGTTCGTGGGTAAGGATGTGGCGGTTGCCTTGGGATATTCCAATACCAAAGATGCCCTTCACCGTCATGTTGACCCGGAAGATAAAGGGGGGTCGCAAATCACGACCCCCTCCGGTGAACAGACCATGACCATCATCAATGAATCCGGCTTGTATGCCCTGATCTTCGGAAGCAAGCTGGAAAGCGCCAAACGCTTCAAGCATTGGGTGACGCATGATGTTCTACCCGCAATCCGCAAAACCGGAAGTTATTCCATCATCCCGAAAGCAAGAGCCTTGACCACAGACGATTACATGAAAGCGGCACAGTTGGCCGCTACTTGTCGGAATGAACGGCTTCCCTATGTGCTTGGATTTCTGGAACAGGCCGGGTTCTCCATCCCGGAAGTGACCACCCCAGCCCCGGCCTTGGATGGGCCGGTTGACTGTACGAAGATTCAGCGGCTAATGGATGAACGGGGCATTTCCGTAACGGAACTTTCCAAGCTGACGAACATTTGCAAAGCGTCTTTGAGTTATTACAAACGGGGCATTTACAAGCCGAACCGTGAACGCTATCGTATTATCATTGACGCATTAACTTAATTGATGATCTGACCACCCCGGCCTTCTGGCCGGTGGTGGTTTTTTCATACCATTTTCGCCGTTTCCCGGTGGTGGGCGGTAAACAGAACCGGAAAAATCGTGGTTCCTAACCCACGGTAAAAAAGGATTTTATGATGGAGGTATCACACTATGACGAAAGAAAAGCTGATGGAGTGGGGCTTGACCGAGGAACAGGCCAACAAGGTTATGGAAGGGCTGAATGGTTCCTTTGTAACCAAGAGCCGGTTCAATGAGGTGAACGAGGAAAACAAGACCCTGAAAGCCCAAGTTTCTGAACGGGATGGGCAGATTGAAACCCTGAAGAAATCCGCTGGTGATAACACGGAACTTCAGAACCAGATCACCGCCCTTCAGGAAGCGAACAAGCAGAAGGACAAGGATCACGCCAATGAAATCAAGGCCCTGAAGATCAGCAATGCCGTTGATGTGGCCCTGACCAATGCCAAGGCCAAAAACAACACCGCTGTAAAGGCGCTGTTGGCCGCATTCTTGGAGAAGGCGGAACTGGCCGATGATGGCACGGTGAAAGGGCTGGATGATGAAATTGGCAAGCTGACCAAGGGTGAGGACACGGCTTTTCTGTTCGACACCAGCGGCAAGGCCAAGTTTAAGGGAGCCAAAGCCGCTGAAAAGAGTGATCCCCACAATCAGCCCACCGGGGATGACCTTTCCAAAATGTCCTATGACGAACTGTGCAAGTACATGGAGGAAAACCCGGATGCGGTTTTGGAGTAACCCACACAATTTGACTACACAGAAAGGAAGTTTGAACGATGGCTAACAGCAAGTTTGATGCAAAGTCTTTCAACCCTGAAGCGTTTAAGTACATGGTTGGCCGTGTGCCTAACCTGACCCTGAACGCCCTGAAGAAGTCCCGTGCGCTGGCCGGGAACCCTGATATTCGGGCGGTGTTCACCAGTCAGAATGGCACCGGCTATGCCCGTCTTGCCATGCGTGGCCTTCTGGATGGGGATGCGGTGAACTATGACGGTGAAACCGACATTACCGCCACTTCCACCAAGACCTTTGAACAGGGCATGGTGGTTGTTGGCCGTGCCAAGGCATGGACTGAAAAGGACTTCAGCTATGACATTACGGGCGGCGTGGACTTCATGGGCAATGTGTCCGCACAGGTTGCGGAGTACAAGGATACCTTGGATCAGAAAACCCTTCTTTCCATCCTGAAGGGTGTTTTTGCCATGCCCACCACCGATGCCAAGAACAAGGAGTTTGTGGAGAAGCACAGCACCACGATTTATGCCCCTATGAGCGCCACCACCCTGAACAGCGCCGTGAACAAGGCTTGTGGAGCCAATAAGCAGAAGTTTTCTTTGGTGTTCATGCACAGTGATGTTGCCACCAACCTTGAAAACATGAAGCTGTTGGAGTTCATGAAACAGACGGACGGGGACGGCATTCAGAAGGATTTGACCCTTGCCACTTGGAATGGCCGCACTGTGGTTGTGGACGATGATCTTCCCGCCGTGACCGGCTATGCCGATGCTGAAGCGGACACCCCCGGCGCTTTGGTGATCAAGGCTTCCGGTGCTTCCGGTGCTTCTGAAATTGATCTTGCCAAGGCAACCCCCTACTTTGGCACCCGTACCCTTGCCGCTGATATGTATGTGGTTCCCGCTACGCAGTACACCACTTTCATCATGGGCAACGGTGCTATCTCCTATGAAGATATTGGGGCCAAGGTTCCTTATGAAATGGCCCGTGACCCCAAGACCAACGGCGGTGTTGATACCCTGTATATGCGTCAGCGCAAGGTGTTCAGCCCCTATGGTATCAGCTATGAGAAGAAAAGTCAGACCAAGCTGTCCCCCACGGACACGGACTTGGAGAATGGGCAGAACTGGACGCTGGTTCACAGCGGGGAAAGCACTGCTTCCCAGCGCACCTATATCAACCACAAGGCCATTCCCATTGCCCGGATTCAGTCTTTGGGCTGATGGAATGGCGGTGATTCCCGTTGCGTGAACAGGTTATTGCAATGCTTACGGCCCTTGGCGTAACGGGGGCCGCTGAAGATCCCCTGTTGGATATGGTTTTGACCAATGTTCAATGGAGGATCAAAAACCTTTCCAACCTTTCCGAAATCCCGGAGGGGTTGGAAAGTCTGGCCGTTTCTATGGCCGTGGGCGAATACCTGAACATGAAGAAGTGTTCTGGACAGCTTGAAGGGTTTGATTTGGATGCGGCGGTGAAATCCATTCAGGAAGGTGACACCAACATTACCTTTGCCCTTGGTGAAGGTAGTTCAACCCCTGAACAGAGGTTGAACAGCCTGATTGATTATCTGATCAACGGGCGCATTGGTGAAATCTACCGTTATAGGCGGTTGGTATGGTAAATAAGGCCGTGCGAACCGCCTTGGAACGGTTGTGGAAGGATCGGTGTTCTATCTTCATCCGTGAGGAAGTCACCGATCCTGTCACCCACCTGACGGATTCTGAAGAAAAGCCGCTTCTTCAGGATCAGCCGTGCAAGCTGTCTTTTGAAACATTAACTTCAACCAATGGGGATGAAGTGGCAACCGCCCAACAGGTGGTGAAGCTGTTCCTTTCCCCGGATGTGAAGGTTCCCGCAGGATGCAAGATCATTGTCACCCGGCCAAATGATGTGGAACGAACCTTCACCTATTCCCGTTCCGGTGAACCGGGTGTTTTCTCCAACCATCAAGAAATCATGCTTGAACCCTTCAGGGGGTGGGCCTGATGGCAAGATGGGGCCGGTGTGATTACCGGGAACTGAAGAAGCTGGATGAACGCCTTCAACAGCTTTCGGAAGTTGACATGGATCGGCTTTGCCGGGATGCCGCCAAGAAGGTTGCCCAAATCCTTCTGAACAAGGTGAAGAAAAGAACCCCGGTTGGTGTGGTTCCGTCCTATGCTACGGATGAAGCCAAGCAGGAATATTGGGCCGGTTACAGCGGTGGTTCCTTGCGTGATGCTTGGACGATCCTTCCCATTGAAAAACATGGGGATCAGTACACCGTGACCGTTATCAACAACTTGGAATATGCGTCCTATGTGGAATACGGCCACCGGCAAACACCGGGGCGCTATGTTCCCGCATTGGGTAAAAGCCTGAAGGTGAGTTGGGTTCCGGGGAAACTGATGATGACTATTTCCGAACAGGAAGTGAAAACCTTGGCCCCGTCCATTCTGAATGATATGTTGTATGACGCTTTGAAGGGGGTGTTCAGTTGATCAACGAAATTATCAAAGGCGTTTCCATGAAGCTGAACGCCACCTTTGGAGCCGGGTACAAAATCTATCAGAATGATGTGGAACAGGGTTTCAAAGAACCCTGTTTTTTCATTGCCGTTCTGAAGCCCGACATTTCCCCGTTGCAGAAGAACCGGTTCATGAACCGGAACCCGCTGGATGTTCACTATTTCCCCACCAGCGGGAGGAACAACACCGAATTGTTCACGGTGGCCGGGGATTTGATGGAATGTTTGGAGTTCATCACCCTTCCCAATGGGGATGTGCTTCACGGAACTTCCATGAGTTATGAAGTTGAAGATGGGGTTCTTCACTTCTTCGTCAACTTCAATCTGACACTATCCCGCCCGTCCGAGGAAACCCCGATGGAAACCCCGATGGAAACCTTGGATGTGGATGTGGAGCCAAAGAAAGGGTGATTGAATGGCTACCAGAAAGAAAGCCACCACCGCACAGGAACCGCCCATCACGGCCCCGGTGGTATTCCCCAAAGAACGGGTGTTGACCTTCAAGAGATACGCTGACCGGCGTGATCTTCTGTCTGTCCTGTTGGAAGATGGGAAGGAATACACCCATGATCAGATTGATGGGCTGATCAAAGACTTTATGAAAGGTAAGGTGAACTAATATGGCCCTTGGCGGCGGCACCTTCTTGGTGCAGAACAAGGTTCTGCCCGGTGCATATATCAACTTCATTTCTGTGGCGCAGGCAAGCGCCACCCTTTCTGACCGTGGCATTGTCACCATCCCCCTTGCCATGAATTGGGGGCCTGAAGGCAAGATTTTCACGGTGGAACAGGCTGACTTCATCAAGAACAGTCAGAAGATTTTCGGCTATGCGTACACGGCGGATGAACTGAAGCCCATGCGTGAAATCTTCCTTCACGCCAAGACCGTTCATTTCTTCCGCCTTGGTTCCAGCGGCGTGAAAGCGTCCAACACCTACGCAACGGCCAAATACCCCGGCACCCGTGGCAATGATCTTCGGGTTGTGATCACGGCCAATGAAAACAGCACCGAACAGAAGCCCCTGTTCGATGTGGAAACCTTCTTGGGAACCGTTCAGGTTGATCTTCAGGAAGGTGTGGCCGCTATCACCGATCTGAAGGCCAATGCCTATGTGGATTGGAAGTCCAGCGGAACCCTTTCCCTGACCGCTTCCTTGCCCCTGACGGGCGGCACCAATGGCACCGTGGCCGATTCCGACTATCAGACCTATCTTGATCAGGCGGAAGCGTACACTTTCAATGCTATGGGTTGCACCGAGAGCAAGGCCACCATCACCGCCCTGTTTGCGGCTTTCGCAAAGCGTATGCGTGATGATGTGGGCAAGAAGTTTCAGGTGGTTCTTTTCCGCAAGCTGGCCGACTATGAAGGCGTTGTGAGCGTCAAGAACGGCCTGACTTCCGACAAGACTTCCACCGCCCTGATCCCTTGGGTTACGGGTGTGATCGGCGGCACGGCGGTCAATAAGAGCGCCACCAACATGACCTATGATGGTGAATACGATGTGGACACCGATTTCACGCAGACCCAGCTTGAAAACGGGATCAGGGAAGGTTCCTTCATGTTCCATCGTGTGGATGAAGCGGTGTGTGTCCTGACTGACATTAACAGCTTCATTTCCATCACGGATGAAAAGTCCAGCGATTTTTCCAGCAACCAGACGATCCGAGTTTTGGATCAGATCGCCAATGATATTGCCGTTCTGTTCGGCAAGAAGTATCTTGGCAAGGTTCCCAATGATGCCGCTGGCCGGATTTCCCTTTGGAACGATATTGTGAAGCACCACACGGAACTTCAGGATATTCGGGCCATTGAGAACTTCAGCGGCGAAAATGTGACGGTTGAAAAGGGCGATACCAAGAAATCCGTGGTGGTTACTGACTATGTGACCCCCGTGAACGCTATGGAACAGCTTTATATGACCGTCTATGTTCAGTAAGGAGGTACAACCATCATGGCAGATAGAACCATCATGAACGCCAAGGATGCTGTTTCCGCTTCCTTGGCTGAATGTTTCGTGACCATCGGGGATAACCGTTACAACTTCATGCAGGCTATCAACCTTGAAGCCAACTTTGAGAAGAACAAAACGGAAGTTCCCATTTTGGGCAAGACCGGCAAGGGCAATAAGGCCACCGGCTGGAAGGGTACGGGTTCCGCCACCTTCCACTATAACACTTCCATCTTCCGTGAGCTGATGAAGCGTTATAAGGACACCGGCGAGGATGTCTATTTTGACATTCAGGTGACAAATGAAGATCCCACTTCTTCTGTGGGCCGTCAGACCGTGATCCTGAAGGATTGCAATATGGATGGCGGCTTGCTTGCCAAGTTTGATGCTGATGCGGAATACTTGGATGAAGATATGGACTTCACCTTTGAAGATTTCGAGATGCCCGAAACCTTCAGCCTTTTGGCCGGTATGCAGTAAGCAGAGCGCCCCGGCCTTACTTCGGTAGGGGCCGGGGCCTTTTTTCGTATCAAAATATAGGAGGAAAAAAACAATGAGCCTGTCCGCTTTTTTGGCTGAAAACGCCGTTCCCGTTGAGAACATCAAGTTTGTTGCTTCCAAACGCTTCTTGGGTGAGGATGGCAACCCCATTCCTTGGGAGATCAAGACCATCACCGGCACCGAGGATGAAGCCCTTCGGAAGTCCTGTGCCAAGCGTGTTCTGGTTCCCGGCAAGAAGAACCAGTATCAGAAGGAAACCGACTATGATCTTTACCTTGGCAAGCTGGCCGTGGCTTGTACCGTGTTCCCCAATCTGAATGATAAGGAACTTCAGGACAGCTACAAGGTCATGGGCGCTGATGCCCTTCTGAAAACCATGCTGACCCCCGGCGAATATGCCGAATACCTGACCAAGATTCAGGAAGTGTGTGGTTTTGATACCACCATGCAGGATGAGGTTGATGAAGCAAAAAACTAATCTGTGAAGGTGATGGTGAAGCGAACATTGCTTACTATTGCCTTCACGAACTTCATTTGACACCTTCCGCCTTTTATGCCTTGCCCCGCCGTGAACGGGCCTTCATCATTGCGGCCATTGATGTTCGGGTGGAAGCTGAAAAGAAGAAGCAGAAGGAAATTGAACGCAAACAGCGCCGGGGACGACACCATTAAGGCCCCGGCTATTCTCCAAGAAAGGTGGTGATCCCTGTGGGAACTATCCGAACCGCTATTGCCCTTTATGATGGTGTTACCCGCCCCCTTCAGAGTATGCACAAGGCTATGGGTGTTGTGCTGAACACCTTTGAATCTATGCAACAGGCTTCCGGTAGAGCCGTTGACACGGCGGCAATCCGGGAAGCCCGTGAAGAATGGGCGAAAGCGGGAACCGCCTTTGATGCCATTGAAGAAAATATCAGGAACGCCAACAATGAACAACAGAAGTTCAATAATTCCATCCGTGGGGGTAACAATTCCGCCAATGGGCTTCTGTCCACCATCAAAAAGATTGCCGTTGCCGCTGGTGGTATCGTCGGGATCAATAAGGTGCTGAACATTTCGGATGAATTGGCAAGCACCAAGGCCCGGTTGAATCTGCTGGTGGATGATGGCGGTTCCGTGGATGTGCTGGAACAGAAGATCATGGCTTCCGCCCAGCGTTCCCGATCCGCTTACTTTGACACAGCTTCCGCCGTTGCGAAACTTGGCCTGAACGCTGGTAACGCCTTCGGTGGTAATATGGATCAGGTCATTGCCTTCATGGAACAGGTGAACAAGCAGTTTGTTATTGGCGGCGCTACGGCCCAAGAGCAAAGCAACGCCATGATCCAGCTTACACAGGCAATGGCGGCGGGTGCGCTTCGTGGTGAAGAACTGAACTCCATTCTGGACGGTGCGCCGGGTATCGCAAGAGCCATTGAAAAGTATATGGGGATTGCGGAAGGTTCCATCAAGACGGTTGCACAGGAAGGCAAGGTAACGGCTGAAGTGGTGAAGAACGCCATGTTTGCTATGGCGGATGAAACCAACGCAAAGTTCGATTCCATGCCCAAGACTTGGGCGCAGATTTGGGCCGGGATGAAGAATCAGGCCCTTTCCATGTTCGCCCCGATCCTGACCAAAATCAATCAGATTGCCAATAGTTCCAAGTTCCAACAAGTGACCACGGCCCTGATCAATGGCCTTGCCGGGGTTGCCAATATTGCTTCTTCGGTGCTGGATATTCTGATTTCCATTGCTTCCGTGATCGTTGATAATTGGAGTTGGATTCAGCCTATTATCATGGGCATTGTGGCCGCTATGCTGATCTATAACGGTGTCATGTTGGTTGGAAATACCATTATGGCGGTTCAGGCCGCAGTTAAGGCAATTCACACAGCAATGACCACCGCTTGGAGCGTTGCCACCTTTACCGCAACAGCGGCCCAGCAGGGCCTAAATGCGGCGCTTTTGGCTTGCCCCATTACATGGATCATCCTTCTGATTATCGCCGTGATTGCGGCTATCTATGCGGCTTGTGCGGCGGTTGCAAAGTTCACCGGTATTGCCAATAGCGGCTTCGGTGTGATTTGCGGGGGAATCATGGTTGTGATTTCCTTCTTCAAAAACCTTGGCCTGTCCGTGGCGAATATTGCCTTGGGTATCTGGAACGCTTTGGGGGCTTGTGCTTCCAATATCGGAACCGCCTTCCATAATGTCATTTCCAATGTTCAGGGATGGTTTTATAACCTTCTTTCTACGGCCCTTACAGTTGTGGCCGGTATCTGTGAAGCCCTGAACAAGTTGCCCTTCGTTGAGTTCGACTATTCCGGGATCACCAGCAAAGCAAGCGAATATGCGGCTAAGTCCGCTGAAGCCTATGGCAATGTGGAGGAATACAAGAGTGTTGCCGATGCCTTCAATGAAGGAATGTCTACCTTTGACACCTTCCAAGATGGTTGGGCCGCTGATGCCTTTGCTTCCGGTGCCGCTTGGGGTGATGGCGTGGCCGATAAGGTTTCCGGTATGTTTGATTTTTCCGCCTTGGATTCTATGGGGGCTGATTCTTTGGATGCCTTCAACCTTGGCAATGATCTTGATAGCATTTACGGGAACACCGGCGATATTGCAAACAACACAGCGGCCACCGCTGATGCCTTGGATATTGCTGAAGAAGATTTGGCCTATCTTCGTGACATTGCGGAGCGTGAAGCAATCAACCGGTTCACTACCGCTGAAATCAAGGTTGAACAGCACAATGAAAACCACATTTCTTCTGAAATGGATATTGATGGGATTATGGACGCATGGACAGAGAACTTTGCCGAACGGCTGGCGGTATCGGCGGAAGGAGTGCATAAGTAATGGCATATAAACTGTATATGGCGGGAACGCTTATGCCCATCACCCCTTCCAAGGTGACGGTGAAGATCAACAACCAGAACAAGACCATGACCCTGATCAACGGGGAAGAAATCAACATTCTGAAGGCCGCTGGCCTTTCGGATGTGTCCTTTGAATTGGTTCTTCCCCAAGTGTCCTATCCATTCAGCAACGGTGGAGCGCAAAGCGCCGCCTATTACCTGTCCTTGTTTGAACGGCTGAAGGTGAGCAAGACCCCGTTCCAATTCATCCTGAACCGGCAGAAGCCCGGTGGCGGGATGTTCCATTACACCAATTTGACCGTTGGCCTTGAAACCTATGAAATCACCGATGATGCCGGTGAAGGCTTTGATGTGAAGGTGAAGATCAACCTGAAACAGTACAGAGCTTATGGCACCAAGACCGTGACCGTGCAACCGGCCAAGACTTCCGGGGGAACCGCCACCGCAACGGTTAAGGCGGCACCCCGGCCCACCACAACGGCCCCGAAAGCCGCCACCTATACGGTGAAATCTGGTGATTGCCTTTGGAACATTGCCAAGAAGCAGTTGGGCAACGGGGCCGATTACACGAAAATTTATAATCTGAACAAGGACAAAATCAAGAACCCGAACCTAATCTATCCCGGTCAGGTTCTTACTTTGCCTTCCTGAAAGGGGTGATTCCGTTTGGCAGTTGAATTGTTCATCCAGCATAACAGCACCATCCAATTCCCCGTTGTCAAGGAAGGCGCACGGCTGACCTTGGAGCGCAAAGGAACCCCCGGCAAGTTGGAGTTCACCGTTGTCAAGGGGCCGGGGCTGAACTTTGCTGAAGGTGATCCGGTGAAGCTGACTGTGAACGGAACCGCCATGTTCTATGGGTTTGTGTTCAAGAAAAAGCGTGACAAGGGCGGCACCATTGATGTTGTGGCCTATGATCAGTTGCGTTATTTGAAGAATAAGGACACCATCACGGAAGAAGGGCTGAAGGCTTCTGACCTTCTGAAGCGCATTGCAACAGATTTCCGGTTGAACCTTGGCACGGTGGAAGATACCGGTTATACCCTTGAAACCATCGTGGAAGAAAACCAAACCCTGTTTGATATGATCCAGAGCGCCCTTGATGAAACCCTGATGAATACCAAACAGCTTTATGTTCTATATGACGATGCCGGGAAGCTGACCCTGAAGAACATCAATACCATGAAACTGAACCTTCTGATCGATGAAGAAACCGGGGAAAACTTCAGCTATGAATCCAGTATTGATGAACAGACCTATAACAAGATCAAGTTGGCCTATAACGATGAAAAAACCGGTAAGCGGGAATTGTTCATTGCACAGGACGGGGCGAAAATGAACCAATGGGGTGTTCTTCAGTATTTTGAAGAAGTTCAGACCAAAACGGGTGCTTCCGCCAAGGCGGATGCCCTGTTGAAGCTGTACGATCAGAAAACCCGCAAGCTGACCATTCAGAACGCTTTCGGTGATGTGCGGGTTCGTGCTGGAAGCGCCGTGGTGGTGGCCCTGAACCTTGGCGATATTGTCACCAACAATTACATGGTGGTGAATAAAGTCACCCATACCTTCAAGGGCGATGAACATATGATGGCGCTTGACCTGATCGGAGGTGAATTTATTGCCTAATCCTGTTGATGTGATTAAACAAGCGGCTATGGAAGCACAAGAATCCAGCAAGCCGGTGAACATCCTGTTTGGAACAGTCCTTTCCGCTTCACCCTTGAAAATTCAGGTGGATCAGAAATCCATCTACACTTCTAAAATGCTGATCCTGACCCGGAATGTGACTGATTTTGAAGTTGATATGACGGTAAACCACACCACCGAGGACAAGGGCGGCGGTTCTGGTGCGGCGGCGTATGAAGCCCACAAACACGCCTATGTTGGCAAGAAAACCTTCAAGGTTCACAACGCTTTGAAGGCCGGTGAAAAGGTGCTTCTGATCCGGGTTCAGCAAGGAAAGAAATTCGTGGTTATTGACCGAGTAAAGGGGGCTTGATGATGATTCCGCAAGTGCAGGATGATATTAAACAGGATTTCACCATTGAAACCCTTCCAAGCCGTACTTTCAGGATGAACCACAACAACCTGACCATCATCGGCACCATTGATGAAATCCAAGCTGTGGAACAGGCGGTTTTTCTGATCCTGAACACAGAACGCTATGAATGGTTGATCCATTCTTGGGATTATGGGGTTGAACTTCATAATCTGATCGGGAAAGATGTGGAATACTGTATTCCCGAAATTGAACGCCGGGTTCGTGAAGCCTTGCTTCAGGATGATAGGATCACGGCGGTTCAGAACTTTGAATTTACGGTGAACAAAAAGAAAGTGCTGACTACCTTCACGGTGGTCAGCATTTTTGGCGAAATCAATGCAGAATTGGGGGTTGAAATCTGATGTATGAAGCACAGACCTATGAAGCAATCCTTTCCCGGATGCTTCAGAAGGCGCTTTCCATCAATGGCAATTTGGACACCCGTGAAGGTTCGTTGGTTTGGTGCGGTGATGCCCCCGCCGCCGTGGAATTGCAGAACCTTTATATTGCCCTTGATACGGTGCTGAATGAAACCTTTGCAGACACCGCAACCCGCCCTTATCTCATTTTGAGGGCGGCAGAAAGGGGGCTGAAACCGCAACCGGCAAGCCCCGCCGTGTTGCAGTTGAGCATTACACCAACCACCTTGCACCTTCCCATGAACACCCGCTTTTCCATTGGAGAACTGAACTATTATGTTTCGGCTGACCGTGGAAGTGGTAAGTATGAAATCACCTGTGAAACCGCTGGTGAAGCCGGTAATGACTACACCGGAACGGTGATTCCCATTGAGTATGTGGACGGGCTTGAAACCTGTTCCATTTCCGCCGTGGTGATCCCCGGTGAGGATGAAGAAGATACCGAGGTTTTCAGACAGCGTTACATGGATAGCCTGAACGCCCAAGCCTTCGGCGGCAACCGTGCGGATTATCTGGAAAAGGTGAACGCCATTCCCGGCGTGGGCGGTGTGAAGGTATATCGGGTTTGGAACAGCGATTTGAACCCGGCCAAGCTGATCCCGCCCACGGGAACCGACACTTGGATCAGCGGCCTTTCCGGTGTGTCCGAGGAAATCAAGGCGTGGTTGAATGCTGTGTATGCGGCGGGAGCCAATAGCAAGCTGACCGTGGGCGGAACCGTGAAGCTGGTGATCATCAACAGTTCCTTCAAGAAGCCTTCGGAAGCCCTTGTGGATCAGGTGCAGACCGCAGTTGACCCCCTTCAGAACGCCGGTGAAGGCGTTGGCATTGCCCCCATCGGCCATGTGGTGAGGGTTGAAGGTGTGGGTGAAGATACCATCAACCTTTCCTTCGATCTGTACTATCAGCGGGAATGGAGTTGGGATGATGTTTCCGCCTATGTCACTGAAGCAATCAACGGTTACTTCTTGGAACTGGCCCAAAGTTGGGCAGACCAGAATGAAGCCCTTGTGGTTCGTATCAGTCAGGTGGAAAGCCGCCTGTTGGGAATCACCGGTATTCTGGATATTGCCAACACCAAGATCAACGGTGAAGCGGCGAACTGTACCCTGACCCTTGACCACATTCCGGTTTTGGGAACCATTGAGCCGGGAACCATCGTGATCAGCGGATAAGGGGGCCGGGAGCATGGAACGCAAACTGATTGATTATCTTCCTTATGTCATTCGTGATTATGCGGAGTTTCAGGGGATCATGGGGAGCGAACAGCCGGAAATTGAAAAGGCATGGAATACCACGGATGATCTTCTTGATAATCAGTTCATTCCCACCGCTGGAAACATGGGCCTTTCCCGGTGGGAAAAGATTTTGGGGATTACCCCCAAAGGCACGGACAGTCTTGAAGATCGCCGGTTCCGTATTCTGACCCGGATCAATGAAGAACTTCCGTACACCTTGCCCCAGCTTCGGAACATCCTTGAAACGCTATGCGGGAAGGGTAACTATTCCGCTGATGTGGAAGAAGGCACCTATCAGCTTCTTGTGAAAATCGGGTTGGCCGCAAAGAACAACTTCAATGATGTTGAATCTTTGCTGAACCGGGTTGTTCCCCAAAACATGGTTGTGACCTTGCTTCAGCTTTATAACACCCATGCGGAACTTGGGCGGTTCACCCATGCCCAGCTTGCCGCCTATACCCATAATCAGTTGAGAAACGAGGTTTTGAAGAATGGCGAATAAAACAACCAACTACAAGCTGACTAAACCCCTTGAATCTGAATTTTATGATGTAGGGGTTCAGAATGAAAACATGGATAAGATTGATACCCAAATGAAGGCCAATGCGGATGCCGTTGAAGCCCTTCAGAAAGGTCAATCCGGGAAGGCTGATCTGGTGGATGGTAAGGTTCCCGCCGAACAGCTTCCCAACATGAACTATGATCCCAAAGGTACGGCCCAAAAAAAGGTGAACGAACACAACCTTGATCAGACCGCCCACCCGTATCTGTTGAACCAGATCGGAACCTGTGTGGAAGCCGTACAGAACGCACAGGATGCCGCAAATGCGGCCTTGGATGCTGTGTCCGGTATCGTCTATACCATCAATGTTCTTCCTTCGCAGAATGGCACCCTGACCTATAACGGACAGGCCCAAAGTCCTTCTTGGAACGCTTATAACCCCGATGCGCTGACCTTGGGCGGCGTGACTACCGGCACCAATGCGGGAACTTACACGGCCACTTTCACGCCGAAAGGGAAGTATAAGTGGGCAGACGGCACACAGACCGCCAAGGAAGTGACTTGGACGATCAACGCCGCCACCATGACGATCCCCACGCAGAGAAACAGCCTTACTTATACCGGTTCGGCCCAAAGCCCCACTTGGAACAACTATGACAGCGGGAAAATGACGCTTGGAGGAACTACCAGCGGCACGAACGCCGGTTCCTACAATGCCACCTTCACGCCGAAAACGAACTACAAGTGGGCTGATGGAAGCACCGGGGCCAAAACGGTTGCTTGGAGCATTGCCAAGGCCGCTGGTAGTTTGTCTTTGAATAAGACTTCCATCAAACTGACCGCCGCAAAGACCACGGACACCATCACCGTGACAAGGGCGGGTGATGGTAAGATTACGGCCACTTCCAGCGCCCCCACGGTGGCTTCTGTGAGTGTTTCCGGTTCGGTGGTAACTGTTACCGCCAAGGCCAAAGGAAACGCCACAATCACCGTCAGCGTGGCCGCTGGCACCAATCACACGGCCCCGGCCAATAAGACCTGTTCCGTTGAAGTGACATTGCCCACCAAGGTTCTGAACGATAACAGTTGGGCAACCATCCGGGAAGTCAGTTCCGCAGGTTTGGGAGCCAACTATTGGGCCGTTGGTGATATGAAGGAAATCAAGATCAATGGTAAGATGGGCAACACCACTTTTTCCAATTTGGCGGTCAATGCTTTCATTTTGGGGTTCAATCACAATTCGGCCCGTGAAGGCGGGAATAAGATCCATTTCCAGATTGGAAAAATTGGGAGTGCCGCCGTTGCCCTGTGTGACAGCAAATACAACACTAATATTTCCGGCGCCGGTTATTTCAGTTGGAACACCAGCAACACGAACAGCGGTGGTTGGAACGCTTGCTATAAGCGGAAAACCCTTTATGGCAATGATGGAACCCCCACAAGCCCCTTGGCAAACAGTTTGATGGCGGCGCTTCCGTCTGACCTTCGTGCTGTGATGCAACCCGTGACCAAGTACACCGATAACACGGGCAATTCCAGTAACAGTTCCGGTAATGTTACAACCACCACCGATTACCTGTTCGATCTTTCCGAGTTTGAAGTCTTTGGCACAAGAAGCTATGCCAATCAGTACGAACAGAATTACCAGCTTCAGTATGATTATTACAAAGCTGGTAACACCAAGATTGCAAATAATCACACCGCCGTCACCACGGCGGTTTGGTGGGGCCTTCGTTCCCCTTTTTACTATACCGACACCACTTTCGTTGTTATCTGGGCGGATGGCGGCACCGGCATTAACAATGCCTTTAGTTCTGGTGGGTTGCGGCCCGGCTTTGCCGCCTAATCCCCCGCAGGATGATCCCGCCCCCATCCCGCCGCCGAAAGGCGGCGGTTCCGGGAGGGAACCCCAAATAAAAATAATAATGGCGGCGTAAGCCGCCCGACGATTTTTTGAAAATGGGGGTTTTCCGGCAAAGTGCTATCATTTGACTGTCTTTTGAGTGCATACACCGGACAAAATCAGCCATACAATATCCATAAGGGAGTTGCGCTTCCTTGGGTGTAAATCCCTAAAACTGCCCTTTGATGCCCTTACA
>ENA-OYZE01000340-OYZE01000340.1-human-gut-metagenome-genome-assembly--contig:-NODE-340-length-17433-cov-9.510818_pt1 | contig 17433 bp, 19 predicted proteins | sample MGYA00243259_ERZ653469 | MGnify/ENA primary metagenome ERZ653469 (study PRJEB26926, sample SAMN06164913) | human gut metagenome | biome: ENVO:00009003; feature: ENVO:2100002; material: ENVO:00002003...
GGGCTGAAGCCCCGCGCGCCGCGCCGTTCCATTTCGCTTTTCGCGCCGTTCGATTTCGCTTCTTTCTATTCCATCTTCCGTTTTTCAGTCTCTTCCGCTGCCGGCGTTCGGGCGCGTTCTCCTGCGCGCCTCGAGCCCGACGCCGCGCTATGACTGCCCCGTGGAGACGATGTCTTCCTCGTCCTCCTCCGCGTCGGGGCGGATCATGCAATAATTCGGATTGTGACAATAGTCCGTCTCTTTCCCGAAATGTTTTCTCGTTTCCATCTGACCTCCCGTCTTTCGCGCCCGATCCCCGCAGAGGCATCGGCCGTCGATAAATTTTGAGCGCATCCGCTCAAAACCAGTTTGGACAAACGGCAAAGTTCCGATACCCTCTCCCGCAAATCGGGTGCTATATCATTGCCCCGCCTCGGCAAAGGAAGAGAGCTGCTTCTGCGCCTTCCTGACCGTGCGAACGGCCTCCTCCCGCGACTGAGGCACGGGCGAGGTCTTTTGGAGCAGCTCCCTGACTGCGGCATGGCTTTCAAGCGCGGCGGAATAGAGCGAGAGCAGCTTTTGCCGCAGGGCGCGGCTGTCCGCTGCCGACAGCGCCGCATGATAACGCCAAAGGACGCCCTCCTCCGCCCGCAGCGCGTCGCGCAGCGCATCGCGCTCCGAAAGCGCCGCCTCTTTGCCGTACTTCATGCCCCCTCCTCCAACAGCGAAAGGAGCGCCGCGTGGCGGGAGATATGCTCCGCCGCAATGCGCGCCATCCCCTCCGCAAGGGCGCCGTCCGTCAGGAGCCCCGCAAAGAGATGCGCCTTCTTTGCCGCCAGCTCCTCCCCCTCCGCCGCAGACAGAAGGGCGGAAAATTCCTCTTGTTCGAGCAGCATAAAAATTCCTCCCGCCCAAAGCTTGTGCGGGAGGAAGCTCTTTTATGCGTTTTCTTTCGGGGGCTCCGCAGTCCCCTTCGTCTTTGCGAAATAGGGGCAGAGGGGCGCGAGCGTGCAGGCATCGCAGGAAGGTCTTTGCGAATGGCACACCTTTCTTCCGTGCCAGATGAGCCAATGATGCGCCTTCGACCAATCTTCTTCGGGGATCGCCGCCATGAGGCCCTTTTCGACCTCGAAGGGCGTCTTTCCGGGGGCGAGCCCCAAACGGTTGGAGACGCGGAAGACGTGCGTATCGACGGCGATGGCGTTGCCGCCGAAGGCGACCGCGCAGACGACGTTGGCCGTCTTCCTGCCCACGCCCGCGAGCGTTTGGAGCTCTTCGCGCGCGGAGGGCACTTCGCCGCCGAAGCGTTCCAAAATATCTTTGGACGCGGAGAGGATGTGTGCCGCCTTGCTGCGGTAAAACCCGCAGGAAAAGATGTACCTTTCGAGCTCTTCCTGCGAAAGAGCGAGCATCTTTTCGGGGGTGTCGTGCTCGCGGAAGAGGACCTCCGTCACCTTGTTGACGCGCTCATCCGTACACTGCGCGGAGAGGATGACGGCGACGAGGAGCTCGTAAGGCGTCTTGTAATGAAGGGCGGGCCCCGCTTCGGGATAGAGGCGGGCAAGCTCGCGCAAGATCTCTTCTTTGGTATCCATGCCCCGATTATAGCACAGACGGCAGCAGAAGGCAAGCGCTTACAGGTATTCGAAGCCGCGCCCCGACTGCCGCATGAACCCCGCAAAGGCGGAATACCGCCCCGAAGCGAGAGCGCGCCGTGCGCGGGGGAGGAAGGCCCCTTCAAAGCGCGCGGAGATGCCGCAGCCGACGCCCGCCTCTTTGGGGGTGTTCACCGCCTGCACCGCCGCGCCCATGCCGCGGAGGGCGGAAACAAACTCGAGCGTCTGCGCCCGAGAACGAAATACAGCCAACAATGTCATATTTTATCCTCTTTTCCCGTATCAATAAGAAACGCCGCAATTTGCGCCCGAGCGCCTGCGGCGACCGTTTGGGAGGTGAAATATTGATCTATCTCGACCATGCCGCCACGGGAGGGAGCAAGGCGCCCTCCGTTTCAAGCGCGGTGCTCGCCGCCATGCGCTGCTGCGCCAACCCCGGCCGAAGCGGGCATACGCTCTCGCTCGCCGCGGCAGAGCGCGTCTTTGCGTGCAGGAAATGCCTTTCCGACCTCTTCGACGGGTACGGGATCGAGCGCGTCGTCTTTACCAAGAACTGCACGGAAGCGCTCAATTTTTCTATCCTCGGCACGCTGAAACAGGGCGACCATGTGGTGACGACCTGCCTCGAGCACAACTCCGTGCTGCGCCCCTTAGAGGCGCTCAAGCGGGCGGGCGTCATCACCTATGACGTCGCCCCGCTCAAAAACGGCAGGCTGCTGCCCGAAACGCTCGCAGGGCTCGTGAAGCCGACGACGCGCATGGCGGCCGTCACCTCCGCCTCCAACGTGACGGGAGAGACGCCCCCGCTTGCCGAGATCAAAAAGGCGCTGCCCGAGGACGTCCTCTTTGTCGTGGACGGCGCGCAGGGAGCGGGGCATATCGCCCTTCCCATGCGAAAGCTCGGCATCGACGCCCTCGCGCTCGCGGGGCATAAGGGCATGGGAGGCATCCAGGGGTCGGGAGCGCTGCTCTTTTCCGAACGCATGGAGATAAGCCCCCTCCTCTTCGGCGGCACGGGCAGCGAGAGCTTCGATTTAGGGATGCCCGCGTTTTACCCCGACCGCCTCGAGAGCGGCACGCTCTCCTACCCTGCCGTCTGCTCGCTCTATGAAGGGGCGCTCCTCGTAAAGAGCCGCCGCGAAGAGTGGGCGAGAAAGCTCGAAAAGACGACGGCGTTCTTTCTCGAAGGGCTGAGTGAGCTCAAAGGCTACACGGCATACTCTTCGCCCAATGCGTGCGGCATCTGCTCCTTCCGCCACGCAAGGCTGTCTTCCGAGACCATCGCGGGCGAACTTTCCGAACGATACGGCATCTGCGTCAGAGGCGGGCTGCACTGCGCGCCGCTCATCCATAGGGCGCTCGGCGACTTCCCCGACGGGCTGGTGCGCGCCTCCTTTTCGCCCGAGCAGGGCAAAAAAGAGGCAAAGGCGCTGCTTTCCGCCCTCAAAGAGATCGCGCGGCACGCTTAAAGGCGTTTGAGCTTTTCGGCGATCTTCAGAAGCTTCCGGCGCTTGGGGGCATCGAGGACGGGGGAAAACTGAGCGACAAAGGCGTCGATCTCGGCGTTTGAGAGCGTGCCTTCGCGCTTGGCCCTTTCGGCGCGGGAGACGATCTCACGAAGCACCTCCCCCTCTCCCCTTCCTTCCGCCGCCGCCATGACGCGCGCGGCTTCTTCTTCCCACCCCTTCGGGAGCTTCTTCTGTGAAAAACTTTTGAAATCGTTGTTCGCCATACGCCATTGTATGCAAGGAGGCGGGCGATTGCCCCGCCCGCACGAGAAAGCGCGCGGGGCGCATAGGATGGCGTATGGAACAAAAAGACGCCATTCTGCTGCTCGTACTCTTTGCCGCCGCCGAAAACAGGGAGCTGAGGGATACTCTCTCTTCGGCGCTCGCCTTTTACCGCGACAACCGCGATATGCTCGCCCTGCTCTTTGCGCCCCCGAAAGCCGAGAAAACGGGCGGCGCCCAAGAGGCGCCGCCCGAACAAAGCGTGGAATATTCAGATACGGAACGTTCAAAGGAAGACGGGGCGGCCGACCCCGCGCTCATTTCTGCCCTGCTCAAGCTGCGGCAGACGCCGTGACATTGCCGCACGCCGCCCCGATGACGGCGGAAAGCATCTTATCTTCCTTCCCCCAGATGAGGGGCGCGGAGACGGCGATGCAGCCGTCTTCGGGCGTGACGCCCGTGCCGTGGATGGTCTTATCGCTCACCGGCCAATAGATGCCCGCCACGGTAAGCTTCATCGCCGCGCCGTTTGCCGCGACGAAACTCGTCTGCATGATGCCCTTGCCGTAGGTAGAGGCGCTGCCGTCCTCCGCCTCGCGGAGATAGATATGATCGTAAGAGAGCGTGCCGTAGTCGATGAGCACGCCGATGAGGCATTCGGACGCGGACGCCGTGTTCTCATCCGCAAGCAGATACACTTCGGAATCTTCCGAAAAATAATCGGAAAAATCGTTGCCGTAGGCGTAGTAAATTTCCTCTCTGCCGCCCTTGTAGCGCGCCGTCTGCACTTCGGGGGAAGCGCCCTCCGCGTCGCGCATGAGATGGGAGGCGATGTGCTGCAAGTCGTCGAGATACCCGCCGCCGTTGGTGCGGAGGTCGAGAATGAGGTCGGTCCTCCCCCGTTCTTTCATGGCTTTGAGGCAATATTCGAACTCCTTTGACACATTGCCGCTGAACTCGTCGATGCGGATGTAGGCGGTGCCTTCGTCGAGGGAGGAGATCGCCTCGCCCGGATATTCCGTCCACTCGGTGCCCTCTTCGCCCGTGAAATAGAAGGCGGACTCGCTGTCGCGGTAGGAGCAGTACGTCGTCTGATAGTCCCTTGCCGTGACGGTGTAAAGGGCGGCGTCCGAGCCGTCCTCTTCGTAGCCCATTTTCAAACAGAGCGTATTGCCGAATTTGGAAGCGGCGGAAGAGAAGGCGGCGTACGTCGTAAAGGGCGTGAGCGTGCCCTTCTCGCCGTCCTCTTCGGAACCGTAGGCAAGGATGGACATCCCCTTGCGGATGCCCGCCTCGAAGGCGGGAGAGTTGTTGGAAACGAGCGCCACCGTGCCCGAATCGTCGCCGATGAGGAAGGAGATGCCGAAATCATAGCTCTGCCCCGCGCCCGCGCGGACGTAGGCGGCGTATTCTTCGGGCGAATAGTACTGCGAATAGGGGTCGAGGTTTTCGTTCAGGGCAGTAAGAAGCTCGGCGCCCGTTGCCCCCTCGCCCGCGCTTTCCAGCACCTTCTCGCGCGAAAAGCCTTCGGGATAGTAGTAGCGTTCGGTGACGTCGAGCGCCCATAAAAAGGAGCGCACGTCCTCGTCGATCGCATAATAGCGGACGAACCAGCCGACAAGGAAACCCGCCGCAAGCAGCACGAGCGCCAGGACGAGGGAGACGACGCGGCGCCGCCACGCCTGTTTGCGCGTCGGAGGAGGGGAGGACAAGTTTTTCTGCTCGTCGGGGCGTTCCTCGGGGATCGGGTCAAAAAATTCGTCTTTTTCGTCGTTTTTGTTCAGATCGGGATGCATGAGACCTCCTGTTTCGCCCGTTAAGAACCGAGCAATTTATAGAGTATGGTGATGACGCGGAAGGTGACCGCATCGGAAAATTTACGGATATTGAGCCCCGTGATGCGCTCGATCTTGTCGAGCCGGTACATGAGGGTATTGCGGTGCATGAAGAGCTCACGCGCCGTTTCGGAGATGTTGAGGCTGTTTTCCAGGAAGCGTTCCGCCGTCTCCATCATGTCGGCGTCCTCAAAGACTTCTTCGGCGCTCTCCACATAAAACTGCTCCATATACTCCTTGAGGCGCTCCTTAGGAAGATCTTCGAGCATCTTGACAAGGAGGTACTCGCGGTAGGTATGCACCTGGAAATCCGAGCGGAAGAGGGCGCTCACGCGCACGGCCGTGGAGGCCTGGCGATAGGAAGAGGCGATGTCGAGAAAGCTCTTCATCTCGCAGCCGATGCCGACGCTCGCTTTGACGCCCAGCTCCTCGTAGAGCGACTGGCTGAGGAAATGGCCGAATTCGAGGGGCGTCTCCTCATCGCCCATGAATTTGACGACGACGAGATGCGTCTCGTCCATGCGCACCGCCATATCGGGGGAATCGCCGAGGCAGTTCTCGATGTGGGAGAGAGCCTCCCCGATGCGCTTGGGGATAAACAGCTCGACGGCAAAACAGGAGCCGTCTGCGATATTGAACTTGGTGAGGAAGCGGTAGATATACCAGCCCGAACCTTCGCCGAGCAGGATGTTCCTGAGATATTCCTCCCTATCCGGCAGCACTTCGCGCGCATCGGCATGAGAGACGAGATAGGAGACGAGCTTTGCCCTGCCTTCCGCCTCCTTCCCCGTACCGCTGAGGTATGCCTCCGCCCCCTCTCCGCAGTAAGAGAGCGTGAACTTCGTCTCGCTGCCGCCGCGGGAGACAAGAGACACCTCGGTGCCCGTCTTTTCCCCGATGTCCTTCAAGAGGCGGGAAAGCTCCGCCCTGGTCTGATGCGTCATATGATATTCTCCCCTTTGTACGGCGGGCATACACCCGATCGTGCCGTTCCCGCCTCATACTCAGGATGATTATATCATCATGCGGCGGGAAATTCAAGGGTTTTCACAAACTCCGCACCAAAATTGCACAAGACGCGCCGCAGAAGGATGCGCGCCGTCCGCCGCGCGCACAACGAAGAGGACGTTTCCGCCCTTCCCGCCCAAAGGGAGCCAAAATGCGACGCTTTCTCCCCGCCCGCCCGCAAAATGCGGGTGCTATAATGGAAGAACTTTCAAAACGGGAGGAGATCGGCATGGAATTTGCGGCAGGCGAAGCTGCTTTGCGGGAAGGGATGCTTCAAACAAGGGCTCGGCGGGAGACGGAGGTGCTCCTCGAGCAGAAAGTGCGCGAACGGAGGAAGGCGAAGCCGCTTTTTTACGCCCTCTGCTGCGGCGGGACGGCACTCTTTGCCGTCTTCGGACTGTTTGCGGGGATGCGGCTCCCCTATTCGGCGGCCGCGATGGCCGTCGCCGGGCGGGATACGATGATGGGAAGTTCGCTCTTCGGCATGGCGGCAGAGCTGCTTCGCGGGAGCCTGCCGCAGGCAGACAGCCTCTATACGGCGCTCCTGCAGCTCTTCCTCCTTCTGATGACGGGCGCTGCGGCGTTCGGGCTCGCCTCCTGCATCCTCGCGTTTGCGGCGGGGCGCACGGCGCGGAGGCTCATGAGCCTTTCCTCGACGCTCGTCCTGCTCACGTTCGGGAGTTTTTCGGCGCTCGTCTTTTTGGGTGCGGAGACGATGCACGAAGCGCTCGCCCACGACGCCCTCTTTACGGCGGCCGCCGTGCTGGTGCTGCGCATCCTCTCCGCGGCGGTGCAGCGGCGCGGGAAAGGGCTCGGAAACGCCCTGCTCCTCCTCTTTGCCGCAGCGGCATTTACGGGGCTGTGCCTGCCGCAGACGCCGCTCAAAACAGAGCTCGCGGCGGCTCTGCTCGCCCCCGTGCAGCTGTGGGGGCCGAAGGACATCGCCCTCGCCCTCCTTCTTGCGGTCACCGCAGCCAACCTTCTCTTGAGCATCCTTCGGCTGGGAGCGGGGAAAGCGTTTCTCTTCGACCTCATCCGCTTTTTGGCGCAATGCGCGGCGGCAGGCTCGGCCTTCGCCGTCTGCGCTGCGGAAGAGATGAGCTTTTCCCTGTTCACAGGCGCGCCTCTTCCTTCGCTGCTCGTCGGACTTGCGGCGCTCTGCGGGCTCGTCCTGTCGGCAGCGCTCCTGGCGATCCGCTCCGCGCAGAAGAGACCCGCGGAGAAAAAGGCTGCGCCAAAGGGCCAAAAGGACGCCCCAAAGGTTCAAATCGTCTCAAAGGCCCAAGCCGCTTCAAAGGCGGCCGCCCGTCCGGAAACGCCTCTTCGGGCGGAACAGGACGGCCACGAGACGGGATAATTGGCTTCTGCCGTCGGGCGGCCTTCCCGATCGCGGAAAGGCTGCGCCGCGAACTCATAAGGCTGTGCCGAAGATCGTGGAAAAGACGCGCCGAACATCATGACCCTTATGACCCTTGAATAACGGCACGAGGGGCTTGCGGAATATCCGCAAGCCCCTCGGTTTTTTCTATCTGTATTTATAAATGATCTCCCCGCACCCATATTCATCGCTTTTTGATATTTCCACGCAGAACGATAAAACGATATAATCATCCGTAACAGGTTCGCCGTCTTTTAGTTCCGCGCGATAAAACATCGGATACAACTTCCCTTCCGCCTGCAGAATTTCCCCAAATTCCATCTGATCGGAGGAACAGCAATGTACTACGAACACAAGTAAGTTGTTCAAATCAAAATAGTCTTCCGTATAATCAAGGTCAAAGTCATACTTTGAATAGGCTTGGTAATCGGTAAAAAGTTCAACTTTCCCGACACCAAAAGACCAATTTTTCTCGTTTTCCATATCAAAAGGGATCGCCTTCGCTTCCAAACCGCTGGCAGCAAAATCTTTATACGGATCTTTCGAGCAACCCGTAAAAACAGGTATGAAACATAAAAGCATGAAAACAAACGCCGGCAAAGATCTCCGCATAGTACATACCCCTCCTTCTCTTTATACAGTGCAAAAATAGCTCCGATCGACAAAGTCATTATATCATAAAATTCAAGAAAGTCAATCCTTATGGAAAAATCGGCATTTTACCGCAGCGGAATACTCGGTCAAAAAACGGCGTTATCAGAATGTGTAACGATAAGGGCTTGCGGAGATTTCCGTAAGCCCCTCGTTTTTTTCAAAGAAGCGACAGCTCCGAACCGATGGCTGCCGGACAAAAAAAGAGCGCTCAAGGCGCTCAATATTCTGGTGGAGCTAAGGGGATTCGAACCCCTGACCTTTTGAATGCCATTCAAACGCGCTACCAACTGCGCTATAACCCCGTTTCTAAATCTATTTTACAGGAAATACCGCAGAAAAATCAAGTGATTTTATGCCCAAAAGCATAAAAATATCACTCAAAATATTTTTTAGGACGATTTGAAGCTTATCGGATCGGAAAAAAAAATAAAGAGCGCTCCAAGCGCTCAATATTCTGGTGGAGATAACGAGACTCGAACTCGTGACCTATACGTTGCGAACGTATCGCGCTACCAACTGTGCTATATCCCCGAAGTTGTCTCAGCGGCTCTTTGAGTCGCCCGCGCCTGCGCCGTTCCCCGACGCACGCCCGAAAACATCTTGATTATACCATATTTCCCGAAAAAAGCAAGCGTTTTCGGGAATACGCACAAAAAATGTTTTGATTTTGATCGTCTCCCGGCGATCGGCAGAGCAGTGCCGCTGACCGAGCTCGAACCGGTATAGTGTCTCTGCCGAGGGATCATAAGGCAGAATGGCCGCAAAACGGGCGGCATTTTCCGATGCCGCCCGTTTTTGTTCTCTCAGGGGTCTCCCCCTCTTTCCTCGTCTGCCTGACATTGGGAAGGAGCCGTATGTCAGATTTTCGGCGCAAGGCGGAAGGTGTGCGGCGCATCCTCTTCGCGGAAGATCGCGCTTTCCAGCATTTTGACGGCGTGTTCCGCCATTTCCCGCAAGGAAAGGCAGATCCCCTCCTCCCCTTCGCCGTAAACGACGGAGCAGTACTGCTTCGCATCCAAAAGCGGCGCGCACGCCTCGGCGAGCGCACGATCGGCAAAGAGATAGTGTTCTTCGGGATGCGCCCTGACGTATTCTTGAAGCTCGGAAAGAGAATGAACGAGAAAGAGCGTATCCCCGTTCATTGCCGCGCGCAGATCGTCGAGATAGGGCGCATTACGGTAAGGATAGGCAGCATAGATGAGCGTTTTGCAGCGAAGCCGCTCTTTTGCGGCGGCGATGAGTGCCGCATGGTCGACGAACGCCTTAAAAAAGAGCGGGTCGTCTACGATCATCCCGACGGCGACGATCGGGATAAAGCAGCTCTCTTTGAGGGAGTAAAATTCCTCCTGCGTCAGATCGATACAGAGGATGCCCTCGGGCATCTCTTTGGGGCGCCCTTCTTCGCCCGCATTCAAGAGAAGGACGCCGTACCCCGCCTCGCGGAGGGCGCTTTGAAGCGCGCTGAGAAGAACATAGTAGTGCGCGTTTTGAAGAGCGCAGCCGCTCTCGGGCATGCAGATGCCGACAAGCCCGCTCTTTTTGCCCGCAAGCTGCCGCGCGACGGAAGAGGGCGTATATTGGCGCAGATTGCAGATCTGCAATACCTTTCTTCGCGTCTCTTCGCCGATCTTGACGTCCGTCCGCCCGTTGACGATGTAGGAAACGGTCGCCGTCGAGACGCCCGCCTCGCGTGCGATGTCGTCGATGGTGACCCCCTTTGCCGTGCGCCCGCGCCCCGTGCCCTTTTGATAGCCGAGCTCGCGGCAGACAGAAAGCACCTTTTCGCGCGTTGCTTCGGCGACTTTGATGTCCGTTCTGCCGCTCAGCACATAGGAGACCGTCGCCGAAGACACTCCCGCCGCCCTTGCGACCTCTGCGATCGTCACGTTTTTTTGCCTTTCTTCGCGTTCCATACGGCTATTGTACCCGAAACGGGTGCAAAAGTCAACGGGGTTTCTTGATCGAACCGCTTAAATAAATTTTCCGAAACTATTTTTCCCGAAACTATTGACAGAATGAAAAATGTGTGCTATAATTTACTTAACCGATTAAATAAATCGCCTTCGGGCGAATGGTAAGGAGGAAAACACAAATGACCAACAAGCTGCGCAAAACGATGAGCCTTCTCACGGGGCTGGTGTTTGCATTCGCGCTCGCCTTCGGCGTCCTGGCTGCCTGCAAGGACACGGAGGAGACGCCCCGCTTTACGGTGACCTTCCTCGACGGGGAGAGCGTCATCGCGGAGCGGGAAGTGGAAGAGGGCGGCACCGTCGCTTCCTTCACGCCCGAAGACGAGGGCTACGAAAAGGAAGGCTTCGTCTTTGAAGGCTGGTATGCGACGGCGGACTTCACGCATGACTGGAGCTTTGATACCGTCATCGAGAAGGACACCAACGTCTATTCGATGTGGTCGTCCTCCAAGGAAGATACGCGGCAATGGACGATAGCCGGAGAATCTTCGGCAGGCGGACCTTTGCGCGAGATAGGCTGGAACGGCGGCATAAGCGACGCGAATCTTCTCACGAAATCTGCCGACAAAAACGAATTTACGATTACGATCGATCTGTATGCGGGCGATAAATTCCAACTTTGTGTGCAGGATGAGAACGGCGTATGGCAATCTACGGACGATGGAACCATTATCAGCCGCGGCGGGCAGTATCTCGAAGAGAACGACTACATGAGCGCGCCCGGCACGGGGCTCGGCGACGGGCAGGTGAACATCACCGTCTCCGTGAGCGGCAACTATACGCTGACGCTTACGACGGATATTTACAATAACGACTACGGTAAGATCACGGTCGTGCGCAACGGGGATGCTCCAGAAATCACGATCGACAGGACGTCCTATTCCTGGTACATTTACGGAACATCTTCGGAGCAGAATGAAACTTCCATCCTCGGCGATATGAACTGGGGCGGCGGATATGGAGAAGAGGGACTGACGAGCGCGTCGTCTTACGCGATGAAAAAGACGAGCGATAACGATCCGGACGGAACGGGTACGTTTGTGCTGACAGGCAGATTCAACGCGGACGACGAATTCTTGTTCGCAGTGCTTACGGTCGGGGATAAACGTTTGAATGCCGAAAGCGGAACGATGTTCTACTATCAGGATATTGACGAATTCAACGGCTTGGATAAAAATTTCACCGGGTCCGGAGAAGACGGAACGACCGGGAACATTAAAGTGAAAACTGCAGGCTTCTATACCTTCACTTTGACTGTAACGCTCAACGAAGAAATGAATATGCTGGAAGGCTCTATCGAAGTGGAAGACAACGTGGCGATTTTGCAAAGCGGGAATTGGATCGTTATGGGGAACAGGCTCTCCTACGAGCAGGTGACCGGAACGGATGCGGAAGGCAACGCGAATATCGCCAACGGACAGCTCGGCATTGAAATGGAGCAAGCTGCGTATGACAATTATAATTCCGACGTGAACGGCGCTGAAAACAATTTCGGGAAAGGCGATGAGGATAACCTTGCGAAACTTACAAAAAATGAGGAAGCGTCCACAGACGGGAAGGCGGTATATGAAATAACGTTGACGCTGGACGTCGGAGATTACTTCTATTTTGCAATACCGGAATGGGTGTATAACGTAGCCGATTTCGGCCAGTCCTACTACGGGACGGTCAACGCGATGTACGGCTCGCAAGTCGTTCCCGGCACGGTGAAGGGAGATTTGCCGGAAGGGTTGGGTGCCGTTTGGACAAATAATTTTGTCTGCCTGGAGGCCGGAGATTACGAATTTGTGATCACGATCGACGCAGACGGCACGCTCGCACTGACGGTAGAGAAGGCATAATAAACGCGGTATCGGGGCGGTGCATACCGCCCCGATGCTCCTAAAAGGGAGGAAGCAGACATGAACAAAACGGCGATCTGCCATATCCCCGGATCCCAATATTCCTTTGCATACGGCGAACAGGAACTGCGCATCCGCCTGCGGGCGGCAAAAGGCGATCTCGACCGCGTCACCCTCATCTATGCGGTCAAATACGACTGGCTGAAAGAGAGAAAGACCGTCTCTATGCAAAAAAGCTATACGGACGAGCTCTTTGACTACTACACCGCCGAGCTCAGCGTGCCCGACTCGCGCATCGGCTATGTGTTCTATCTCGAGAGCGGGAAGGAGGCCTACTACTATTCCGAAGAGGGGCTCACCGTCGATTACGACCACGAAAAGAGCTATTATAACTTCTTCCAGCACCCGTATATCAACGAAGCGGACGTCCACCGCAAAGTCTGCTGGTGCGATCATGCAGTCTTCTATCAGATCTTTATCGACCGCTTCCGCATGGGCGACACCAAGAAGGATACGGGCTATATCAACAAACAATGGGGAGAGATCCCCGACCCCAAAAGCTTTTACGGCGGCGACCTTCGGGGCATCCGCGAAAAGCTCGGCTATCTCGAAGAACTCGGCGTCAACGCCGTCTATCTAACGCCCGTCTTTTCCTCGCCGAGCAACCACAAGTACGACACCGTCGACTACTTCCGTGTCGATAAGATGTTCGGCTCGGACGAGGACTTGAAAGCGCTCGTTGAAGAGGCGCACGCACGGGGCATCCGCATCGTGCTGGACGCCGTGTTCAACCATTGCAGCATGCACTGCGCCGAGTTTCAAGACGTGCTCGAAAAGGGAAGAAGCTCCAAGTATTTCGATTGGTTTCTGATCCGCGGCGAAAAGCCCGACCCCGAAGAGGGCAACTACGAGTGCTTTGCCGCCTGCCGCTATATGCCCAAGTGGAACACGAGCAATAAGGAAGTGCAGAACTTCCTCATCGGCGTGGCGCTGCATTGGATGAAAGAATGCCACATCGACGGCTGGCGGCTGGACGTTGCGGACGAAGTTTCGCACGATTTCTGGCGGCGCTTCCGCAAGGCGGTAAAAGCAGAGAACGAGGACGCCATCCTCATCGGCGAGAGCTGGCACGACGCCGCGCCCTGGCTGAGAGGCGATGAGTTCGACGGCATCATGAACTACTCGCTCACCAAGGCGTGCATCGACTTCTTCGCCAACAAGACGCGGACTGCCGAAAGTTTTACGGCGCGGCTCAACGAACTTCTGATGCGCAACACCGATCAGGTCAACGAGATGATGCTCGATCTTCTCGACAGCCACGACACCGAGCGCTTTCTGACGCTGACGGGAGGCGAGAGCGACGCGCTCATCTTAGCGCTTGCCGTCCTCTTCTTCTTCCCGGGGATGCCCTGCATCTGCTACGGCACGGAGATCGGCATGGAGGGGGAATACGAGCCCGACTCCCGCCGCACCTTCGACTGGGACGAAACGCATTGGGATCAAAAAATCTTTTCAACCGTCCGCTCTCTCACGGCGCTCCGTCCCAAGATAAGCGGAAGGGCGCGCATCTATGCGCAGGGAGAGCTCGTCGTCATCGAGCGGGAAAAACTCACGCTTGCCGTCAATGCGACGGCGGGGCCCTTGACGTTTGAGGTGCAGAACTGCTATCATATCATCGGGGCTCGTTCCTATCTCATTCTCGATCGGGAGGAAACAGTATGAAACGCGGAAAAGTATTTGCACTGTGCCTTGCCGCGGCGCTCTCCGCCGCAGCGCTTACCGCCTGCGGGGAACGCACGAGCGGCGGCACGTTCACCTACGAAGAACTCATGGCAAAATTTGAAGGCGACATCGAACAAAATGCCGTCATCCGTGTCCTCGACAATCAGATGGCGGTGGAGACGGGGCACCTTCAGGAAGTTCTGGACGCCTTCAACGAGCGGTACGCAGAATACAACGTGCAGGCGGTGGACGCCAACATGGATCAGTACGTCGACCTCGAACAGAACGGCCCCGACGGGTACGGGCCCGACGTTCTGTATCAGGCGAACGATATGCTCATGCGCTATGCGGAGGGCGGGCATATCCTGCCCCTCCCCACCGAACAGCTCGACATTGATACGATCCCCCAAACGGTGATGGACGTTTACAAACTCGAAACGTACGGGCTCGATCTTTACTACGGCATGCCCGTGGCGCAGCAATCCACCGTCCTCACCTACCGCAAAGACCTGCTTCCCGCAAATTGGGAGGAGGAATGGGACGACAACCAAAACGGTATCCCCGATATGGTGGAGACGATGAACGGGCTCTATGCGTACAGTAAACAGGTGAAGGAGAGCTCTTCGGGGGCGAAATACGGCCTGTATATGTCGCTCGTCGACCAGTACTTTAATACAGGGTATCTGCTCTCCTACGGGGCGTATGTGTTCGGCGAAACGCACGATGACATCGGCCTTGCCGCAGACGGCGCGGAAACCGGCCTCAACTTGTTCCGCGATCTTGCGGGCGTTCTGGGCTCCACCTGCATCTCGCAGAACGCGACGACGCAGGTCGCGACCTATCTCACCAACGCGGCGGGGACGGCGTTTTGCACCATCGGCACGCCCGACTGGCTGACGACCTTCCAGGAGAATTTGACCCAAACTTATGTGCGCGACGGCATGAGCGAGGAAGAAGCCGCGGCTGCCGCGAAGGAAAACCTCGTCGTTGTGGCGCCCCCGCGCCTTCCCAAGGACGGCAACATCCAAAAGGGACTCACAAACATCGAGGAAGAGACGTTTGCCCCGACGACGATGGGCGGCGTCAACGCCTTCGGCATCAGTTCCTATACGAAGTGCCCCAAAGCGAGCCTTGCCTTCGTGAAGTTCGTCTCGGAATATGAAAACCTCAAATGGCGCAGCGAAGCCTTGGGCGCCGTTCCCGCCCGCACCGACCTTGCCGAAGAGCTGGGCGGCGTTTCCGAAGTGCTGAGCGAGCGCGTCTCTTCGGGGTTCGTCTATATGATGCCCTCGACGCGCGATACGCAGTATATCTGGGATCCGCTCTCGTCGCTCTTCAACGACGTGGCGACGGACAACACAACGCGCGATGCGCCCGTCTATACGACGAAGGAAGCGCTCAAAGGCGCGCTCGAAAAGCTCGTTTCCGACATCCGTTCGGCGATGGCGGTCGGCGACATCTCGTAAAGGAGGCGCACCATGCAGGCAAAACACCAATCGTTTGCGCGGGGGAGCCCGTACTCCGACTACCGCGTCAGGCTGAGCTGTATCTTCATGGGGCTGGGGCAGCTCTTCTGCCGCCAATTCGTAAAAGGCGCGCTTTTACTGCTCTTTGAGATCGGATTTATCCTCTTTCTCGTCTTTCAGGGCGTCGAAAACATCATCGGACTCTTCACGCTCGGCACGACGGAGGGCGTTCCCATCATGGGCATCGAGGGCGACAACTCCGTCTCCATGCTCGCATGGGGCATCACGACGCTCTTTCTCATCGCCTTCTTTGTGCTCGCCTATCATGCGAATATCAAAGACGTCATCTTTACCGTGCAGGAGATCGGGCGGGGCAGCCGCGTGCGCAATTTCCGCGAGAGCTGCAAGACGCTCCTCAATCAGAAGTTCTATGTGCTGACGCTCGCCCTGCCGCTCGCTTTCGTGTGCATCTTCAACGTGATGCCCATCGTATTCACGGCGCTCGTCGCCTTCACTAACTACGGCGGCGAGATCGTACCGCCCAAACTTGTGAGCTGGACGGGCTTTCAGAGCTTCCGCGTCATCTTCACAATGAGCGAATACATCGGCACGATGGGCAAGATCCTCGCCTGGAACGTGCTGTGGGCGTTCGGTTCGACCTTCCTCGTCTACTTCGGCGGGCTGGGGCTGGCACTTTTATACAACGCGAAGTGCCTCAGGTGGAAGCGGTTCTGGCGCGTCTTCCCCATGCTTGCCTACGCCATCCCGAGCTTCATCACCCTGACGGGCTTCTGCTTCATGTTCTGCGACAGCGGGCCCATCGTGGGGCAGCTCAAGGCGCTCGGCTGGGTCAAAGAGACGTTCACCATCATCTCGTACGACTCCAAATGGTCGCTCCGCCTTCTCGGCTTCTTCTGCTGCGCGTGGATCGGCGTCCCCTCCGTCATGTTCCTTGCAACAGGCATCCTCTCCAACGCGAGCAAAGATATGTACGAAGCGGCGCGGCTGGACGGCGCGAACGCGTTCCAGCAGTTCCTCTATCTGACGCTCCCCTTCGTGCTGTTCGCGACGACGCCCGTCATCATCAGCACCTTCATCAACCAGTTCAACAACTTCTCCATCTTCTACTTCCTGCGGCCCGAGACGGTGTACGCGCCCGGCTACTTCAACGCCAACAGTTCCGATCTTCTCATCAACTGGATGTATAACCTGACGGTGGAAAACGGGCTGTATTCGCTGGGTTCGGCATTGAGCCTCATCCTGTTCGCGTTCATGGCGATCTTCTCGCTCGTCGCGTACGTCACCTCGCCCGCCTATAAAAAGGAGGACACCTACCGATGAAACGCACATTATTCCGCCCCGAACGGGCTTTGAAAACGGCGCTCGTCTACCTCCTCGTCCTTCTTGTGAGCTTTCTCTTCGCCTTCCCCTGCGTGTGGCTGGTGCTTTCGGCGTTCAACGCGGAAGGAGATCTTCTGACGCTCGAGGGCTTCTTCCCCGAACGTTACAGCCTGGATACCTTCCGCCGCCTCTTCACCGAGACCAACAAATACGACTATCCGCGGTGGTTCGGCAATACCCTCTTCGTGGCGGCGGTGAGCTGCGTCATTTCGACCTTCCTCGTCATCGCGGTCGCCTACACCATCTCCCGCTACCGATTCAAGAGCAGGAAGGCGCTCATGAAGGCGACGCTCATCTTGGGCATCTTCCCCAACTTCATGAACATGACGGCGCTCTTCGTCATCATGACGCAGCTGCACCTCATCAACAATTTATGGGGGCTCGTCCTTTTATACAGCAGCGGCTCGGCGATGGGATTTTTGGTGCAGAAAGGCTTCTTCGATACCATCCCCGGCACCATCTACGATGCCGCCACGCTGGACGGCGCGAGCGATTTCCGCGTCTTTGTCTCCATAACGCTACCCCTTTCCAAGCCGATGATCGTCTACACGGCGCTCACCGCCTTCGTGTGGCCGTGGGCGGACTTCATGCTCCCGAGCATGCTGCTCGTCGATAAGTCCTCGTGGACGGTCGCCGTCGGGCTCAATTCGCTCGACGACAGCGAATTTTCCGTCTTCGCGGCGGGCTCCATGTTCGTGGCGGTGCCCATCATCGCGCTGTATGTGGCGCTCTCCAAGTACCTCATCGAGGGCGGCTCGGCAGGCGCCGTCAAAGAGTAAGTTCTTCCTCCGCACACGGCGGGACGTTCCCTCCCCCGTTCGACCCGAACACGG
>ENA-OYZE01000347-OYZE01000347.1-human-gut-metagenome-genome-assembly--contig:-NODE-347-length-16955-cov-8.331124_pt1 | contig 16955 bp, 14 predicted proteins | sample MGYA00243259_ERZ653469 | MGnify/ENA primary metagenome ERZ653469 (study PRJEB26926, sample SAMN06164913) | human gut metagenome | biome: ENVO:00009003; feature: ENVO:2100002; material: ENVO:00002003...
GTAATCCTCCCGTCAGACCGTTACCCTGTGTAGTCCCTTGTAAACTGTACTTTACTTTTTTTCAAATAACTTTTTAGTTTCTTTTTATCAAATAAATCAATAGTTGTAAAGTAACCGCAAAATCCTTGCATAATTCCGCAGAATATTATCATTGATTCAGAAATAATATCCTCATCATGCCATCCTTTCCCATATGTAGATTTATAAACTTCAATCCATTCATGAATCTCATCTAAATCTTTTGGGGACGGTTTTATTTTTTTTCCCTGGTTATTAGTATACTTATCATATATGCGCTTAGCAAAATTAATAAATTTTCCTTCCGACCCTTTAAATTGAAAAATAGGATGAGACAATGATATTAATCCATCTTTGGCAAATTCGATTTCCTTTTCATCTACAAGTTTATACAAAAATCCCATGTTTACCTTGCAAATAATTATATCTTATTTTATTATTTATGCCTATGTTAATGACGTTACATTGTTGCTCGCAACTTCATGTGCGCTTTATATCCAATAACCAAAAGCATACGCCATTATTATATCAAAATCTATTTATAAAGTCAATGGGTTGGGTTGCGGCGATAGGGATGTTGTAAGTTGCGAATAAAAATTAATCTATTCAGTTTAGGTTGTGCCGTAGAAGAAACATAAGATTAAAATCGGCCAGGCAGGCAGAGCAAAAATTGCTCTGCCTGCTCTTTTACGTTCGGAATCTTTCAAATTCATCGATATAGCAAAATAGCCCGAACATTCTTTTTACGGTAAAGAAGTTCAAGCTATTAAGACTTGGTGCGGATGACAGGACTTGAACCTGCACAGCCTTGCGACCATAAGAACCTGAATCTTACGCGTCTGCCAATTCCGCCACATCCGCAAGCATTGTATATTATACAATACGATGTACAATTTGGCAAGCGATTTACAAAAATTCAGCACAACAATTTGTACAAATATATTGAGTATTCAGCACAAACAATCTGTCGTAAAATGCTGTCGCCGCCGTTAAAATCAATATATATGCACGCCTTCTTTGTTGACGAATGCGTAGGCTATCTTGTGCGGTTGCGGACGTGTATTTCCTATTATGACGGATTTGCGCAACAGATCCGTCGCTTCCTCCACACGCAGACCGTTGTGATAGACGTAACACAACACATCTCCGCGTCTCACTTCGCTGCCGAGTTCGACTTTCATTTCCACGCCTACGGAAAAGTCTATCGAATCTTCCTTTTTCATTCTTCCACCGCCGAGCAAAGTTACAGCATGTCCTATGTCTGCAGTGTTCATTGCCGTTACATAGCCGTCGTTTTGTGCGCAAACGGCAATTTTTTCACCCAGTTTAAACATTTCGGGATGGTAAATATATCTTTCGTCTCCGTGCTGTGCCTTTACCATCTCGGCAAACTTGTCGAGAGCCCTGCCGCTGTCTATGGCGTCCTGAAACGCCTTTACGGCGGTTTCTTCGGTGTACAGTGGGGTCAGTGAAAGCAACTTGACTGCCACCTCTTTAAGTTCGCTGTACAGCCTTGAACGCTTACCTTTCAACACATCGATGATGTTTACCACTTCCAGCGAATTACCTATATGGTCGGAAAGAGGTTGCTGCATATCTGTGATAAGCGCGCCTACGGACTTGCCTGCGCGGTTGCCAATGTCAACCATTTTTTGCGCAAGCACCAAAGCGTCTTCTTTCGTCTTCATAAACGCGCCCGTTCCGTACTTGACGTCAAGCAGAATTATGTCCGAACCGCTGGCGAGTTTCTTGCTCATTATACTGCTGCAAATAAGCGGAACGCAGTCCACCGTACCCGTCACGTCACGCAATGCGTACAACTTCTTGTCGGCGGGAGCAAGGTTTCCCGTCTGACCTATTACGCAACAGCCTACGCTTTTGACTACTTTTTTAAATTCATCTTCGCTGAGAGCAATGTCCATACCTGGAATACTTTCCAGTTTGTCTATCGTACCGCCTGTAAAGCCCAATCCCCTTCCGCTCATTTTAGCCACGTAAACTCCGCAGCACGCGAGAACGGGAGCAAGAGCAAGAGTAGTACTGTCCCCCACGCCGCCTGTGGAATGTTTGTCAACGACTATGCCGCCCAGCGAAGACAAATCCATTACGTCTCCGCTGTGCAACATTGCGTCGGTAAGATCGTAGGTTTCCCTGTCGTCCATACCGTTAAGCACTATTGCCATCAGCAAAGCGGATATCTGATAATCGGGTATTTCTCCGACGGTAAAACCGTTTACGAAATAGCGAATCTCCTCAGTTGAAAGTATCTGTTTGTTTTTCTTTTTTTCTATGATTTCAAGTATGTTCACGACACGCCTCCAAAAATTTTCAGGTTAAATACTCTTTCGAATGATATCTGTTGAAGAATAATTATACCACAAAAATATAGCCTTCACAATACCCAATTTCAAATTCATTCAAACAAGCAGTCAAAAGTCTGTTTGGGTTAAGCAAATCAGCTTACGCTGTGCCTTTACCGGAAACTGTCGGTAAAACGGCAACTCCTTCCGCCCATATTTGAAAGTCACGCTGAAACACTTTTTGTTTGATTTTTTAAAATTGACGTCGAGACAGTTTCAATAAAAAAGACCGATGTGTCTTAAAGACAAATCGGTCAAAAGCATCGATGAGACAAATTTTTACCAGTCTTCCTTGATGCTGATTTTTATGTCGGTGTAGAACTCCTTGTATTGTTTCTTGAATTTTTCCGCGTCAGACTGTTGTTCACAGTCATCCGCTTCTTCCATATCCATACCGTCGTCGTCCATAAGTTCCGACTTTCTCATCATTTCATACATTGTGTTTGTACTCATATATACCCCCACCAAAGATTACGCTTTACACCGCTGTCAGTCGTCAATGCCGTACCGATTCCGTCAAGTCCGGTTTGCTGCTTTAAAACACAACTTTTTACGGCCTTAGTGCCGAGTGACGCCTGACTGAAAAGTCTGTATATCGAAACAAGGGGCAAAAGCCCCTTGCATTAATTATTTCTGTTGATTGTCTGCGTTTTCCTGAGGTTGTTCAACGGACTGAGGAGCTTCCGCAACGATATTCTTTGTCTTCTTTCTTCTGAGCATTTCGGGACTGATTTCGCCGGCTTTTGCCAAAGCAATCTTGGTAAATACGGGGCCGAACAGTTCGTAAACAAGTACAGCGCACATTGTAATAGTAACGATTGCGGATCCTACTTCATCAAAACCTGCCGCAGCAAATTCCTTTTTGCACAGTGTTGCCATACCGATTGCAACGCCTGCCTGAGGCCACAAAGTGATACCGAGGTAGTTACGAACGTTTTTGTCAGCCTTTGTGACAACAGCGCCCACGAAGGAACCGACATACTTACCTGCGCAACGAGCGATAAGATAAATGACCAAAATCAGCACGATTTGCAGGTTTCCGAGGCTGAGAATATTGAGTTCCGCACCTGAAATAATGAAGAACAGCATGAACACGACGGGAGTCCAACGGTCGGTACCTTCCATTATCTTTTCCGATTCGACACGGAGGTTTACAAACACGGCACCTGCCATCATGCAAACAAGCAGATCGGAAAGAGCAAAGGGCATCACGCCGCTGCTGTTGAGTTGGGTAAACACTTCGCAAATACCGATGCAGGCAAATACAGCAATGATAGTTGCAATAAGTCGATTGTCACGCGATTTGAAGAATGTGGGAACCAAAGACAGCAAACCGCCGATTATCGCGCCCACTGCCAGAGAGACGATGATTTCCAGCAAAGGCCAGACAACAAGGTTAAGAACAGTAAGAGAAGCACCGCTGAGCATCGACAGAGCAATGCTGTTGCTTATTGCAAATACCACAAGACCTACGGCGTCGTCGAGAGCGACTACGGGCAACAAAGTACCTGTAACAATACCCTTAGCCTTGTACTGACGAACTACCATAAGAGTAGCGGCGGGAGCGGTAGCGGTTGCGATTGCACCGAGAACTATTGCTTCGGCGGGCATACTCGGGATGGCGATAAGCAATGCAACGTCAACAAACAGCGTGGCAAGCAAAGCCTGGAACATTGTAATGGTGATTGCGCTTTTGCCTATTTCCTTAATGTGACGAATCTTGAATTCCACACCTATGGAAAACGCTATAAATCCCAACGCAAGCGAACTGACTATACCGAGACTGTTCAGCGTGGGTTCATCGATTATACCCAACATATAAGGTCCGATGATAAGACCGACGATAAGGTAACCCGTAACATTGGGCAAACCTATTACTTTCATCAGTCTTGTGGACAGCAATCCGAGTACAAGTGCAATTGCTATCGTAAGCACTACATTAAAAATACCCTCGCCCAGAATGGGAAAAACCCCTTCGGAGAGCGTGGCAGACACAAAATTTAACATATCTGATTACCTCTAATTTGAAATATAGGACAAATGCGCATATAAGCACCTGTCACTTTGCACAGCCTATATTTTATTACTTTGTAAAAATAAAGTCAATCAAATATCCGCATTTGCGTACCGTTACAAGGTTAATAAAATTTGATACTGTCATAAATTTGACCGAATACCCCCGCTGTACGGGGAATACAGTAAAAATAAAGACCGAATTGAAGGTCGGGTTCAATGCGGCCGAAAAGCGTATGTTGTACCGTTATTTTATTGCAGATCCTCCAACAGTCTGTCCACCTTGGAATAAAGAGAGGGAATATCACCGTCGTTTACTATTACGTCACAGACATCCGAATAGGCTTTCTGCGTTGCGGAAATTCGACGTATATCTTCAACCGACCTGCCGTCACGCAATGCGGCACGGCGAAACCGCGCTTCGTCGGGAGTGACAATCTGCCAGACTTTAAACCACTTTACCGACAAAACGTCCATCAAAGGAACTTCCGCAAACAGCAGTCCGTCGGTTTTCTCGGCGGTTGTAAGAATTTCTTTTTCTATCCTTTTGTGAAATAAAGCGTTGTAACGTGTACGCAGATCGGCATCGTTAAAAATGACGTCGCGGATATAACTCCTGTCAAGACTTCCGCCCGCTACCGCACGACTTCCGAGCAGTCGCTCTACCTCCGAGATGACTTCCGGATCCTGTGCTATTTTGCGTGCAACCGTATCGCAGTCTATGACTTTAAAGCCCTTTTGCCTGAGATAATTGCCCACCACGCTTTTGCCGCTTCCTATAAGTCCCGTAACGGCGACCGTTTTACACTTCATACAGATTTCTGCCCCTTTCCGTTTCCACAGTAAGTTTACAATCGAGATTGACGGCGTTTTCCATCTGCCGTTTCAGAATTTCTTCCACTTGATCTGCTTCCTCTTCGAAGCAATCGACGATAAGTTCGTCGTGTATCTGCATTACCATACGGCTTCTCAGTCCCAGACGCCTTATTTCCTCGTCAACCTTTAACATCGCTATCTTCATTATATCCGCGGCACTGCCCTGCAAAGGCATATTCATGGACGCTCTTTCACCGAAAGCGCGCACGTTTTTGTCGGTTGCATTAAGTTCGGGAATATATCTTCTTCTGCCTGTAATTGTGGTGACGTAGCCGTTTTTTCTGGCACTTTCCACACTGTTGTCGAGGTAACTTTTTATCGCGGGAAAACGATTGAAATACCGCTGAATGTAGTCGTGCGCCTGTGAAAAGGAAATGCCCGTATTTTCCGAAAGTCCGTAATCGCTTATTCCGTAAATGATGCCGAAATTGACTGCCTTAGCCATCCGTCGCATGGAGGAATTGACCATTTCAAGGGGCACGCCCATTATTTCCGACGCAACCTTGGCGTGAATATCTTCGCCTTTATTGAAGGATTCCAGCAGATTGGCGTCGTGTGAAAAAGCGGCAAGCAAACGCAATTCTATCTGCGAATAGTCTGCCCCCACAAAGACTCCGTATTGCGACACAAACAATTTGCGTATTTCTTTACCAAGGTCGTTGCGTATGGGAATGTTTTGCAAATTAGGATCGCTGCTGCTCAGTCTTCCGGTCGTCGTGAGCGATTGATTGTAGGTGGTATGCACCTTGCCTTTCTTTACCAACGGTCTCAATCCGTCGATATAGGTTCCTGCCAGTTTACTCCACTGACGGTATTCCATTATCTTTTCGATTATCGGATGACTTCCGCGCAACTTTTCCAGCACTTCGTTGTTGGTGGAGTAGCCTGTCGCGGTTTTCTTGTAGTGTTTGAGTCCGAGGTTGACGAACAGTACTTCAGACAACTGTTTGGGACTTGCCACGTTAAATTTCTTTCCTGCCAGCCGATAAATATCTTCTGCAATTTCGTTTATTTTGGCGGAAAACTGAACGGACAACTTTTCCAAAAGTTCGGTGTCCACACAAACGCCCTGCTTTTCCATTTCGTACAGCACGTCCGACAGGGGCAGTTCCACTTCGCGGTAAAGTCTTAACGTTTCGGTCTGTTCAAGTTGTTTGTACAGCAGATCCTTTACCGTAAACAGAGGAGCGACGGTTCCCTTTAAGTTGTAACTTTCAGTAAGCGCTTTCTGATTTTTGTATGCGCGAGGCAATGCAAGATATTGCATCAGATCCACATCGTAAACCACATTGTTGAGGGCAACGTCAAACGGTTCCAGTCTGTGTTTTAAAGACTTGCCGTCGTACACTATTTTGTCGCAACTGCATTCGAACAAAGGTTTAAGCAACATTACTGCGTCAAACTGCGTAAACCCGCCTAAAAAACTGTCGCTTTCCACTATCTTATATTCCGCGTCTGCACTGCCCGACAAATACCATCCCCCGTCGTAGCACAACGCTACCGATGGTTTTTGACACAGATCTTTTACAATTTCCTTCAATCTGTCAGGTTGTGTAACTTCTTCGCATCGGCAGTCAACGGGTTCGGGCTGTTCGCTTTGCGGACTGTCGGCGAAATTCAATCTCGACAGCAGGGAGCGGAATTGTAACGACAGCAATTTGTCCCTTACCTTCTCGCCGAACTGCGGAACAACGCATTTTTCCAAAGTACAGTCCACATCCGCATTTCTTATGATAGTGGCAAGTTTTTTACTGACGTACGCCATTTCCTTGCCCTCTTCCAGTTTAGTGCGCAGCGCGCCCTTGACGCTGTCCAAATTGGCGTACAGATCGTCTATGTCGTTAAACTTCGACAGCAGATCCATTGCCGTCTTTTCCCCTATACCTTTAACTCCCGGAATATTGTCGGAAGTGTCGCCTCTCAACGCCTTGTATTCAATTACTTTTAAAGGAGTAAGTCCGTAATTTTCTTTAAGAGTTTCGGGAGTTACCCTTTCCACATCGGTTACTCCTCGTTTGGTAAGCAACACAGTCAGGTCGTCGGAAACCAGTTGCAGCATATCGCGGTCTCCCGTCACGACAAGGCTTGGCATATTGAGTTTTAAAGACAGCGTACCTATTATATCGTCCGCTTCCACACCTGCTTTTTCCACAACGGCAATGTTCATTGTGTCAAGAAGATCGTGAAGAACGGGCATCTGCTGTGCAAGGTCGTCGGGCATTCCCGCTCTGTTTGCCTTGTACTCGGCATAGAGATCCTTGCGGAAATTGTGACCGCGTTTGTCAAATGTGACTATTAAATGTGAAGGTTTGTAATCGGAAAGCACTTTGAGCAATATGCTTGTAAAGCCGTAAACGGCGTTGACGTTGTGCTGATTTCCGTCGTTTAAAAACGGCAATGCGTAATATGCGCGATTCAGAATGCTGTTGCCGTCTATCAGTACAAGTTTCATTTGGTCTCCTTAAAATCGATCAGAGAAAGATCGCATCCTGCAAAGTTCTCTATAATTTTGTCGGCCTTGCCTTCGAGATACCTGCCTACGCCTACGGTGTGCATTCCTGCCGACAGCGCGCCTTCCACACCGCACAACGCGTCTTCGAACACCGCACATCGGCTCGGATCGAGGTTGAGCCTTTGGGCACATTCCAGATAAATTGCCGGGTTGGGTTTGGGGGGCAACGGACTTGTTCCGTCCAGCACGGTATCGAAATACTTGTCCAGCCCGAAACGTTTTATAAGAATTCCTGCCGAAGCGCTTGCGCTTGCTACTGCGCACAGTATATTGTTGTCCCTTAGCAGTTGCAGAAATTCCCGTACACCATTAATGGTCATGTCCGCAGTCAACTTGTCCGCACGTCTGCCGTAAGCCTCGGCACGAAGACGGTACATTTCGTCGTAAAGTTGCGGTGTGTACTTTTTCCCCGAACGTTTGATCATATAATCGATGATTATATGTCTGCCTGTGGATTTGAAGGGAAAGTAATCCTGTTCTGTAAATTCCAACCCCACATGGTCGGCAACTTCCTTCCACGCCTCGTAGTGATACCTTTCGCTGTCCATTACCACACCGTCAAAATCGAATATACAGCCTTTTGCCAACATAATTCCCCCTGAGATTATCGGATGTTGAGATGTTTATTGAATTATACCACAAAAAGGCAACGATGTACAATATGTTTACCAAAAACTGTTCGTTTGCATTTTCCGCGTCACATCGCGTATTACGCCCGTGGCAAAAGTTTATAAATGCTTACCGTCGCATTGACTGTGTCATGCCTAATCAGTTCAATTTGTCAAAATCCGATTGCACGAGTTATAACTCCCGATATTGTCTGTAAGAAAAATTCTGAGCAACACTTTTAGCAATTACTTAAATTGCCTAATGCCGTTAATTGTCAAATACAATGCGCCCTTAAAACTGTTAAAGGCGCATTGTAAAATGTCGGTTTATATAAAAGTTACGGTCACAAATCGTGCGATTTAACCCCCGATCAATACCGCACTTCCAGTTTGTTGTCGCTTTTTGACAACGACTCGGGGTTAAAAGGCTGGTAACACGCTATTCCGTTGACGCTCATTCCCTTGCTCGGAGACTGTTTGAAAACCGTGTCCAGTCTTTTGTTTTTGTAAACGATTGCAAACTGTTCCAGAAACACCTGCCCGTCCACAAGAGGACGTACGGAAAGGCGGTCGCAACACAAGTCCACCCCGTAGAGATTTTCCAACTGTGAAACGTAATACCAGCACCGTGGAATACCGTATTTGTTTACAAGGTCTTTAAGACGTTGTTTGGAGGGATGGTTCAGGGGCACGGCGCCTATTGCCTGCGCGTAGGGATAGAGTTCCTTGTCGCAACTTATCTGTTTGCGAATGTCCGAATAGCGTATCAGTGTCTGTGTTCGATTTGTCTGCATACGTGCCAACTTTTTAAGTGCAAGAGCCACTACGCACAGTTGCTTGCCTCGGTAGTCCGTCCTGAACAAGGTTTTGTCTATATGTTCTTTGACGGAATCGGTAAACACGGTCGTGTCGTTGGTAATCGATGCGTAGTAAATGCTTGCCAAAGTCAGCGCAAGGCTGTCGCAGTGCATTGCAATGTTGCCGTTGGCGTCGTAATACTGCGTCTGACCGTCGGAAATGTAACTGCTCTGCGCAAGATACATTACCGCTTTTTTGACAAATCGGGTATTGGTATAGCACATGGCAGATAACGTCAGGCTGTCCCAGCGTACGAGTCTGTTTGCAAGCAGGTAGCAATTTTTTTCGTTTATATAATTGAGGTAAGCGGACAAAAGACTTTCCGTAATGAGCGACTGTCCTTGCTCCACCACATTATTGTTGGAAAATGCCAGTTCGTGCCGTATGTCGGGTTTGAGACATACGGCAAGACATCTTGAAGTCTTGTCATCACCCGACAGTTTGTAACGCAATCTGTTGCTGTTACATTCAAGCGGATTGGTTGTAAAACTTTCGATGTTTCCGCAAAAACTCACGGTGTAACTTCTGATGTCGTCCTTAATTACAAACACGTTGCCTTGTCTTCTGACCGTTGCGGGTTTTTCGAAATTAAAACGCACGAGCAATCTTCTGGGCGCATTAAAAGACACGCTGTAAACCTTGCTGTTGGGACGGTGATTCAGTTGCAGCAGACAATCCTTGCGCGAATAGCGCATTCCGTTGTCGGACACTTCGAACGCCCCGCAGTTGAGTCTTGTTACCTTGTTGTTACCCACCGAATACAGAGCGACGGAGGACATATTGGCAAAAAAACCGTTTATCAGCGTACATTCGTTACCTTCGTCGTCCGCCATTGTGGAAACGTTGCAATCACCGAATCTGTGCGAAAAACAGTATTTGCCCTGTTCCGACCGTTCCTGTTCCACGAGATTGCTTGCGCAACTTATTACCATCGGTAACCCCTCTTGACTGTCTTCCCACTCGTCAGTCACTTTACCGCACCTGGTAAAGCCGTAACAATTCGCATTCGTAATCGATTGTGTAAGTTTACGTATGTCTGTGTCGCACACCGAAACTATGCTGAAGCGGAAACTTCCGTTTGCGGAAACGGCACATTTTATTTTACCTGCTACACTGTCGGTCATATATTCGCAGGGTACGCCCACGGCAAGACAGGCAAAATAATGTCCCACACCTTCCGACATGTACCCTGCGCAGGACGCTCCGTCGTGACGAAAATACTGCGGTTGAGACACGTCCGCTCCGCAGGAAAAATCCACCGTCAAAGTGCGTTTTTTGTTTCCCGTGTTGGTCACCGTGTAATTGCACACACGGCAATTGTCCTGAATGAACAGTCTCATACGAACGTTTAAACTGCCGTTGTCCGCGCTGAATTCGGCGATATGTCTGCCGAATCTGTGATTACAGAATGTATCGAAAACATTTCTGCCCCGTTCGGTAATACGGATGTTACAATCCCATGACGCTCCGCCGCTGTTTTTCAACTGACTGTTTCCCATGCAGTCCGCACCGCATTTAACGATACCGTTGTCAAAACTTTTAAAGCGATATCTGTTGTTTAAAATATACTGTCCGTGCAGAATATCCGCATTGGCGGGCAAAAGCCTGCTGACGCACCACTCGGCAGTTTTGTCTTTTTTGCGAGCAAGATCCCAACTCATACAGTAATACTTTATTACATACAGCGACAGGACGTCGTCAAACAGATATTTTTCTCTGTCATCGGTAAGCACCGACAACGCCTTTTTCTTTATTTCGATATACTGTTCCGCCGTATAAACGCACTGAGTTGCTCGGACAATAATTTCCGCTGCTCTTTCAATGCGAATGAATCCGTCGCACGACGGAAAGGTAACATCTTTGCCCAGATTTTTTTTCAGGCGCAAAAACGCTTTCCAGTACCCGTCGAACATTCCCGTTGCAATACGTTGCAAAGCGGATCTGCCCTTGAACAGCGCAATTTCGTTGAGACAAAATTCCGTTGCGTTGAGATTTATTTTCTTTCTGTGCGCCGTCAAAGGCACTACTGCAATCCTGTCTAACATTTCACAAAGTTGTGCGGCGTTGACGGGCTGTGCAAGCAACGACGTGTAAAAATCCTTTTTAACGTTCCATCTGACGTTATCTCTGATAAATCCTGCTAACTGCATAACGATCCTCCGTAAAGTGTCTAAATTATTGACGGTATGCAGTAAATTTACACGGATAACAGCGCAAAAAAACGCTGTAATTACCGCAATTTGTCGTAAACAGATTGTAGCGGTATTAAACGGCAATTTGCGTTTTTACACGTTTTCACAGTGCCGTGCGATAGATTGGATTGCAGTTTCCTCCAAAACTGTCTGTATCCCGAACGCAAAAAAAACGCCACACGTTTCCGTGTGGCGTAAAACGGCAATGGCAATTACTTCAATTCGGAGAAGTATTTGATTGTTCTTACCATCTGAGATGTGTAACTGTTTTCGTTGTCATACCATGCAACTACTTTTACCAGTGTCTTGTCGCCCAGAGCGGTAACCTTTGTCTGTGTAGCATCGAACAGAGATCCGTAAGTGATACCGATGATATCGCTGCTTACAAGAGGTTCTTCGGTGTAACCGAAACTGGGAGATGTCTGACTCTTCATCCATGCGTTGATTTCATCCTTGGTAACAACTTTGTCGACAACGGCAACAAGTTCCGTCAAAGAACCTGTGGGAACGGGAACACGCTGAGCAGCGCCGTCCAGTTTGCCGGCAAGTTCGGGAATGACGAGACCGATAGCCTTAGCAGCGCCTGTGCTGTTGGGAACGATGTTTACGGCAGCGGCACGAGCACGACGCAGGTCACCCTTGCGGTGAGGTCCGTCCAGAACCATCTGATCGCCTGTGTAAGCGTGGATAGTCGTCATAAATCCCTTTTCGATGGGAGCAAGTTTATTGAGAGCGGCTGCCATGGGAGCCAGGCAGTTTGTCGTGCAACTTGCGGCGGAAATTATTGTGTCGGTAGCCTTCAGCGTACCTTCGTTTACACCGTAAACGATTGTGGGAAGGTCATTGCCTGCAGGAGCGGAAATTATTACTTTCTTAGCGCCTGCATTGATGTGAGCCTGAGACTTTTCCTTGGAACAGTAGATACCCGTGCATTCCAGTACAACGTCTACATCCAGTTCCTTCCAGGGAAGTTCGTTAGCGTCTTTAATTGCGTAGATCTTGATTTCCTTGCCGTCGACAGTGATTGTACCGGCTTCTTCGTTAGCGGATACTGTGTCAGCAAGAGCGTATCTGCCTTGAGCGGAATCGTATTTCAGAAGGTGAGCAAGCATCTTGGGGCTTGTAAGGTCGTTTATAGCAACAATTTCGTATCCCTTGGCACCAAACATCTGTCTGAAAGCAAGACGACCGATACGACCAAAACCGTTGATTGCAACTCTAACGTTACGATTTGCCATTTTTGAATACCTCCAAAAAATAATTGAATTATTTTGTGTAATTAGCCAGTAATTGTTTACTAAACAACAATCCTGTGCTACAATACCTTATGTATTATACCATAGTAGCAAATGTTTGACAACCGTTAAACAATGTTGGCTATTATCAAAAAATATTACAGAAATATATATATTTTTTATGCAGGAGGTACAGCGACTAATGGCATTGGTAACAACCAAGGAAATGTTCAAAAAGGCGTACAAAGAAGGTTACGCAATCGGAGCATTCAACGTAAACAACATGGAAGTGATTCAGGGTATTGTCGAAGCAGGCAAAGAGGCACGCAGCCCTCTGATCTTGCAGGTAAGCAAGGGCGCAAGAAACTACGCAAACGTAACTTATCTTAAAAAACTTGTGGAAGCGGCAATCATTGAAACGGATCTTCCCATTGCGCTTCATCTTGACCACGGCGACAGTTTCGAACTGTGCAAGCAATGTGTGGACGACGGTTTCACATCGGTAATGATAGACGCTTCGAGCCTTCCTTTCGAAGAAAACATCGCATTGAGCAAACGGGTTGCCGAATACGCTCACGACCACGGAGTCGTGGTAGAAGCGGAACTTGGTACGCTTGCGGGTATCGAGGAACACGTAAGCAACGAGTACGGCAATTACACCAATCCTGCCGAAGTTGAAGAATTTGTATCCCGTACAGGCGTGGACAGTCTTGCCATCAGTATCGGAACAAGTCACGGCGCATTCAAATTCGCGTCCACACCCAAACTGCGTTTCGACATTCTGGAAGAGGTTTCCAAAAGATTGCCCGGATTCCCCATCGTACTGCACGGCGCAAGCAGCGTTCCTCAACAGTTCGTTGCGGAAATCAACAAGTACGGCGGAAACATGAAGGGCGCACAGGGCGTACCGGAAGAGATGCTCCGTAAGGCTGCCGAAATGGCTGTATGCAAAATCAACATCGACAGCGACATCCGTCTGGCAATGACTGCCGCAATCCGTAAGCACTTTGCAGAACACCCCGAGCATTTCGATCCCCGTCAATATCTTGCTCCCGCAAGAACGGCAGTAAAAGAAATGGTACTGCACAAGATTGTAGATGTTCTTGGTTGCAACAACAAGATCTGATTAAATCAAAACTAAAAAACAAGCAGAGAAATCTCCGCTTGTTTTTTTTGTGTGATTTGCTGTTCTCAACGCAATGTTCAGGCAAATATACCGGATTTTGCACTGCTGTACGACAGTAAACAAAACATCTGTCGCACTGTAAAATTATTGTACGTTCTGTAAAAATCCGCATTTACCGACAGGCGAATTTCTGCAAAACATACGACGCGTCCGATAAAAACCTTCAGCCGTTACGTTGCGTTTGAGAGGCATAGTCACACACACCATTACTTGTGAGTGCGTTCGGTAGTATTGCATCCGCAAATATGCTGACTGTATCTTTCGTCGTAATCGGCAGTCATCAGAAAACGTGAGGCAAACAACCACACCAACATATATATACCGGAAATACCTACCAGTATATACAGTGTTCTTTCCAACCAGCCCAGTCCGAATGTTATCCAGTTTACCAGGTTGAAATCGAACACGCCGATCAACAACCAGTTGAGTGCGCCGATTATTGTAAGAATCAGGGCTATAACACTCAATACGTTGAATGTCTTGTTCAAAATACCGTTCCTCCTTGTAGTTGGTAATTGTAGTTTGTACACCTGCAATAATTTTATGCACGGAAATTTCACCGTAACAAAAAGCGCAAATCGCTTGCGCAAATTTTGAAAAGTATATATAATATACAATGCTGTCATACGGCAGATGGTAGTAGCCACCCATCTATACAAAAAACTACGGAGGTGACGATGTTTGCACACGCCGTGCAAACGGGCTGATCGTCGTTAAAAAAATGAAGACAAACATCACAAAGTTTATTTGTATCAACGCTGTGATTGCCGGTCTGTACGTACTGTTCACGATGCCTTTCGGTATAATCGCGGTAAACAGCAACTTACAGTTCCGTCCCGCAGAAGCACTTACAATACTTCCCGCTCTGTGTCCCTACACCGTTGTGGGAGTAACAATCGGTTGCGCCATTGCCAACACCATTTCGCCCTTCGGCGCATTCGACGTAATACTCGGTTCGGCAGTTACGCTTATTGCAGGAATACTCACCGCAAAGGTATTTAAAAAGAGTTACCTCGCACCCATTCCGCCCATCGTTTTAAACGCATTCTTGCTTCCGGTAATCTGGATACTTGGCGGACAGGGAGGAAACGTAGTATATTGGGTGAGCGTAGGTTCGCTGTTTATTTCGCAGGGTGTCGTGCTGTATGCCCTCGGATTACCGCTGTATTTCCTCGCACGCAAAACATTGCTTCCAATAATGCAACTAAACACCGACACGGACAACACTGCCAAAAATCACAACTGAAATCAATAAAAAAAAGCCGTATCTCTTTTCGGAGATACGGCTTTTTTGATGTATGTTACCCTTGTAAAAATCAACTGCTCAGAAAATGTATCGATAAAAAACTTCTTCGGAAGGATGCAAGTAGATGTTTTAAGGCAAAAAATTTAGTTCTGTAAAAATTTTACACAGAAATTGCACGATCGCATAGCCTACACAACAATTAAAGAATATCCTAAAAAACTAAAAGGACTGAGTTCGGTACTGTACCGGACTCAGTCGCATGTATCAAATTGATTATTTAATTTTTGTCCGACTTTTGGGGTACACATCGGTCAGCGACTGTTTCAGTCATTGTAGACGGTAACGTTTGTGCCGTTGTTCCACAGAGCGTCCAAAGCGTATATTTCACGTGCTTCCTTGTGAAATATGTGTACAATCACATCGTTGTAGTCCACCGCTATCCATCTGCCTTCGGAAACTCCTTCGCTGCGTCTTGCTTCCAATCCCTGTTTGGACATTGCTTCGTCCAAAGCGTCGTAAATAGCCTTTACCTGAGGCGCGCTTCTTCCGCTGCACACCACGAAATAATCGGCAATATCCGTCATTCCGTGAATGTCCACTATTCTGATGTCTTCCGCTTTTTTCGAGGACAATGCCTTGCAAATTGTCTGTAATGTCTCTTGTATTGTCATATTTTCTCCTTAAATAATTTTTCGTAGTAATCGATAGCCTCTTGCGTCAACGGGCTTATTTGCATCTTGCGGTCTTTACACACCTGATAAGCCTCTTTCATAACATTTAAAAATGTCTGTTCCAATGTGTAAGCGAACAGATGTTCTGTGGGATAGGGACGGCTTTTTTCCGTTTTGTCGGCAATGTAAACTATCATGTCGAGTTCCGTCATTTTCGGACGTGCCGTCGTATGAAAGCGTATTGCGTCCAGTACCGTTTGATCGGTTATTCCGAAATCCTTTTGGGCTACTTCCGCCCCTAAAAAAGCGTGCACCACCGATAAAGGCTGATTGTCGGTATTCACAAATCCGTAATCGGCGTACCTGTCGCTTCCGATGTACTTGGCACAGTCGTGCAAAGCGCAAGCCGTAAACACCTGTTGTTCGGTACATTGCTTTCGTGGAAGTTCCAGTCCCTTCAACGTAACGTAAAAGGTGTGACTGAAACGCGGTTTTTTGAGATAGCCTTGCAATTTCAACGTCATACTGCGATATTGTCCGTACAGATTGTTGCTGTAGATATATTTTAAAACTGACGGACTGACCTCGGTGATCGGCAGATTGAATTGCCGTTTCAGACGAATTTCCGTAGAGGACGCGTCATCGGGTTCAACATCGAGAAAAACTATTTCCGCACCGTATTTTTCCTTCGCACGTCGGGCTGACTTCTGTTTTTCGACGTCCTTACGACAGGCAACGGCAAGCACGGCAATACGGCAGATCTCGTCGGGACAATGCCAACCGTCGAGGTCTCTCAAACTGTCCCCCCCTATAATCAGAAACAACTGCGCAGAGGGATACTTTTCCCTGACATACCGCAACGTGTCGAGAGTGTAACTCTTGCCCTGTCTGTCAATTTCGAAGGCGTCCACTTCCGCATGCGCGACATCGGCAAATGCCAGTCTTGTCATGTCCAGTCTGTGAGCAGCCGATTCGCTGCAGATTTTGTGAGGAGGATCTCCGCATGGAAATACAAGCAACTTGTCCAGATTCAACTGTGCAACGGCTGCATTTGCAATATTTAGATGGGTAAGATGAGGAGGATTGAACGTTCCTCCGAATACGCCTATTTTCATGCCTATATTTTACTATATATCTATTGCTGTCTCTTATACACATCTGACGCTGCCGACGATAAGGC